>Ga0255100_1000471_pt1 | contig 16169 bp, 17 predicted proteins | sample Colum_Colum_RepB_2_FD_188449 | JGI IMG/M metagenome (GOLD analysis project Ga0255100, IMG submission 188449) | Freshwater microbial communities from Columbia River, Oregon, United States - Colum_Colum_RepB_8d | ecosystem: Environmental > Aquatic > Freshwater > River | place: USA: Oregon...
ACCTCGAGGTAAGCGCAATTGCCCGCGGACCCGCTGCCCAGAATCGTGAAGTGAACCGCCACCCCGCGATCGAATCGTCAAATGGACCGGGGCGACAGCAGAAATCGCTCACTTGGGAGGGGGGCTCCTTGCTCGCACCTTGTCTTGCGAAAGAATTTGCCAAGCCATGGTTTCCCACACACCGAATCGCTCCGGCTTGCACCGAGCGGTGAGGAGTGTCAGAAACCAGATTCCTGCCTGCAAATGTATGAGCCCAAAACGAAACCCGTCCGGACTGCACCCTCACGCGGATAGATTGTCACTTTTGTCGGGTTTATGGCTGTTCCTGTTTGCGGTGTTTCAAGTCGTGGCAGCCCCCAGTGGCCTGGTGGAAAGACTCTCCCGCAACGACCTGAAGCCCCTGAACGACGGGATGCCAGGGGAAGAGGGTTTGGAGACGAAGGTCGTCTTGGCAGACGGAGTGAAGATGTCTGCAACCGTGGAAGTCACGGCCAAAGGCAACGGTTGGCTGCGAATCGGAAACTTGAAGATTAAGGTTTTCGATTCGCACGACGACGGCAGCTACTACGAGGGCGAGATGCTGAAGGTGGAGTTCGCTGACCTGGATGGTGATGGTCGTCGTGAAATGGTGATCTCAGGACTTGTCTGCTTCACCGACCAGAAAGGCGACCACGTGTTGCGCCGAGAAGCTGTCGTTTTCATCTACGCACTCCAGCCCGATCGAACCTTTAAGCAGGTCTACCGGAATACGGACGTTCGAATCGATCCGTGAGAGGGGATCGCTCGCCGAAGAGGAGGCCGCGACCTGTCGAGCAGCGGCCGGTGAACGGGTAGCGCGTCGGTCGGCTCCCAGTCGTATCATTTCCAGGGGTTCAGGATCGGCACGCCGGAGGCCGCGAAGTCTTCGACGTTGCGGGTGGCGATCTTCAGGCCGTGTACCAGCGCCGTGGCGGCCAAGAGGGAATCGATGGCGGGCATTGGATCGGGGAGTTCACCGGTCAGTCGCCCCCAACGCACGGCGACCTCAAGGTCGATCGGAAGGATGCGGCCGGCGAACCAGTCTGGAACCTCGCGGCGGATCCAACGCTGCAAGCGCGTTCGGCGTGCCGGTTCCTCCACCCTGGTCAGGCCCTTCTCCAGTTCTCCCAAAGTGAGCACGCTGATCCAGAGCCGGTCTTCATGACGAGCCAACCACTCGCTGACGCGCGGGTCCGGGGTTCGGCGGCTGAGTTCCGAGAGGACGTTGGTATCGACCAGCCAGCTCATAGCCCCGGATCCCTGGGTAAGCTGCGGTCGCGTTCGATCTCGAGTTCCACGCCCCGCAGCGGTTCAAACAGTTCCAGCAGTGACTTCCGACGGGATCGGGATTTCTTCCGGTAGTCTGCGACGGAGACGACGACCACCGCTGGCCGTCCGTGGCGTGTCACAGTCTGTGGGCCCTCGGACAGCGCCTTGTCCACCACCAGGCTGAATTGGTTCTTCGCTTCTTGAAGTTGCCATGCCTTGCTCATCGCAGAAAACCTAGCTTTCCGAATGAATCTGTCCAGTCTGGCCAGAAATATCGCGGATGAGTCCGGATTTACTCGGTTTCGCGGGATGGAGATCGTGGTTGCTCGGTAAAGACATCGCCCATCGTGGGATGAGACGTACGATGGATCGGCTCCACGGGCATGCCCCGAGGCTGGGGCGGTTTCCCGAGTTCTCGGTATTCAAATCCAAGCGCCCAAATCCGGGTCGGGTCGTCCTGTCGAAGTTGGGCTAGAACCGCTCCGGAACGCCCTCTTCCATCATGCGCACACGGTGCTCGAGGCGGTGTTCTCGGCTGAGCGATTCCATCCAGCGGGCCGGTTCGTCGAGCGCCTCGAAGGACAGCTTGAAGGTGCCATGGTGCATGGGTACCAGCCACTTCGCCTGAAGATCGTGGAAGGCCTGGACCGCCTGGTCGGGGCCCATGTGGACCTTGCGGAACGATTCAGGGTGGTAGGCTCCGATGGGAAGCAAGGCCAACTCAGGCTTGAGGCGCTGCCCGATTTCATGGAATCCCGGGAAATAGGCAGAATCTCCGGCGTGATAAACCGTGCGCCCGCGGTACTCCAAGATGAACCCGCCCCAGCCCCGGTGTTTATCAGCCAAGGTCCTGGCTCCCCAGTGCTCGGCCGGAACCAGGGTCACTTTCCAGTCGTCATGGCCAAAACTTTCCCACCACTTCAATTCGACGATGCGGCCGAAACCCAAACGCTGGGCCAAGGGCGCGCAGCCCCAGGGCATCACGGCAATCTTGGGCGAGGGAATCTTGCGCAGGGTGGGTTTGTGGAAGTGATCGAAGTGCGCGTGGGTGAGCAGCACAAGGTCGATGGGTGGCAGATCCTTCACCCGGAGCCCGGGTCGCTTGAGGCGCTTCAGCAGGAAGAGCCAGTTGGCGAAATTGGGGTCGATGATGGCGTTGAGCCCCTCGAACTGCACCAGGAACGATGCGTGCCCGATCCAAGTCAGAGCGAGTTGATCGTCCTTCAGATGTGGAAAATTGGGGATCTTCACCGATCCGACGGCAGCCGTCTTGAGGGCATGCCAGACCATCTCGCGGAAAAAGGTGCGCGGATTGAAATGGTCTCCCGGAGTCAGGTCCCGGAACGAGCGCGGGACTTTGCGCCGGCCATGCCCCACGGGTTTGGGCATCGGAGGGTGGGCTGGCAGGGGCTGATGGTTCAGAAGGGGATCCATCGATTCGGTTTCAATGTGGCTTCTGGGTTTCCGGGGCGCAAGCGGTGCGCATTGTCATCTGGGCGAGCCTGTACCTAGTCTTCGGAATGCGCCCGTTCCGGACTGTCGAACTCTCACCCTCCTTGGCCGAATTCGGCGGCCTGCGATTTGCCACCGTGCACAGCACGCTCCTGGGCGGTCGGGCCGATGTCACGCTGTGGGCCCCATCGACGCCGAAACCGGCGGACCTGCCGTTGGTCATCTTGTTGCACGGGGTGTATGGGAGTCATTGGGCCTGGGCTCTGAAGGGGCGGGTGCATCACACGGCACGACGGTTGATCGAAGCGGGCGAGATCCCGCCCATGGCCTTGGCCATGCCGTCGGACGGCCTGCGCGGGGATGGCACGGCTTACGTGCCTTTGGCCTCCGGGAACTACGAGCGTTGGATCGTCGATGAAGTGCCGCTGGTGGCGCGCGAGGCGGTGCCTGAGGTGACCGAGGTCTCGCCGCGATTCATTTCTGGCTTGTCGATGGGCGGCTTCGGGGCCCTCCGGTTGGGGGCACGCCATCCCGAGGTTTTCCGAGGCATTTCTGCCCACTCGGCAGCGACCTCGCTGAAGACCTTGTCCCCGTTCCTCGCGGAGCCCTTTCCGGTGGGTGACTCAACGGTGGAAGACTCGACCGCCGTGGAGGCCTTGGTCCGCAACCGTGCGTCGTTGCCGCCGGTCCGATTCGACTGCGGGGTGGATGATTTCCTCATTGGCCACAACCGGGACTTGCACGCGGCTTTGGATCAAGCCCAAGTCACCCATGAATACGAAGAGTTCCCCGGTGGCCACACTTGGGAGTACTGGGAGCAGAATGTGGAACACAGCCTGCGTTTCTTTGCGCGGATCCTCTCCGGAGCGGGCAACGTGCTGGCGGTTTGATCGGTGAATGGCGATGAGTGCCGAAGGGCAAGGGCGACGGGTTGCTCGGCTACAGACACTGACAGTGGCCGTTCAACCCACCCGGAAGGAGATCTTCTGGACCACGGTTTTGCCGAGGGCGGTCTGAAGACGCTCGAGGATCTCGTGCCGTCGATAGCGGACGATTTCGTTGAGCCACACGCTGCTGTCCACGTTGACGAAGAGGGTTCCCTTGGCGAAGCCCGCCGGCTGTGCATGGGCCACCAGGGTGGGGTCCAGGGTTTGAGCCCAAATGGTTTGGATTTTGGCTTCGTCCAACCGTTGCTCCAGACGCAGGTGGCTCAAAACCCCGGGAAGAATCGCCTCGATGGATTTGGCCGGTGAACTCCAGGCCGTCTCGGCGCTGGTGAATCCGCGTCCGCGCCATTGATCGATGGTCCTGGACCGTGCCGCCGCGGCCGCTCGACGCCGACGTGCCCGCTCCGCCGGGTCGGCGGGGGGCAGGGGCAGCTTCACGATGGGAGCCTTGGGGGGCATGACGTAGAAGGACGCTGCGGTCGCTCTCCGGGACGGTCAAGTCTCTGGCCATCCCGAGGCTGAATCGGCATGGTCTGAGGAGTGATGGAACTGTTCGCCAGTGGGGATTACGCCCTCTTCCAGTGGTTCAACCGCGGGGTGGTCAACCCTGTGTTCGATGTCTTGATGCCGATCTTGAGCGGCAACCCGCTGTTCAAACCGGGTTTGGCCGTGCTCGCCATTGCCCTGTTTTGGAAGGGGGGACGTCGAGGGATTTGCTGTGCCTTGATGCTCGCCGCCACGTTGGCCGTGGGCGAGACGGGGACGGGCATCCTCAAGCGGACGGTGGGTCGCCCACGTCCCTATGCGACGCATCCGGAGACCCGCATGCTGGCCGGAAAGGGGTTGAATGGGTCCATGCCCAGCGGTCATGCCGCGATCTGGGCCGGGGCGGCTATGGTGGCTGCGGCCTATTTTCCGCGCTCCCGGAAGGTGCTGTTCCCTTTGGCTGCGGGCGTCGGGATTTCTCGAATGTATGTCGGCGTTCACTACCCGAGCGACGTTTTGGCCGGTTGGGCTTGGGGCGCCTTCTATGGGTGGGGTTTGCCGCGGTTCTACGAGGCGGTGTGGCAAACCGTGGGGACTCGATGGTTCCCGCTTTGGCACAACCGCGTTCCGTCGTTGCTGCACGTTGAATTGGCAGGGGTTTCACCCGGTGCCGTGGTCGATACGCCCGCCAAGGCCTCGGGCGCCGCCGCGGCAGAAATCGACAGCCATTGGCGACGTTTGACCTGGATGGCCATCGGCGGGCTTTTGGCCGCCCGCTTGGGCTATCTGGCCTCGGCGGTGATCGAATTGTCGGAAGACGAGGCGTACCAGTGGCTTTGGTCGAAGCACCCGGATCTTTCCTATTACAGCAAACCTCCGTTCATCGCCTATGCGCAGTGGATCGGGACTCACTTGTGGGGCGACCGCGAATTGGGAGTGCGATTCCTCGCTCCGGTGCTGTCGGCAGCGACCGCCTGGGGATTGTCCGGGTTTGTGGCGCGGTTGGCGGGATGGCGCACGGGTTTCTTCCTGGTGGCCGTGCTCACCTCCATGCCGTTGCTGTCCGTCGGATCCATCATCCTGACCGTGGATGCCCTGACCGTGGCCTTTTGGACCCTGGCCATGGTCGCCGGTTGGAAGGCTCTCGAGAAGGATTGTACGGGTTGGTGGGCCATGACCGGGGTGGGGCTGATGGGCACGTTCCTGAGCAAGTACTTTTCGCCCTTCCTCATCGCGGGTTTCGCTGCATTTTTCTGGATCCATCCGCCGGCGCGCAGACACCTGCGACGTCCGGGGCCTTGGCTGGCCTTGGCCATGAACGCGGTGGCGGTCGTGCCGGTGATTTTTTGGAACAGTCGCAACGATTGGATCACCTGGACCCACCTCCAGCAGCGGGGCAGCTTGGATCAACCGTGGAGTTTCCGGCCGCAGTTCCTGCCCGAATTCATCGCAGCCACCTTGGGGCTCATGAATCCGGTGTTCTTGGTGGGGGTCGTTCTGGCGCTCGTGGGTTTCTGGCGACTGCGACGCAAGCCAGCGGCAACGAACGCGCCGATGGATGAAACCCGTTCGTTGGCCTTGCGGTATGTGCTGTGTTTTGGTCTGCCGGTTTTCCTTTTTTATCTGGCCTACACGCTTCGGTCCCGAGTCCAGCCCAACTGGGTGGCCACGACCTTTGCGCCCTTGGCCGTGTTCGCGGTGTTGTGGTGGGAAGGTCGGCATCGCGCCGGGAGTCGAACCGGTCTCAGGCTCCTTCGATGGGGCGTGGGTGTGGGGTTGCCGCTGGTGGTGTTGCTGCACGAAACTAACCTCATCCTGAAGCTCACCGGGCACTCGCTGCCGATGGCCATTGAGCCATTGGTGCGGGTACGCGGATATCGGGAGGCGGCCGCGGTGGTGCGCACCGAGCGGGACCAGCTCCTGAAAGAAGGTCGCCCCGTGATGGTGGTGACCGACCATTACGGTTGGGCGGGTGAACTGAGCTTCTACATGGATGGTCCGGCACCCGTGGTGGCTAAGACTCCGACGGTGACCGTTCTGGAGTCCGAACGGCCGATCAATCAAATCTGGTTCTGGCCGGAATACCGGTATTCTGGCCGGCCCGGTTTGACGGTCTTGTTCGTTCATCCCGAGAGGCGCACGGGTTTGAATGCTTCGTGGGCGACGCGGTTTGAAAGCGTCACGGATCTCGGAGTTCGTGATGTTGAAGTCCGAGGGCGTGTTTTTCATCGTCTCCACCTGTACGCGTGCCGGAATCAACGGTGAACCCATCGCCGGATCCATCCCGTCTCGTGGTCCAGTTCTGGCCCGTGGCCGATTATGATTTGCAGTCGACCCTGGAATGCGGTCAGGCGTTCCGCTGGATCCGTTCTGGGGCAGGGTGGGAGTCGGTCATTGGAGACCGATGGGCTCGGGTCGAGGCTGCACCTGGCGGTTTGACGGTGTCTTGGATGGAAGGGACGTCGGAGGCTCTCTGGCTGCGGCATCATCTGGCAGCCGGCGAAGTGCTGGAACCGATCCTGGCTTCCTTCCCGGACGACGCCCCGCTGCGTTCGGCCGTAGCCCGGTGTCGTGGGCTTCGGTTGCTGCGGCAGGAACCCTGGGAATGCCTGGCGAGCTTCATTTGTTCATCCACCAAGCAAATCGTCCAAATCCGGCAAATCGTGGCGCTCTTGAGTGAGCGTTGGGGTCATGAGGTCGCGGTGCCGTCTGGTGCCGTTTTGAATCGGGCGTTTCCGACGGCTGCAACGATTGCCTCGGCCGGTGAAGGAGCACTGCGGGATTGCAAATTGGGGTTCCGCGCTCCGTACGTTTTGGATGCGGCTCGTCGGGTAGTGGAGGGGCGATTGGATTTGGAGGCGCTGGCGCGTCTGGAAACTCCGGCCGCCCGGGAAGCGTTGATGGAAATCCACGGCGTGGGCCGCAAGATCGCCGACTGCGTGCTGCTGTTTGCCTATGGCCGGCAGGATGCCTTTCCGATCGATGTGTGGGTCCGGCGAGCGCTGAGCCAATTGTATTTCCCTCGCGCCCGTCGGGTGACCGCGGCCCGTTTGGAATCCTTCAGCGAGAGCTATTTCGGTCCGTATTCGGGCTACGCCCAGCAATACCTCTTCCACTACATCCGCCTCGAAGCCGGTCGGTAGCGTCGCGGTTCTGTGAGGCCAGGTATTCTGAAAAAACGAGTCGCAGGGCGATCTCAGGCTGTACGTTGACGTAATAACAATCGTGACTACGCTCGGGACATGACGCTGGAACTCAAACTGCGCAAAGTGGGCAACTCGGTCGGACTGGTTCTGCCGAAGGAAGCGTTGGCCCATCTCAAAGTGGAGGAAGGGGACACGGTAACGTTGACCGAGGCTCAGGACGGCGTGCGATTGACGGCGGGCAATCCCGAGTTCGCCCAATCCATGGCCGTGTTTGAGAGTTTGAATCGCCGCTATCGCAATGCGTTGCGCGAGCTCGCCAAATGAAGGCGCCCTACTGGCTGACACGCGAAGAGTGTCTCGCCCTGCATGACATGATTTTGTCGCATTACGGCGGCATCGCGGGTGTGCGCGACGAAAACATGCTGGAATCGGCCCTCGCCAAACCCCGGCAGCGTTTCCACTACGACAAGCCCACTATGGCTGATTTGGGGGCGGCCTATGCGGCGGGAATCGTGAAGAACCATCCCTTCCTCGATGGCAACAAGCGCACCGGGTTCATGATGGGCGCAGGCTTCCTGGAGCGGAACGGGTTTCAATTCGTGGCAACGGAGGCCGAAGCGGTGTTGCGCACACTCGCCTTGGCCGCAGGTGAGATGTCGGAAGTCGAATACGCGGAGTGGTTGAAGGTAAATTCGAAACGGGCCTAAGCACGCCGCCGGCCTCGTTGAGATCCGCCCAATCCAGCGCATGGGGCGACAGGGGCTGCATGTCCTTCAACCATCAACACCGGAGGAGCGAATCTTGGCTAGGGGCTGTCCGTTGATCTGATGATGCTGGAACGCGGCGTGCGGTCTCTCGGCCTGCTTCCCGCTGGAGAAACCTCGTCGGAGGGGCCAGTCTACGAAGACGATGTTGGATGCGCTCGTTGAGGAGTTCCTGATCCATCTGAGCCATGAGCGGGGATTGGCCGCGCACACGGCCCGGACTTATCAGGCGCTCCTCAAGCGATTCACTGAATGGGCGACGGCGGCTGGGATCACCACCTGGCGCGGCGTGAATGCCGACGAGTTGGTGCGGTACATGGAGCATGAACGCGGCCGAGCTCTGGAAGAACCCAAGGCCTCGGCCCAATCGCGGCTCAGCCCGTCCAGCCTGTATTTGCAAATCGCCGCCCTGAGGTCCTTTTTTCGGTTTGCCGAAGAGGAGGGCCATGTCACCGGCAATCCGGCCGAGAACTTGTCGCTGCCGCGTCGGGGTCGTCGGGTGCCCAAGGCATTGAGCGAGCCGGAGGTTCGACGGTTGTTGGAACCTCCGTTGGAAGCCACCCCGCAAGCACTCTGTACCCACGCCATTCTCGAAACAGCCTATGCCAGCGGGCTGCGCTTGGCAGAAATTCGCAACCTGCGCCTGGAACAACTCCATCTCGAGGCGGGCTTCCTGATGGTGATTGGCAAAGGCAACAAGGAGCGGGTGGTGCCCGTCGGGGCTGCGGCTGTGCGAGCGTTGCAGCGGTATCTGGCGGTCCGGCATACCTTGGTCCGGCCGAAAAGTCCCGGCGTGGTGTTCCTCACCAACCGGGGTTCCGCCTTCGCCCACGTGACGCTCTGGAAGCGCATCACCCAGGCGGTTCTGCGGGCCGGGGTTGAACGGCACGTCACACCCCACATGCTGAGGCATAGTTTCGCCACGCACCTGTTGGCGCATGGTGCGGACCTTCGGGTGATCCAAGAGCTCCTGGGCCATGCCAGCGTCGCCACCACAGAGATCTACACCCACGTGGCACCCGAGCACCTGAAGACGGTTCACCGGCGGCATCATCCGAGGGCCTAATTCGAGGGCCTAATTCGAGGGCATGAAAAAGGCGACCCTGATCCGGAACGTCCGGCAGGGTCGCCTTGAAAAACCTTCCCGAAGCAATCTCCGGGAAACGAGAGCCTGATTACAGGCCCTTGCTGATCACCAGCTTGACCAGGTCACCGACCCGGTTGCTGTAACCCCATTCGTTGTCGTACCAGCTCACCAGCTTGAAGAAGCGGCTGTTCAGTTCGATGCCCGAGCTGTGGTCGAAAATGGAGCTGTTCTTGTCGTGGATGAAGTCAGTGCTGACGACCTCGTCGGCGGTCCAGTTCAGGATGCCCTTGAGGTAGGTCTCGCTGGCGCGCTTCATGGCGGCGGAGATCTCGGCGTAGCTGGTCTCCTTCACGGTCTTCACCGTGAGGTCCACCACGGAGACGGTCGGCACCGGCACGCGGAAGGCCATACCGGTCAGCTTGCCCTTCACCTCGGGGCAAACCAGCGCGACGGCGCGGGCGGCACCGGTGGTGCTGGGGATGACGTTCTGAGCTGCCGTGCGGCCGCCCTTCCAGTCCTTCTTGCTCGGGCCGTCCACCGTCTTCTGGGTGGCGGTGTAAGCGTGCACCGTGGTCATCAGGCCTTCGTCGATGCCGAAGCCCTCGCGCAGGAGGACGTGGACCACCGGGGCCAAGCAGTTGGTGGTGCAGCTGGCGTTGGAGATGATGTGGTGATTGGCGCCGTCGTACTTCTCATGGTTCACGCCCATGACAACGGTGATGTCTTCACCCTTCGCCGGAGCGGAGATGATGACCTTCTTGGCACCGGCCACGAGGTGGCCCTTGGCCTTGTCGGCCTCGGTGAACAGACCGGTGGACTCGATGACGATGTCCACGCCGAGCGCCTTCCAGGGCAGTTCAGCCGGGGTCTTGGCGGAAACGACGCGGATCTCGGCGCCATTCACGATCAGGACGTCGTCTTCGACCTTGTCCGGAGAGGACTTGGTGGAGCTGACGGTGCCGGCGAAGCGGCCCTGGGTGGAGTCGTACTTGAGCAAGTAGGCCAAGTTGTCTGCGGGGACGATGTCACCCACCGCGACGACGTTGATGTCCTTACCCACCAGTCCCTGCTCGACGAGAGCGCGGAAGACCAGACGGCCGATGCGGCCGAAACCATTGATCGCTACATTGACTGCCATAATGTTCGTTTTCGTTAACCAGTTTGCCTTACGAGAGCCCTCAAGGCTATCCGGGGTGTCCGATAGGTCAACCGGGATTTCACACCGTATTCCACTCGTTTTTCACCCTGCAAAGGGTGCCTGCGCCCATGGCGAGAGCAGGCGTTGCTCAGCGGTGAGCCCAGAGTCACCGTTTCTTGGCCGCTTCAACGACTTCTGAGAGCTTTACCTCGACCCCGCCCCGACGCTTGCTCTCATCGGCGGCGTCCATGAAAGCGAAGAGTTCGAGGGTTTCTTCGATGGGCACCGGCGCGACCTTGGTTTGGAAGAATTTAACGGCTTCGGCCACCAACGGAGCATAGCCGTCGAAACCTCCGACATCGGCCGAGCCCAGGCTTCCCTCGGCCTTGCCCTGATAACCTTCGACCTCGCGGAAGGTGCCGGTCCGGCCGCCCTTCCAGGTGCCCACGACCTCGATCTTGCCGTCAGCGGTCTTGCCTCGGCGGACGGATTCGCAGCCGGTGCCCATGACGGTGAAGAGCGATTCGCACCCGTGGACACCGTACCAGAAGAGGTCGGGATGGGTCTTCTCGAGGCTGGCCGGACTGCCGCACCAAGCATTGGTCACGATGCCGATGGAACCTTTACGCACGGCTTGACTGGTCTTGGCGAAGCGCAGCGACGAGGAGCTGAAGAACGGGGTCTTGGACTCGGCGGCCAAGCGCGCCAACGTGTGGACATCGCTCAAGGTCCCGGCCATGGGCTTGTCGATGTAGAGGGGCTTGCGTGCGGCGAGCACGGGCATGGCTTGAATGACATGAGGCCGTCCATCGACGCTGAGGAGCATCACCGCATCGACCTTGGAACACAGTTCCTGGATGGTATCCACGATCTCAACTCCATGCTTGTCGCGCAGGGTGGTGGTGTAGCCTTCCACTCGGGTGATGCTGGATTCGATGTCAGGGCTGCCTCCCTTGAAGGCCGCCACCACCTTGGCTCCGGGCACGTGGTCCTTCGCGCTCGGGTCATTCAGGATCTCGGTGAAGGCCGTGGCGTGTGAGGTGTCCAGTCCGATAAGGCCGATTTTCAGGTCGGCGGCGTGAAGCAGGGAAGTCATGGCCAAGACCAAGCTCGCAGGAGCGAAAACCTGTGGGAATCTCATGGGTGTGTAGGTAGCCGTTTTTCTCTGGCGGGGGAAGGAGGGGTTTGTCAGCGGTCCGTGCCTTGGTTTTCAGAGAGCGGTGCGAAAGGCTTGGGTGGAGTGTTGATGCGGCGTTCCCATTCTTCGGCGGTCACTTCCAAGGGCTTGGCACGGCAGATTTTTTCAAAGCCCGGGAAGTTCCATCGGTTCGGGAAATCGCTGCACAGGTGCGGCTTGACCGGTTGGATGCGGCAATTGCTTCCTGAGTCGAGGAAACCACACGCGCCGTCGGATTGATCCAACAGGGCCAATCCGTTGCGTTGGGCATAGACGCGGGTGTGGCCCTGGATGAACTCCGCCTCGGTGAGTCGCCGGTGAAAGGCGATGCGCGGGATATCCCGCCTCGGTCAAACGGATGCCTCGGTCAGATGTACTTGGCCGGGTCAGCGGCAACAGGCGGTGCATCGATCACAGTCCCAGAAGATCGGCATCGTCAGTCGGTGATTCCCGGGATGACACGGTGCGGCGGCGCTTTCACGAAGGCGGCCTCCCGCAAGTAAACCGGGGCCAGTGTTTCTGGCGGCACCGGATCAGCGATCGATCCCAACAGGGCAACATCGCTGGCCTGGGGGAAGGCTTCCACGGCATCAGCCTGGACGGTGACTTCAGTGGCTGCGGATGGAAGGCTGCGGATCCAGGTCCCGAGATCCGGGCCGAAGACTGCTTGGCCCGCCGCAACCCGTTGCAGCACTTGGTCGGCGGGTTCCAGATGCAACGGGCCAGTCCAGCTCCGGCCGTCCCATTCCCGTGCGGCAAACTCCTGGCGCTGGGCGTTGACGCAGAGAACGCGCGGACCTTGGACGCGTTGGCGCAACGTTTGGCGCAACAACGCCTCGAACGTGTCCACGGCCACCACGTCGATGCCGGTGCCCAAGTGCCAGCCTTGGGCCGCGGCGATGGCCAGTCGGATGCCCGTGTAGCTGCCGGGTCCGATGCTCACGGCCAGTCGTTGGACGGAGGCCCGCGAAACCTGGGCTTCGGCGAGGGCTTGTTCGATGAGTCGGAAGACCGGGGTCGTACGGCCGCGGTCATGCACTACTTGGCTGAGAACCCGCTGGTCTCCGTCGCTCACGGCCACCGAGCGGCGGTCGCTGGTGAATTCAAAGGCCAGACAGATCATGGGTGATTTCTCGGGTGAATTCATCGACCCAGCGGAAGTGGATCCGGTGGAGCGAGGGTAAAAACGGGGCGAGGCTGTCGGCTCGCGAAAACCACTCGATGACAGAGACGGCATCCGTGGGGTTCAGGCAGGCATCGAGCCCGGCGGAGTGCAATTCGTCGGCCGATCCGAGCCGGTACAAGTCGAGGTGGAAAACAGGCCAGCGTCCTCCGCGGTATTCGTGGATCAGTGCGAAGGTCGGGGAATGAGCCCGAGCTCCACATCCGACGCCCCGGACAAAACCGCGAACGAAGGCTGTTTTGCCGGCACCCAGATCCCCATCGAGGCCGATGACCCAGCCGGCTTGAGCCGCACGCCCCATCCGTTCGCCGAGGGCTTCGGTCTCCTCCGGGGATTTGGTGCGCACCGTCGGCATTATTCGAAGTGTTGGAAACCGTGGCCGAGGAGCTTGAGTCCGCGCTCGTCCCGCAGAAAGAGCCCGGGCCGGTCGTTGAGTCGGCCGATGCAGGTGATCCGGGTCTCGGGGAAGCGGGCCTTCCAGCCGTCGAGTAGTCGCACGGCATCGGCCGGCGCGATCGTGAGGACCAGTTCAAAATCCTCGCCATCGGTCAGGGCCGCCACCACGGCGGGTTTGGCCGTGTCGCTGAAGCGGGCCCGGAGTCGGGCCGCCTGACGGATGGGCAGGGTGGGAGCCAAGATCTCGCCCCCGGGAACTCGGCTGGCTTGGAGGATGTGCTGCAGGTCGCCGGCGAGCCCATCGCTGAGGTCCATCATGGCATGGATGTCGAAGTGCTTGGTCAGCCAGCGCGCTTCGGTCAGGCGGGGTTCGAAATCGAGATGGTGTCCCTCGATGGAGCCGCCCAATTCGCCGGTGACGAAGACCGCGTCACCGACTTTCGCACCCGATCTGAGGACGGCGCGTCCAGTGGGCACCGTGCCGAGGAGGGCAACGTTGAGGAACATCGCGCCGGGGCTCCGGGTGGTTTCGCCGCCGACCAGGGCGATTCCGTGCCGGCTGGCAAATTCGGCCATGCCCCGGTAGATAGACTCCACCCGATCTGGGCTGAAACCGGAGGGAAGCCCCAAGGTGATGACCGCCGAGGTGGGGGTGCCTGCCATGGCGGCGATGTCGCTCACGGCGCGTGCCAGGGCTTTTCGCCCCACTTTTTCACCGGGGGTTTCGGCTGTGAAGTGCACGCCTTCGACCACGGCGTCGGTCTTGAAGAGCAGTTGCTGACCCGCAGCAGGGGCCGTCAGCACTGCGCAATCGTCGCCTGCTCCGACCACCACAGAGTCGTTCCGCGGCAGCAGCGGTTTGAGGCGGTCGATCAATTCGAACTCGTTCATGCGTCCGGATTTGGACAGGGAAACATCAGCCTTCTGAAATCAGTCGAGGTTCTCGACCCGCAGAACCACCGGGTTGGATTTCACCACAGGGAGTTTGCCGATCGTTGCCAAGGCCTTGCGAACGGACAGGTTGTTGGCGGCGTCGAGCATGAGGATGACGGGGACGGTTTCTCCGATATGCCCCTCGGGCTGAATGATGGAAGAAATGCCGATCTTGGCCCGTGCCAACACGGTGGCGATCCGCGCGAAAACGCCCGGACGGTCGGACACATCGAGCCGCACGTAGAACCGCGATGCGATGGAGTCCATCGAAGCCACGGTGCCCCGGCCATTGTGGCTGACGAACGGGGGAACCCGATGATGGTTTCCGGCGCGCAAGTCGAGGGCCGCATCGGCGAGGTCTCCCAAGACGGAACTGGCGGTGGGGTCCTGGCCGGCGCCGCGTCCGTAGAACAGGGTGTCTCCCACGGTGTCACCGCGGACGGCCACCGCATTGAAGGCGTGGTTCACCGAGGCCAACACATGGGTGTTGGGCACGAGGGCCGGGTACACCGATACTTGGATGGCCGAGGCATGTCCGTCGTCGGCCGTCTTCTTGGACTTCTTTCCCTGGGTTGGGGCTGTCGCTGCGACCGGTTGGATGATCCCGAGCAGTTTGATGGTGTAGCCGAGTTGCCCGGCGAACTGGATATCGAGTTTGGAGATGTGGCGGATGCCCTCGGTGTGGATGCTGCCGGGTTTGACCCAGAAGCCGTGCGCTAGAGAAGCGAGGATTCCAATTTTGTGAGCGGCGTCGTGGCCGTCGACATCGAGCGAGGGTTCCGCTTCGGCGTAGCCCAGGCGTTGAGCGTCGGCCAAGACCTCCGAGAACTCGGCCCCCTCGAGCTTCATCCGGGTGAGTATGTAGTTGCAGGTGCCATTGACGATGCCGGCGATGCGCGTGATCCGGTTTCCGGCGAAGGATTCCCGGATCGCCTTGATGATGGGAATACCCCCGGCGACGGCGGCTTCGTAATACAAGTTCGTCTGATGCTTGGCGGCCAGGGCGAAGAGCTCGGGGCCATGGGCCGAGAGCAGAGCCTTGTTGGCGGTGACCACGGGCTTGCCCAGTTTGAGGGCCGCGCGGACCACCTCGCGGGCCATCGTCGTACCCCCCATCAATTCCACCACAATCTGGACATTGGGGTCGTGGACCACTTCGCTCCAATCGCCGGTCAGCACCGACGCGGGCACGCTGAAGCCGCGGGTCCGCATCGGATCCCGCACGGCCATGCGGACGACATTCAGGCGCACGCCCAGCCGTGCCGCCATGAGGTCGCCGTTGCGTTGCAGCGCCTGCCAGACGCCGCCACCCACTGTTCCGCCACCCACCAAACCTAAGTTGACCTGCTCCATCATAGAAGCCGCAACAGTGCCCCCGCCCGCCATCCGGGAACAACGGGGTTTTTTGCGTGGGTTGTCTCCGATCTGTTTTCTCTCGGGTCTTTCACCCACGGCTCCGCGACCTCAAATTCGCTGCCAGGGGGAGGTTTTTCGAACTTCAGGAAAATCAATGGGTTCAGATATTCCCCAGAACGAGGCTCGGTGCGCCGGGTTCGCGGATGGTTTCCGCCCCAGCGTAGCCGAATCCCGGACCCGTGAGGGTGGAGAGATCTATGCGACCATCACGACGTTGATAGAGGCCTGGATGAACCGTGGCCTCGAGGTCGCTCGCCGCCGGGTAGAACTGCATGGCGTTGGTCTCGACTCCGCGCAAGGTGGGCAGGTGCGCCGCCAAGAGGCAGTGGGGGATCTGTGCCAAGCGAGGATTGGTGAGGTCTTGGACCATTAATTGCATTCCATGCGCCTGTGCCCAAGCGGCCGAGAGCAGGGCACCGGTTTGGGTTTTGCACGTCTTGAGGGCCACGCCGGTCCAGCCGAGTTCACGACCGAGCCGCACCAGACGCCAGTCATGGGCACTTTCGTCGAGGAAGAGCGGTTTGCGGCGGCTCACCTCGTGCACGGCAATAGGATGCGCTTCGAGGTCGTAGGGGAAAGGTTGCTCGACGTAGGTCAGCGCCTGGAAGAGGTCGGGATGGTCGCGTTCGAGTTGGTCGAGAATGCCGCACACGTAGGCCGGATCTCGCACGGTACAATTGAAGTCGGCCGTGAGGTCGGTGACCCCGAGCGGCAGTCCGAGACGCCCGACGCGGACGAGGCGCTGGTAGTCCCAGTC
>Ga0255100_1000473_pt1 | contig 16149 bp, 18 predicted proteins | sample Colum_Colum_RepB_2_FD_188449 | JGI IMG/M metagenome (GOLD analysis project Ga0255100, IMG submission 188449) | Freshwater microbial communities from Columbia River, Oregon, United States - Colum_Colum_RepB_8d | ecosystem: Environmental > Aquatic > Freshwater > River | place: USA: Oregon...
CATCGGCCAGCACGATCAGGCCGCCCTTGGCCTTGTTTTCGGTGACGGCGGCCTTCAGCTCGCGATAGGCGAGGTACTGCAGGCGCAGATCGAGCGTCACCTGCACGTCGGCGCCGGGCTGCGCCGGCGTCAGCTCGGTCGGGTCTTCGACAATGCGCTTCTTGTTGTCGCGGATCACGCGGCGCTTGCCCGGCGTGCCGGCCAGCAGTTCGTCGCGCGTCCGTTCGACACCGGAAGCGGGGTTGCCTTCGAAGTCGAGGAAGCCGACCACGTGCGCAGCGACCTCACCGGCTGGATAGAAGCGGCGGTAATCCGGCTCGGTCTCGACGCCCGGCACCTTCAGCTCGGCGATGCGCTGGCCTTCGTCCGGCGTCATCGAGCGCTTCAGGTAGACCTTCTGCGGCCCCTTCGGCGGCCGTGGGCCGGCCTTGGCGACATCGTGTTCGCGCTTGCGCGCTTCGAGATAGCGGCTGAGCTGGCGCGGCGTCTGCTGCAGCAGGGCCGCCAGCGCGGCGTGGTACTGCGTCGCTGCCAGCAGCTTTTCCGGATCAGCGGTGATCGACATGACCGGGGCCGACAGCGCCAGCGGCTCGCCGTTGCGGTCGCGCACCGCACCACGATGCGCGCGCAGCTGCTGCATGCGCACGTACTGGTTGTCGCCGCGGGCGCTGTAGCGATCGTTGCTGACCACCTGCAACTGGAAGGCACGGCCGACGATGCCGAGCGCCAGCAGCCCCAGCACGCTGAGCGCGAACTTGCGCCGCCAAGCTTCCGGCGCATCGGGCAGCGAACGCTGGGCGGCATTGACCGGGCCCTTCATGGCGTCGGCTCCACAGGTGCCGCCACCGGTGCGCCGGCATCGGCCGCACCCTGTACCGCCTGAATGGTTTGCCAGGCCGATGGCTCGACCAGCCCGAACTGCGCGCGGGCGATCGGCTCGACGCGAGCCGCCTGCGCGAGCGTCGCTTCCTCGAGCTGCAGCTGCGCCCATTCCAGGTCGAGGCGTTCGTTGTCGATGCGCAGCGCTTCGGCCTTCACCGTCAGCCGGCGATGCTCGTTCTTCACCTGCACGACGGCGAGTGCCGAGATCACCACGAAGATCGCCAGCGTGATCGGCAGCAGCAGGCCGCCGCTGCTGCGGCTGTCGCGTCGCGTCGTGGTCGGGCGCGCAGCCATCAGGCGATGCGCTCGGCAACGCGCAGCACGGCGGAGCGGGCGCGCGGGTTGCCGTCAGTTTCGGCGGCACTCGGGAAGCAGCGTTCGACACGCTTCAGCTGCGGCGCGCCGTCGCGATGCAGCCGCTGGCCGGTCAGCACATCGCGTTCGCTGCCTTCGGCATCGCGAATGAAGCGCTTGACGATGCGGTCCTCCAGCGAATGGAAGCTGATCACCGCCAGCCGGCCGCCCGGCGCCAGCAGCGCTGGCGCTGCCGCGAGCACCGTTTCCAGCGCCGACAGCTCGCCGTTGACGTGGATGCGCAGCGCCTGGAAGGCCCGCGTCGCCGGATGGATCTTGAACGAGCGCGGACCCGGCACGCTGGCGATCAGCGCGGCCAGCTGGGCGGTGGTCTTCAGCGGCGCCAGCAGCCGTGACTCGACGATCTTCTTGGCGATCCGGCGGCTGTTGCGCTCTTCGCCGAGCGTGTAGAGCACGTCGGCGATCTCGGCTTCAGCGGCACGCATCAGCCAGTCCGCCGCCGATTCGCCGGACGACGGGTCCATGCGCATGTCGAGCGGGCCATCGTTCTGGAAGCTGAAGCCGCGCGATGCGTCGTCGAACTGCGGGCTGGACACGCCAAGGTCGAGCAGGATCCCGTCGATGCGACCGGCGATGCCGGCATCCGCCGCGACGCGGGCCATCTCGGCGAAGTTGGCTGCGTGGAAATGGAAGCTGCTGTTGCCGGCAAACGTCTTCCAGGCGTGCTGGCCGGCTTCCGGATCGCGGTCGAGCGCATGCAGCGCGCCGCCAGCGGTGAGCCGTTCGAGGATCGCGCCGGAATGGCCGCCGCGGCCGAAGGTGCCGTCCACATAAACGCCTTCCGGGCGGAGGCTAAGTCCGGCCAGGGCTTCGTCGAGCAGAACTGGCCGATGGGAAAACATCCGGTCAGCGCCCTCGTTCGGGCTTGAGCTCGCGGCGGCGTGCGGCACGGGGAGGCCTCATGACAGAGCCAGCGCCGCGAAGGCGTCGGCGTAGTTCTGCTGGCCTTCCGTGTTGTTGGCCTGCCACTGGGCGTAGGACCACAGCTCGAAGTGGTCGTAGGCGCCGACCAGCACCACGTCGGTGCCCAGCGCCTTCATGTCGCGCAGCAGCGTCGGCACGACGATGCGGCCCTGGCCATCGATTTCCGATTCCACGGCGTTGCCGAGGAACAGGCGCTGGACCAGCATCCGCTTGGCGCGGTCGGCGATCTTCGGGATCTGCTCGGCCATCTTGCGGAACACCGGCGCCGGATAGATCTCCACGCACTCCGGGCCGAGGGTCACGGTCAGCTGCTTGCCGTACTCGTCCCCCAACTGGGCGCGCAGACGTGCAGGGACCGCGAGGCGGCCCTTGTCGTCAATCGTCAGTCGGTTGGAACCAGCAAACATGGAATCGAGCCCCGCAATGGCATGTGGAAGAGGCAGGTACAGCCACTTTTCCCCCACTCGACCCACTATATGCCACGGCCCACCACCCTGCAAGCACGATCAAGGCCAAAAAGCCTGTAATGACAAAGGCTTAGGCGACATCTCGGAGGTTCAATCTAACCCATCAAAAACAAGCATTTAGGCGAACTACCTAAAGTGCAGTGCAACATCCGGACGATGCTGACCGGCGTTCCCGGGCAGATAATCGGTAGACAAGTGTGAACCGGATCGCCATTGAAGGCCGCCGGGGATGCAGCGGGGCGTTTTCCCACGGACCCCTTCTGAGGCCGCAGCCGGCCGACCCGACGACGTCGGGCCGGCGTTCACGACATGAGGAAAAAGCGGGAGCCGGCCGATAAGCCGGGTTCTGTCTAGCGACGCCCCGCTTGCGCGCGACGCCGCCGAGACAACCATTCCTCTACGACGACGATCACTCGCCGTCTTCAGCAGCCTACCCGGAGAGCACGCGGACCACGTGTTGCGGCGACCTTGCGGCTGCCGCGTCCCTCCCTATTTGGCCTTGCTCCATGTGGGGTTTGCCGTGCCGGTTCATTGCTGAACTCGCGGTGCGCTCTTGCCGCACCATTTCACCCTTGCCTGATCCGGATCGCTCCGGCCATCGGCGGTATCTTTCTGTTGCACTTTCCGTCGGCTCGCGCCGCCCAGCCGTTAGCTGGCACATCGTCCTGCGGAGCCCGGACTTTCCTCCCCTGCCTCCCCACCCATCGAGCAAGCTCGATGGGAACCCGGGTTCGGCAGCAGCGGTTGTCTGGCCGACTCCCAGCCCGGATTGTACGCGTTTGGTCGAGGTGGCCCTCGCTATCATGGCGGCCACCATCACAACGCCCCGCTGCCATGCGCAAGCTCACCTTGCTGGTTCTCGTCGCCGCGCTCGGCATCTGGCGCTTCTGGCCGTTGCCGGCAGCAGTGATTCCGCCCGGCGAGCCGCTGCCGCTGGCACAGCCGCCGGACGGCTTGCGCTTCGCGCTGCTGAAGACCGGCTCGGCGACCACGCTGGAAGCGATGGTGGTTGCGGGCGGCAGCCTGTTCAGGCCGACGGCGATCGGCCACATCGCCGTGCTGGTCGAGCACCCCGCCGGCCGCTTCCTGTTCGACAGCGGCCTCGGCACCCGGATTGACGCGCAGTTCGGCAGCGAAATGGCGATCTGGGCGAAGCCGATCTTCGCCTACCGGAACGTGCAGCCTGCAGTGAACCAGCTGCACGATGCCGGGGTTGCGGTGCCGCCGCGCATCTTCCTGTCGCACGCGCATTGGGATCACGCCAGTGCACTGAGCGACTTCCCGCAGGCCGACATCTGGGTGCCGGCTGCCGAACAGGACACCGCGCTGCATGGCAAGCCGCCGGCCTTCCTGCCGTCGCAGTTCAGCAGCCCTGACCTGCACTGGCACCCGTACCGTTTCGATGGCCCGGCGTTTGCCGGCTATCCGGCGAGCGTCGACCTGTTCGGCGATGGCAGTGTCGTGCTGCTGCCGCTGCCCGGCCACACGGCCGGTTCGACCGGCCTGCTGCTGAGTCTGGCTGATGGCCGCCGCTACTTCTTCGTCGGCGACACCGTCTGGAACCATCGCGGCATCAACCAGCCGGCGCCGAAGTTCAGTATCTCGAGCCTGATCGTCGATGCCGATCGCGACGCGACCTGGCAGGCGGTGCTCCGCTTGCGCGCGCTGCGCGATGCCAATCCGGGTCTGCAGATCATTCCAGCGCATGACAGCAGCGTGCACGACGCGCTCGGCTACTTCCCGCAGTTCGTCAGCGCGGCAGCGCGCTGATGCGGATCTTCTCGCACACCTGCTCGAACACCGAGATCGTTGCAGCCCTCGGCGCGGCCGACTGCCTGATCGGCTGCGATGACGACTCCGATTTTCCGGTCGACGTGGTCAGCCGCATCCCGAAGCTCGGCCGCGATCTGGACCTGCGCGTCGACGAGGTCATCGCGATGCGCCCGGATCTGGTGCTGACCTCGCTGACCGTGCCGGGCCACGAGCGGATCGTCGACGCAATCAACGCCGCCGGCATCGCGACGCTGGTCTGCGATCCGCTGAGCCTCGACGACATCTACAGCGACATCCGGCGCATCGCCGCTGCGCTCGGCATCGCTGAACGCGGAGCGCAATTGGTCGCCGAGATGCAAGCGGCGATGCCGCGCGTCGAGCGCGCGGTACAGCCGAAAGTGCTGATCGAATGGTGGCCGAAGCCGGTGATCGCGCCGACGCGCTTGGCCTGGGCCACCGATCTGATCGCACTCGCTGGCGGCGTGAATCCCTGGGCGGTCATCGACGCGAAAAGCGCCCCGCTGACCGACGAGCAGATCATGGCCAGCCCGCCGGACGTGATCGCGATGAGCTGGTGCGGCGTGAAGGTCGCGAACTACCGCCCGGAGGTGGTCAGCCGCCGGCCGGGCTGGACCGATGTGCCGGCCGTGCGCAACGGCCACATCGTCGCGATCAGCGAGGAATTCCTTGGCCGGCCCGGACCGCGCGTCGTCGAGGGCTATCGCCAGCTGAAAGCCGCGATCGACGCCGCTTCGGCATAGACCTTCCGCACAGGCGGCCCCGTCAGGCGACTGCCTCAGGCGCGGATCAGCGTGCCGATGCCTTCGTTGGTGAACAACTCCAGCAGCACGGCGTGATCGAGCCGGCCGTCGATGATCACCGAGGACTTCACGCCGCTCTGCACCGCGTCGAGCGCGCAGGCGATCTTCGGCAGCATGCCGCCGTAGATCGTGCCGTCGGCAATCAGCGCATTGACCTGCGCCACGGTGAGGCCGGTCAGCACCTTGCCCTGCTTGTCCTGAAGGCCCGAGACATTGGTCAGCAGCATCAGCTTTTCCGCTTTCAGCACCGAGGCCAGCTTGCCGGCGACCAGATCGGCGTTGATGTTGTAGGCCTCGCCAGCAGCGCCGACACCGACCGGCGCGATCACCGGAATGAAGCCGCCGGCCTCCAGGTGATCGACGACGCGGGGATCGATCGCTTCGACCTCGCCGACCTGGCCGATGTCGCCACCCGGCACGGTCATCTTCTTCGCGCGGATCAGGCCGCCGTCCTTGCCGGTCAGGCCGACCGCGCGGCCGCCCTGCTGGTTGATCGCGTTGACCACCGCCTTGTTGACCAGGCCGCCCAGCATCATCTCGACGACATCCATCGTTTCGGCATCGGTGACCCGCATGCCGTCGATGAACTCGCTCTTCTTGCCAAGCTTTTCCAGATGCTTGCCGATCTGCGGCCCGCCGCCGTGGACGACCACCGGGTTCATGCCGACCGCCTTCATCAGCACGATGTCGCGCGCGAACGATCCGATCATGTCGTCATCGCCCATGGCGTTGCCGCCGTACTTGACGACGAAGGTCTTGCCGGCAAAACGGCGGATGTACGGCAGCGCTTCGGTCAGGACCTGGGCGATGGTGGAAGCGTTGGGCTTGTCGACCGTCATGGCGATATTGGAAAGAAAGGAATCAATGGCGACCGGTGTGGCCGAAGCCGCCGGCACCGCGCTCGCTGCTGCCGAACTCGGACACCAGTTCGAACTCGGCGCGGACCACCGGCACGATCACCAGCTGGGCAATGCGTTCGCCGGGCTCGATGACGAACAGCGTCTGGCCGCGATTCCAGCAGCTGACCATCAGCTCGCCCTGATAGTCCGAGTCGATCAGGCCGACGAGGTTGCCCAGCACGATGCCGTGCTTGTGGCCCAGCCCCGAGCGCGGAAGGATCACCGCCGCCAGACCCGGGTCCTCGATATGGATGGCCAGCCCGGTTCTGAGCAAGGTGGTCGCGCCCGGTGCCAGGCTCAGCGGCGCATCGAGCAGCGCGCGCAGATCGAGGCCGGCCGAGCCAGCGGTCGCATAGGCCGGCAACGGCAGATCGCGGCCAAGGCGCGGGTCGAGAATCTTCAGCTGGATCGACTTCATTTCTTGCTCTTCTTCGCTGGTTTGGTGGCGGCGGTCTGCAGCGATGCGAACGCAGCAAAGCGCTCGGCGATCAGGCCAGCCAGCTGCTTGGCGATCTCGGTCTTGTCGGCCGGGCCGATCGCCAGTTCGCCATCCGCCCAGTAGACGGTGAGCTGGTTGTCGTCGCGATCGAAGGCGCGACCGCCACCGACCCAGTTGGCCGCGATCAGGTTCAATTTCTTGCGTTCGAGCTTGCCCTTGGCATGCTCGGCCAGCTTCTCGGTTTCTGCCGCGAAGCCGACGATGAACAAGCCGGGCCGCGCCGCTCGGAGCTCGGTCAGGATGTCGGCGTTCTTGGTCAGTTCCAGACCCAGCGTGTCGCTCTTCTTCTTGATCTTCTGACCGGCGATCGCCACACAGCGGTAGTCGGCAACGGCCGCCGTGCCGACCAGGATGTCGGCCGTTGCACAGGCGGCCTGCGTGGCGGCCAGCATTTCCAGCGCTGTCTCGCAGGGCACCATGCGAACGCCGGTCGGCGCCGGCAGGCTGACCGGACCACTGACCAGCGTCACCTCGGCACCCAGCGCATGCAGTGATGCAGCCACTGCATAGCCCTGCTTCCCGGATGAACGATTGGTGATGAAGCGCACCGGGTCGATCGGCTCGCGCGTCGGGCCGGCGGTAACCACGGCATGACGACCTTGCAGCGGGCCATCGGCCGCCTGCAGTGCCGCACCGCGCGCAAGTGCTGCGAGCACGGTGCTCGCCACTTCTTCCGGTTCGGCAACGCGGCCGGCACCGATTTCGCCGCAGGCCTGTTCGCCACTGCCCGGTCCGATGATCCGCAGGCCGCGGCTGCGCAGCGTGGCCATGTTGGCCTGGGTTGCCGCGTTCGCCCACATCAGGCGATTCATCGCCGGCGCCACGAAGATCGGTCGGTCGGTGGCCAGCACCAGCGTGGTCAGCAGATCGTCGGCAAAGCCATGCGCGATCTTGGCCAGCGTATTGGCAGTGGCCGGCGCGATGACGATGGCGTCCGGCCAGCGCGCCAGCTCGATGTGGCCCATCGCCGCTTCAGCAGCCTCATCCCACAGCGAAGAACGCACCGGCTTGCCGGTCAGCGCCTGGAAGGTCTGTGCACCGATGAAGCGCAGCGCGGATTCGGTCATCACCACCTGCACGTCGCAACCTTGCTTGACGAAGCGGCGCGCCAGTTCGGCGGACTTGTAGGCAGCGATGCCGCCCGACAGCGCCAGCAGGATGCGTGGCCCTGCATTCGAGTTCGAAACCATGTTCGGAGAGGGCGGACCGGAGTAAAGGACGTGACGTGAGCCGCGGAATTGTAGCGGCTGGCCGGGTTAGCCTCCGGACCAAGCCAATGCTGTGCATGGAGGCGCTTGCGATGGCAATCACCGATTGGCCGGAAGATGAACGTCCGCGCGAAAAGCTGTTGCTGCGCGGCGCCGAGGTGCTGTCCGATGCCGAGCTGCTGGCGATCTTCCTGCGCACTGGGGTGGCCGGACGCAGCGCCGTCGATCTGGCGCGCGATCTGCTGATCCGGTTCGGCGGCTTGCGTGCATTGCTGAAGGCGTCCCGCGAGGAGTTCTGCGCGGCGCACGGATTGGGCGATGCCAAGTACGCGCAGCTGCAGGCGGTGATGGAAATCGCCCGCCGCCACCTCGCCGAACGACTGAAGGACCGAAGTGCGCTCGCAAGCCCGTCCGATACCCGCGACTTCCTGCGGCTGCAGCTGCGCGATCTCGATCACGAGGCGTTCTGTGCGCTGTTTCTCGACGGCGCCAACCAGGTTTTGGGCTTCGAGGTGCTGTCCGTCGGCACGATCAACGCTGCCAGCGTCTACACCCGGGAAGTGGTCAAGCGCGCGCTTCGGCAGCAGGCAGCGGCAGTGATCTTCGCGCACAACCATCCGTCCGGCATCGCCGAGCCCAGCGGCGCCGATCGTCGACTGACCGAGCGCCTGTGCGCAGCGCTGGCGCTGGTGGACATCCGCGTCCTCGACCATTTCGTGGTCGGCGAAGGCCCGCTGGTGTCGTTTGCCGAGCGCGGCTGGCTGTGATGCCGGGAAGGCGCGTTCGATTTCCCTGCAGGACCGCTTGCCCGAGCACGATCATGCTGGTACATTTCGCGTCCTTTTTCGCGGCACCCCCCAGTTTCGAGGTTCGCATGTCCAGAGTCTGCCAAGTCACCGGCAAGAAGCCGATCGTGGGAAACACGGTCAGCCACGCCAACAACAAGCGTCGCCGCCGCTTCCTGCCCAACCTGCACACCCATCGTTTCTGGTTCGAAGCCGAGAAGCGGTTCGTGAGCCTCCGCGTGTCCGCCAACGGCATGCGCATCATTGACAAGAAGGGCGTGGAGGCGATCATCGCCGACCTCCGCTCGCGCGGCGAGAAGGTGTAAGACATGGCCAAGGGCAAGAAAGACCGCGAAAAGATCAAGCTCATCTCGACCGCCGGGACGGGCTTCTTCTACACGACGACGAAGAACAAGAAGAACACGCCGGACAAGTTCGAGTTTTCCAAGTATGACCCGATCGTGCGCAAGCACGTGCCGTTCAAGGAAGGCAAGATCAAGTAACGTTCGGCTCCCGGACGTTATCCCGGCGCAAGCCGGGATCCAGAGAAGCCCGCGCAAGCGGGCTTCTTCGTTTCTGCCGCTCACCGTGATGCCGGGCACGCTTGTTGTCTCGGAATCGTGACTTCCGACCCGTAAGATGCGGTGCTCATGGACGCCCAGAACGACATCCTCGGTCGTGACAATCCGCATCACCGGAACCTGGAGCACGCGCGCGCCCAGGTGATCGAGATGCTGACGCGGCAGGCCGTGGAGCGCGAACTGGTATCGCGATCCGAAGCCAGCCACGGGGCGCCGGTCGACGTGGTCAGCCAGCTGGTGACGCGCCAGCAGCAGGCGGCGCTGGAACAGCGACTGCTGCGCTTCCATCCGGCCGACATCGCTTTCGTCCTCGAAAGCCTGGCACCGGAAGCGCGCGAAATGGCCTGGGCGCTGGTCCGTGCCGAACGGCGCGGCACGGTGCTGCTGGAAACCACCGATGCAGTACGGCGCAGCCTGGTCGAAGGCATGCCGCCGGCCGACATCGTGGCCGCGTTTCACCATCTGGACTCCGACGACATTGCCGAGCTGATCGCCTCGCTGCCGTCGGACACGGCGGCGGAAGTGCTGGCCCGGCTCGACACCACCGATCAGGCTGAAGTCCGCGCCGTGCTGAGCTTTCCGGAAGGCACTGTCGGTGCGCTGATGGATCTCGATTTCACGACTGTGCGCGACGATGCACCGCTCGAAGCGGTACTGCGCCTGCTGCGCCGTCGCCGCCGACTGCCGGCCGATACCAACCAGCTGATCGTCGTCGACCGCGCCAAGGTGCTGCGCGGCGTGCTGACGCTGGAGCAGCTGCTGCTCAGCGAGCCCGAACGCATGGTCGGCGAGGTGATGACGCCGAATCCGCATTTCTTCTACACCGACGACGCGGTCACCGATGCGATCGACAGTTTCGAACGCTACGACCTGATCTCGGCACCGGTGGTGAACCTGCATCGCGAAGTCGTCGGCCGGATCGCGGTCGACGAGATCGTCGACGCGATCAAGGCCCAGCAGGAACGCGATTCCCTGCGTCAGGTCGGTCTTCGCGAGGACGAGGATCTGTTCGCGCCGGTCTGGAAGTCGGGCCGCAATCGCTGGCCGTGGCTGGCGCTGAACCTGTTCACGGCATTCGCAGCATCGCGCGTGATCGGCTTCTACGAGCCGACGATCGAGAAGCTGGTGGCCCTGGCCACCTTGATGCCGATCGTCGCCTCGATCGGCGGCAACACCGGCAACCAGACGATGGCACTGGTGATCCGCGCGCTGAGCCTGAATCAGCTCGGCGGCCCATTGCTGCGCAAGATGCTGCTGAAGGAACTGCTGATCGCCGCGATGAATGGCGCGATCTGGGGTACGGTGCTGGGCGCAGTGACATCGGCGATCTATCACGACCTCAAGCTCGGCATCGTCATTGCCAGCGCCACATTGTTCGAGCTGATCGTCGCCGCCGCCGCCGGTGCAATCATTCCGGTGTCGCTGGAACGCTTTGGTCGCGACCCGGTGCTGGGCTCCAGCGTCATCCTGACGGCGCTGACCGACAGCATGGGCTTCCTGATCTTTCTCGGTCTGGCCGCACTCGTCCTGGTCTAAAGCCCACACCAACGCGTCATTGCGTTGTCACGGCCCTTGGCCTACTGTGCGCGGCCTCAAAACCCGGCGACCGCGCAGGCGGCACGCATGGAGCAACGATGGACCTGCAATTCCCGAATGCGAACGCGCTTGCCGACGCCCTGATCGCGTCCTGCAACCTGTTCCATGCGCGCGGCTGGGTGCCAGCAACCGGCGGCAACTTCTCTGCCCGACTCGATGACCGCCATCTGTTGATCACTGCCAGCGGCGTGCACAAGGGTGAGCTGACGCGCGCCGATTTCATGGTCGTCGATGTCGACGGCCGGCCGCTGGAAGCCGGCCGCAAGTCGTCGTATGAAACCGGGCTGCATACGCAGCTGTACCGGTTCGCGCCGGATGTCGGTTCGGTACTGCACGTGCATTCGGTCGCCAACACGGTGCTGTCGCGACAGCACGACAGCATCCGGCTGTCGGGCTACGAACTGCTGAAGATCCTGCCGGGCATCACCGAACCGTCGGTCACTGTGGAAATCCCGGTGTTCGGCAATGATCAGGACATCGCGCAACTGGCCCGACAGGTGGATGCGCGAATGCGGGAACCAACCCCCATCCCGGCTTATCTGATTGCCGGGCACGGGCTGTACGTCTGGGGCAGGACGGTGCGCGAAGCACGTTACCGTCTGGAAGCCCTGGAATTCATGTTCGAGTGCGAGCTGTGGAGCAACAGGAGAAACCCATGAGTGAACTCCGGATTTACGAAGAAAACGCGCGGCCAGTGGCCACGTTCACCAAGTTCGAGGACATCCGCGATCAGCTGGAGAAGATCGGCGTGCAGTTCGAGCGCTGGGAAGCGACCAAACCGCTGGATTCGCAGGCTACGCAAGACGAGATCATCGAGGCCTATCGCGGCTCGGTGAACCGGCTGATGAACCAGTACGGCTTCAAGTCGGTCGACGTGATCAGCCTGCACCCGGCGCATCCGCAGAAGGACGTGCTGCGCTCGAAGTTTCTCAGCGAGCACCGTCACGACGAATTCGAAGTGCGCTTCTTCGTTGATGGCGAAGCGCTGTTCTACATCCGTGATGCCGGCAAGGTTCACGGCGTGCTGTGCTCGAAAGGCGATCTGATTTCGGTGCCGGCCAATGTCCGCCACTGGTTCGACATGGGCCCGAACCCGAACTTCAAGGCGATTCGCCTGTTCATCACGCCGGACGGCTGGGTTGCCAACTTCACTGGCGACAAGATCGCCGACAGCTTTCCGCGTCTGGAAGCGCCGCACTACCAGCAGGCGGCCTGAGTTCTTCATGCTGTGCCGAAGGCCGCCTGTGGGCGGCTTTCGTTTTTCAGGAGCGTTTTCGACGTGATCCGCGCAATCGTCACCGACATCGAGGGCACCACGTCCTCGATCGACTTCGTCCACCAGACCCTGTTCCCGTACGCAAAGCAGCACTTGCGCCGGTACCTGCACCAGCATGCGGACGCGCCGAATGTTGCTGCCCAGATCGCAGCCACCGCAGCACTCGAAGGCCGCAGCTTCGCCAGCATCGACGAAGCCGCCGATGTGCTCGAACGCTGGATCGCCGAAGACCGCAAGGCGACACCGCTGAAGGATCTGCAGGGCCTGATCTGGGCCGAAGGCTATGCGGCCGGCGAGCTGACCGGTCATGTCTACGCCGACACGCCGCTGTTCCTGCGCCAGTGGCATGCCGCCGGCAAGGCGCTGTACGTCTATTCGTCAGGCTCGGAAGCCGCACAGAAACTGATCTTTGGCCACTCCGATGCCGGTGATCTCACGCCGTTGTTCTCCGGCTATTTCGACACCCGGATCGGCATGAAGCGCGAAGCGCAGTCATACCGGACGATCCTCGGACGGATCAATCTGCCGGGTGAATCCGTGCTGTTCCTGTCCGACATCGGCGAGGAACTCGACGCCGCCCGCGAGGCTGGCATCCAGACCTTCCAGCTGATTCGCGACGCCAAGGCCCGGCCGTTTCCGGGCCATCGTCAGGCCAGGGATTTCTCGGAAGTCGTCGTCGACTGATCGATCGGCACGGCGGCTTCGGCAGCCAGCGCCCCGCCCTGCTCGCTGTCGCCGACCTTATTCCAGCACCAGTGCCAGGGCTCGTACAGATAGCCTTCGGCGTTGCCTTTCGGGTAGGTCATCGTGAAGCCGTAGCGCGCCGCATTGGCCGTCAGCCAGCGGAATGCCGCGGTCTGGTCGAAGGCTTCCTCCAGCGGCGGGCAGCCGGCTTCGCCGATGTCGACCGCGCGGCCGGTGTGATGCTCGCTGCATCCGGGTGGCGCGTTGACGGTAAGGATCTCGTCGATCGTCCGGCCCCGGGCCAGCTTGGCGCGAATCAGGCTGGCCTGGTAATCGATGCTGCGGAAGGCCGACACCATCAGCAGCGTCACGCCATCCTCGCCGGCCGCCATCCGCATCGCCGCCCAGGCCGCCGCAGCACCGGGCACCAGCAGCTTGTCGCGACCATCGGTGCCGAGGCCGATCGGCTGCAGCCGCTGCGCCTCGACATAGACCGGCAGCCGACGCGCCTTGACCACGCGCGCCGAAATGCCGAGCTCATTCCAGAAGCCGAGCACGCGTGCGCGGTACGGCGCCGGCAGCCGCATCGCCATCAGCCGGCCTTCAACCGTTCACGCCAGCCATAAGCCGGATCGCCGATCACGACGAAACCCGGATTGAGCAGTGATTCCTTGGTGTTGTAGCGCAGCGGCTGCCAGTCCGGCAGACGCAGCACCGTGGCGCCGGCGACCTCGGCCAGGCACTGCGCCGCTGCCGTATCCCACTCGCTGGTCGGACCGGTGCGCGGATAGAAGTCCGCCAGACCTTCGGCAACCATGCAGAACTTCAGCGACGAGCCGCGGCTGACCTGCTCGTGCGCCGGCGCGTGCGCCAGGAATTCATCGAGTGCCGCGTCCCGATGCGACTTGGTGACCACCAGCGACGGCTTGACCGGTGTCGCGCGGGTGCGAATCGCGCTGCGCTGACCATCACGAATCACAAATGCGCCGACATCCCTGGCCGCAAGGTAGCTGGTGTCGGTCACCGGCACGTGAACGACGCCGAGCACCGATTCGTGGTGATCGATCAGCGCGATGTTGACGGTGAAATCGCCGTTGCGCTTGATGAATTCCTTGGTGCCGTCGAGCGGGTCGATCAGCCAGTAGCGCGTCCAGCCGCTGCGCACATCGAAGGCGATATCGGCATCTTCCTCGCTGAGGCAGGGGATGTCGGGCGTCAGCGCCTTCAGCCCGTCGATGATCACGCGGTGCGCGCGCAGGTCGGCCTGGGTCAGCGGCGAGGCATCGTCCTTGGTGCTGACCGCGAAGTCGGAGTGGTAGACGTCAAGGATTTCCTTGCCGGCGGAAATCGCGATGGCGAGAACGGAATCCAGCAGATCGGCGAGCGGGTATCGGGTCATGTCGGGGCAGGTGATGAGCGTCGGTATGATAACGACCATGACTCAAGCCCCTGCGGATTCCGCGCCAATCGACTGGTCGCAGATCGACCACGTGCTGCTCGACATGGACGGCACCGTCCTCGACCTCGCGTTCGACAATCACTTCTGGCTCAAGCTGCTGCCGCAGCGTTTCGCCGAGCATCGGCAGCTGGCTGTAGACGAGGCCTGGGCGGCGCTGTCGCGCCAGTTCGCGGCGACACAGGGCACGCTCGACTGGTATTGCCTCGACTACTGGAGCCGGTTCACCGGACTCGACATCGCGGCGATGACGATCGAGCTGCAGCACCGCATCCACGTGTTGCCGGGCAGCGAGGATTTCCTGACGGCTGTCCGGGCCAGTGGTCGACCGTTGTGGCTGGTCACCAACGCCCATCCCGGCAGCTGGCGCGTGAAGCTGGAACGCACCGGCATTGGCCGGCACTTCGATCGCGTGATTTCCTCGCATGACTTCGGCATGCCGAAGGAAGATCCGCGCTTCTGGCCGGCGCTGCGCGCCCAGCATCCGTTCGATCCAGCGCGGGCGCTGTTTGCCGATGACAGCCTGTCGGTGCTGACGACCGCGAAGGCGCATGGAATCCGCGAAGTCGTGGCGATCCGTCACCCGGATTCGACCGCCGAACCGCGTGTGCTTGACGGCTTCACGGCCGTCGACCGCCTGCCGCAGCTGCTGCCGATCTAGTCCCCGGGTTTCAGCGCGTCGACCGGGGCCGACCGCCACCACCCGGACGACCGCCGCCACCGCCGGGACGTCCGCCGCCGCGTCGCAACGGCGGCGGCGCACCGCTGCGATCACGGTGCACATGCTTTGGCTTGATGTAGTCCTGCGGCATCAGGTCGTCAGGATTCAGCGACTGCGGAATGCGCATGCCGATGGCCTTCTCGATCTCCGGCAGCGAGTACACCCAGGTTTCACAGCACAGCGAAATCGCGTCGCCCGACGCACCAGCACGCGCGGTGCGGCCGATCCGGTGCACGTAGTCTTCGCTGTCCTGCGGCAGATCGAAGTTGATGACGTGCGACACCTCGGGGATGTGCAGGCCGCGGGCCGCGACATCGGTCGCGACCAGCACCGGCAACTCGCCAAGCTTGAACTCGCCAAGCAGCCGTTCGCGCTTGTTCTGCGGCACGTCACCCGACAGCACGCCGGCATTGAAGCCATTGGCCTTCAGCGCCGCTTCGACGTCTTCCGCACCGCGCTTGGTGTTGACGAATACCAGCGTGCGGATCGGTGCGTGGTGGCGCATCAGGCCGACCAGCATCGGCAGCTTGTCGTCATTCGAAACGTGGATCAGCGTCTGGCGTACCCGTTCGGCAGTGACCTGCTCCGGCTGGATCTCGATCCGCGTCGGGCTGTTCATGTGCTCGTAGGCCAGCTCCAGCACGCGGTGCGAGAGGGTGGCCGAGAACAGGTAGTTGATGCGCTGGCCAGGGCGTGGCATGCGCCGCATCAGGAAGCGGATGTCGGCGATGAAGCCGAGATCGAACATCCGGTCGGCTTCGTCGAGGACCAGCACTTCGATGCCGTTGAGCTTGTAGATGCCCTGCTTGAAGAAGTCGATCATCCGCCCCGGCGTGCCGATCAGGATGTCGACGCCTTCGGTGATCGCGGTCTTCTGCGCGTCGTAGCCGGTACCGCCATAGACGGCCGTCATCTTCAGGCCGGTGTGCGCGCCAAGCTGGATCGCGTCGTTGTAGATCTGCAGCGCCAGCTCGCGCGTCGGGGCCAGAATGTAGGCACGCGGCTGGCCCGGTTCGCCAACTCTCGGCTGGGTCAGCAGGTGATGCATCGTGGCCAGCAGGAAAGCGGCCGTCTTGCCGGTGCCGGTCTGCGCCTGGCCTGCCAGATCCTTGCCCGCCAACGCCAGTGGCAGCGTTTCCGCCTGGATCGGCGTGCAGTGCGTGTAGCCCATCGCGTTCAGGCTGGACTTCAGCGTCTCATGC
>Ga0255100_1000474_pt1 | contig 16115 bp, 16 predicted proteins | sample Colum_Colum_RepB_2_FD_188449 | JGI IMG/M metagenome (GOLD analysis project Ga0255100, IMG submission 188449) | Freshwater microbial communities from Columbia River, Oregon, United States - Colum_Colum_RepB_8d | ecosystem: Environmental > Aquatic > Freshwater > River | place: USA: Oregon...
GCCCGCCTGCCTCTAGGTGATTGCGGTTTCCGTTATCTCCCGGAGCTGATTCTGTTGTTGCTGCTAGGGTTAATGCCACGCCACTTGTTGGCGCAAGTGCCTCGTCAGACCCAATTGTGGGTGCTCAAGAAAGAGTTCGGATCTACAAACGAGATTCGGATAAATAATTCATCGCCTGAAATAACGATTGTTACACTAAATGAAAACCAGGCTGGACCACAGACTGAGGTAGTAGGAGAACAGAAGAAAACCACCAAAAGAAGTTCCCAATATAATAATATTTATGGACTCACCGATTACACGTATTGGTGGAAGTATCTACCAGAGACACAAGGTTTCACTGGTATGATGGGTGGGCTATACCGCGATGATGTAATCCCATATATTTTTCATCAACGCAAGCCGGTGACCTGCGGTTGGATCAAGGCAAACGCAACGATTGATACCGGAGCTGAACTAAAGAAAACGAGAGCCGATACTAAAATAATGCTCCGACACACTAGTGCTTATGGATCAGAGAAGAGAGGAGTGCGGATTGCTGTTACAGCATATTATTACGATTGGGTGACTGGCTCGGGCTGGGTTCCCGCTGGGATTATTCCTCCAGATCAGATTACTGTCTTGGATCAGCGCTTAGATTGCAATGGTCAAGTCATCTTGAAACTTGGTAGCGGAGATTTTGAGGTTACTCCTGCAGTATCTGGAAACTATTCATTTTATGAATTTGTTGTAACTGCAACGCCGGCCAGAGACCATCACCGAACATGGTCATATCATCCATACCTCAAAGTTGGTGGAAGTGTTCCATTTAAACCTGTTGATCGTTTCAATCTTTTCTATTTAACTGAAAACGACGGTTGCATTTGCGATAGTGACCCAAGGTTGGACACTAGTACTGGACTATCGAACTTGATTGATTTTGACTCTGTTCCAGTTGCCGCAGAACTTTTCGTCTATGACGCCACGAAAATCGTTTTCCCGAAGCCTTTTGATTCAATCAGCAATCCTGATTATTGTAATATTGTAAATATGGAACATGCTGATGCGCTATTGGATGCACCTTTCGCTGATATAAAGATGGTTCAAAGCATGTATTGGAATAGCAAATGGAAAGATGGTCGGGCTCAAGTGCTTGGGAATAATATTATTATAACAAAAAATGCTCCAAGCAATGTTTTGATGCATGAGTTGGGGCATAACCTTGGTTTGGATCACCGAAATTCATCTACTGCTAACTTGATGCACGAACGCGGCCCTTCGACCGCTTGGGAGATCAACCGAGCAGAGAGAGTTGCTTTCGAGCGATGAAACACAAGATTCTGGTAGGTATCTTGGCCTGTGGTTTGATTCTGTTTCTGTATACAGGGGTCCAGACAGACACAGAACCCAAGCATTTGGTAGATCCTCAACCGGTGTTACAAAGAAGCGATTCAATTGTTGCGCCGTCCCAATTGCTTGAGGCAGATCCAGCAAGTGGTGCTTCAAATTCTACGCTGACCCACTTGAAGACAAGGGCCAGGCTCAAGGAGCGCCTAGTCAGCGAAGGATTCCGCTCCGGCACCGGTTTGCGTTCTGGATTTGAGAATGATGCGGAGGAATGGAAATTCGTTCAGACTCTGGGACCAGCAGATGAGGATGAGTTGTTGGCGATGCTCCTGGAGCAGAATTCACTCAGCAACAGGGTTCAATTCCATCGTATGCTGACCCAATGTGGGGGAGACAAGGCAGCGCAAGTCATCATCGATACCATCAAAAGCCAAACAGGCAGGTTTGGTAATCCGGCTGAAGATCACAATTACTATGCCCTCCACGGGTGCTTGAATGCATTGGGCCCCATTTCAACCCGTTCCGAGATCGCGCGTCGATTCCTTCGGGAGGCTGCCGACGAAGAATACTGGAAATTGAATCGACAGCATAAAGCAACAGAATATATCGAACCACATGAGAACCGCTATCTTGCATCAGAATCCATCAAGGCCCTTGCGCGCGGCGGACATCCTGAGGCCATGGAGTTGATTAATACCATGCGCCAATGGCAACCCCAGCGAGCGAAGTTGTGGGCAGGTGCATTGGTGGATGCGGTATTTGAATATGAAGTGGCTTTGCGTGGTGATTCTGTGAGAATCGGTTTCATCGATGAATTTACCGAATTCCTAGCATGGGGGAAGACTGATACTGGTAGAAAGTGGAAGCAGTGGTCTGCTGAAATGCGAATGTTGGCAGATTGAGTTGTTGATTGGTTCGTCTATAATGCCCCGAAAATTGTTTTCCCGAAGCCTTTCGATTCAATTAGCCTTCCGGATTATTGCAATATAAAATCTCGAGATGACGCGGATGACCTATTGGCTGCATCTTTCTCTGACGTCAAAATGGTTCAAAGTATGAAGTGGGGAAATGTTAGGCCAACTGGATATGCGGAACATCCTGGGAGGAATATTATTGTAATCGAAAGTTGCTTTCAAACAACCTGGATGCACGAGTTGGGGCATAACGTTGGTCTGGACCATCGAGATTCTTCACCGAATAATGTTATGTATAGTGTTGCTTCTCCAACAAAATGGAAAGTCAATCGCACAGAACGAAATGCGTTTGAAAAATGAAAAGACTCTATTGGTTAGTTATCGTGGGCTTGGGTTTGATTTGTGTAATTTATATTTGGTGGTTCCAACATCAAAATAAATCTAGTCATTCCGCCATTTCTGCTAGGGGTGCATCCACGATGGTAGCCGTAAGCGGGGGAGCTAGATTTGTAGATAACTCTAATAACGCAGATAAGGTATCAGAGTCTCGTACCAATTCTCGAGTTGATTTAAAAACCCGCTTGGCAACAGCCGGGTTTCGTTCAGGTACCGGTTTCCAGTGTGGATTTGAAAATCCTTCGAAGGAGTGGGAATTCGTTCAGACTCTCGTGCCGGAGGATGAAGACGAATTGTTGACGTTGTTTCACGCTCAATCTGCCCTTCGCGATCGTGTCCAATACATGCGCATGATGGTTCAATGCGGGGGCGATAAATCAGCGTTAGCTTTGATCAATACGATAAAATCCCAAAAGGGAATATTTCAAACTCCAGATATTGATGAGAACTATGATGCGTTACATGTCTGTATATATGAATTAGGTGCTATTTCAACTCGGTCCGAGATAGCTCGCCAATTTCTCGGTGAGGCCACAGATGAGGAATATTGGAAATTAAATCGACAGCATACAGTAACAGATTATATCGAACCACACGAGAACCGTTATCTTGCATCAGAAGCCATCAAAGCTTTAGCACGTGGCGGGCATCCTGAGGCCATGGAATTAATCAATACCATGCGGCAATGGGAACCGCACCGAGCTAGACTTTGGGCCGGTGCATTGGTGGATGCGGTATTTGAATATGAAATGGCTCGTCGAGGGTATTCAGTAAAACTAAGTTTTATTGACAGCATGAGGGAGTTTCAAGCATGGAAGAAGACTGATACTGGTAGAGAGTGGAAGCAGTGGTCTGCTGAAATGCGAAATTTGCAAGATTAATTAGGTGAGTTGTGTAATCTGGTTTTCTGGAATCTGTTTTTGCTTTGATTTTGGTTTGAAGAGGTTCTAGCTATTTGCCGCATTTATGTGTTTTATTATTATATTTTGTAATTCGTTGGAATTTTTTAGAACGCGATCTGTGATAAATAATTTATGCGCGAGTTGGAGATAACGTAAGTTTGAACCATCATGACTCTCGACGATGTAATGTGCTGCATCCAAACGCGTCGGTAACTTCTTGAAATTTGAGTTCTTGGAATTTGAATAACCAGGGCCGTTTGAGGGCCGGGCTCCTTCTAATCTTATTAAATCTTCTGACCGTGCTGGCTCCTGAACACTCGTTGGCCATGGTGTGCCAGGCGGCCCCGGGTCGATGGTATCAGCGCGAAGGTTTCAGACGTCGCCAGCATCCGCCCTTTGATTGCCAAACAGCGGTTTTTTAAAAATCGATGGTGGAGTGCCGTGGCGACGTGGAGAATTTCGAGACCGCGGTGACCGCCGGTCTTCGCGTGTCGGCGCGAGAGCAGTTCTGCGCGGCTGAGCACGTCGGGCCATTGGGCCGCTGCCAGCACGACCCCACCGCTGTCGAGATCGGATTGAAGGTCGGCCAGAGCCTGGTTGGCGTTGGATTTGGGCGAACGAACCTATCGACGACCATCCTGGACTGCGGACTTCCAAATTGCGGCAGCCGTCGGGGTCAACCCGACCTCCCTTTGCAGTTCTCTGAAGATTTTCAACGATTCAGGAACTTCGTTGACCGGATCAGGCCCGGCCGCCAGACGATCTTGAAGCCATGTCAGAAGGGACTTCTGATCCTGTGGCGGCAAACCAGCGACCTCAGATTCGATCCGCAAGAGTGCGCTCATGACTTTAATCTCCCGAATCCCTCGCGACGCGTTAACGGCGGCTTCGAATGGATCGGAATCGCCTTTTTTGACGCTCCGCGATCAGCCGATGAAGCAGGTCATCAATAACCTTTTAAGAGGGGCGCTACCAGCGGTGAACGCGACCTTGGACGGCAACCTAAGCCTTGAGGGCCATTGGCAGTTGGAGTTCCAGCCGATCAAATCGATTAAATGATGCGGATTAGGGGCGGACCTTGAGACTCGCCGCCCGGGCAAGCCGCCGCTGGTTTTTGTCGAAGGTGAGCAGTTCGGTCGCATCCAGGTGGAGCGCCGTGGCGACGTGGAGAATGTCGAGACCGCGGTGACCGCCGGTCTTCGTATGTCGGCGCGAGAGCAGTTCTGCGCGGCTGAGCACATCGGTCCATTCGGCCGTAGCCAGCACGACCGCACCGCTGTCGAGATCGGATTGGAGGTCGGCCAGAGCCTGGTCGGCGTGAGTCTGCGGGAATCCTTTGGCCGGATTCTGCCGGTGCAGCCACGCCTGGAAGCGCATCCCCTGGCGGAATTCATGCAGCAGCAGGGTCGAGACATGCAGCGGCTCCTTCATCTCGGCAAAATGGGCGGCGGCCGCCAGAGAATTGTCCTGCCTCCGGTAGAGCGCACACAGAAAGGAGGTGTCCGGGTAGGCGATCATCCTTCTTCGCTCTCCAACTCGGCCGCCCGCATCGCCTCGACCTCCTTGGTGGAGAAGACCCGATCGCCCCAGGTGGTGCGAAGCCGTGCCATGATGTCGGGCTTTACAAGCCGGGGCGGCTGAGCCGGTTGGGCAGGCACGAGGCGGGCGAAGAACTTGCCTGCTTTGGTGATGACGACCTCCTCTCCGTTCTCGATCCACGCGGCCACTCGGGCGAACTCGTTCCGAAGGTCTCTGACCGTGGCCGTCTTCATTGTGAGACACAAAGTGTATCACCACGCGGATGATGTCAACGAGGTCACCCACTGGGCGACCGCAGGAGGATCGGTCGGGAGTCGGTGTGGACGATCACTCCATCGGGGACAAAATGGGCAAACCGGGGAAATAGGTGCGGAGATAGCCGCGATCGATGGCGGCGAGACGGTCGGCCTGCACACTGGCGTGAGCGGCGATGAGAAAGTCCGGGATGAGGTGCTGTCGTGGCCCACCTTCCCGCCGGTACCTTAGGAATATCTGGCCTGCGCGGTAAGCCGCAGCCGGGGTGATGGGATCATAGAAAATGTGGAGGCGGTCCAAGTCGGCGAGGGCCGATTCCACGCTGGGATAGGCGATGGAGAACTCGGAGAAAGCGATCGGGGAGATGATCAATTCGCCTTGAAGGGCCGCCAGTTGAAGGCTGTTCCGCCAAGCCTCCCAACCGGGTTGTTTCCGGTACAGAAGGATCAGGACCGAGCTGTCGAGGGCGGTGCGCATGGCGGCGGCTGTTCAAGGCTGAGCGGGTGAGGGCAATTCGACCGGTCCCCGCAATTGGTCGAGAACTTCTGGGATGCTCAACTCGGCCCACGGGTCCGTGGCATCGGTTCCAAATTGCTCCCAGGCTTCGGCTGGAATGGCCTTGGTGGCTTTCAAAAAGGGAGAGGTTTCATCGAATTCCAAGATGTCGCCCGGCTTGAGGTGAAGACGGTTGCGGATGTCGATGGGGATGGTGATTTGGCCCTTGGAAGTAAGAGTGGCCTGCATTCCTAAAAAGTAAGAGAAAAAAGTAAGGAACTCAATCGAGATCCATGGCCCTGGGCATTTACCGCTCGCCGCTGCTCCTCCTCTGCCTTTCGGGTTGGTCTCCGGGATGGGCGGCGATACGGTTCCGAGATCCATGGCTACCATCGCTGTTTTGGGGACATTCGACACGAAGGGGGAAGAGCATCGCTATGTGGCGGATCGCATCCGGGAGCACGGGCATGCGGTGCTGCTCATCGATGTGGGTACGCTGGGGCCGGCGACGCTGGAGGCCCAGGTGACTCGTGAGGACGTGGCCCGAGAAGCCGGTGCCGATTTGGCCGCGGTGGTCGCCCGGCGCGATCGCGGCGAGGCGGTGGCACTGATGACCCGGGCGGCTCCGTTGGTGCTGGCGCGGTTGCAGCGCGAAGGCCGCATCGACGGGGTGATCTCGCTGGGCGGCGGTGGCGGTACAGCCATTTGTACGTCGGCCATGCGCGCGCTGCCCGTGGGTTTTCCCAAGCTCATGGTTTCCACGTTGGCCAGCGGCAACACAGCCCCCTACGTCGGCGTGAAGGACATCGTGATGATGCCCAGCGTGGTGGATGTGGCGGGCATCAACCGGTTGTCGCGCGTGATCCTGGCTCAGGCGGCTGGGGCCATTTGCGGCATGGTGTCAGCGCGTCCGCCCGAGGCCGTGCTCAAGCCGGTGATCGTGGCCTCGCAGTTCGGCAACACCACGGCCTGTGTGACACGCGCCCGGGAGATCCTCGAGGCCGCAGGCTATGAGGTGATGATTTTCGCGGCCACCGGCACGGGCGGCCGAACGCTGGAGTCGCTGGTGGAGAGCGGGCTGGTGTCCGGCGTGTTGGATATCACCACCACCGAATGGGCCGATGAACTCGTGGGCGGAGTCTTGAATGCCGGCCCCACGCGCTGCGAGGCCGCGGCCCGTGCGGGGGTTCCGGCCATCGTCACTCCCGGATGCCTCGACATGGTCAACTTCGGCGAACCGGCCACGGTGCCCGCCCGATTCGCGGACCGCCGATTCTACCACCACAACGCCCAAGTCACGCTCATGCGCACCAACCCCGAGGAATGCGCCCAGTTGGGCAAGGTCTTGGCCGAGAAGTGCAATATGTCGAAGGGACCGATCCGGGTGTTCATCCCGCTGCGGGGCATCAGCGTCATCAGCGCCCCGGGGCAGCCCTTCCATTGGCCCGAGGCCGATGCGGCGCTCTTCGAGGCCTGGAAGTCGAACCTGCGCCAGGACATCCCGGTGACCGAGTACGACGGCAACATCAACGATCCGGAGTTTGCCCGCTTGTGCGCCGAGGGGCTGCTGGCACTGATGCGCCGCTGACCGCGGGGTCCGTCTCGAAACCCACTCTCTGAACCGACGCCAATCCCATGACGATCGTCCTTGATCCGCGCTGCACCGGCTACCATCAGCCCGGTCATCCCGAGAAACCCAATCGCGTGGCCCGAACGGCCGACTTGCTGCGGCTGCAGAAACCGATCGCGCTGCAATGGGCCGAGCCCGCGGAGGTTGCCGATGCACTGCTGCTGCGGGGACATACGTCCGAGCACCTCGCCCGATTGAAGGTCGAGGCCGCCTTCGATGCGGATACTCCGTGGCACCCGGACATCGAGGGCCATGCGCGTCGTTCCGTCGGGGCCGCGGTGCGCGCGATGGAACTGGCGGCCTCCGGCGAGCCGGCCTTCGCGCTGATGCGTCCGCCCGGACACCATGCCGAACGGAACCGGGCCATGGGGTTCTGTTACTATTCGTCGATGGCCCTGGCAGTGCTCGAGGCCCGCGCCCGTGGATTGGGGCCAGTGGCGGTGTTCGACTTCGATGTCCACCACGGCAATGGCACCGAGGATGTCTTGAAGGGAGTGGAGGGGGTTGCCTTCGCCTCGGTGCATCAGGGCGATACCTATCCCGGAACGGGTCAAGCGGATGTGGGGCCGAATTGCTTCAACTATCCGTTGCCGGGGGGCACCTCCAGAAACACGTGGCGTCGGACGTTGGAGACGGCGTGGCAGCGCCTTCTGGCGACGAATCCGCGGTTGATCGGCATCTCCGCCGGCTTCGATGCCTACACCAAGGATCCGCTGGCCAATGGCACCCTCGAGCGCGAGGACTTTCACTTGCTGGGACAGTGGGCCCGCGCTTCCGGCATTCCGACATTTGTCATTTTGGAGGGCGGCTACAGCCTCGATTTGCCCGACCTCGTGCTGCACTTCCTGCTCGGTTGGGAAGGGAAATGACCCATGGAACTCGATCCGGACCAACTGAACACCCGGACGATGTACGAGTGGATGATCCACTCGATCTTGCCGCGGCCCATCGCTTGGGTGAGCACGGTTTCGGCGTCGGGAATCGCCAACTTGGCGCCGTTCAGTTTTTTTCAAGGCGTGTGTGCGCGCCCGCCCACCTTGATGTTCTGCCCGGTGAACCACCGGGATGGTTCGCCCAAAGACACCTTGCGAAATGTCGAGGCCACCGGGGAGTTCGTGGTGAACACGGTCTCGGCCACGGATGCCGAGGCCATGAACGCCACTTCGGCGATGCTGGGGTTTGAGGAAAGCGAGTTCGAGCGGTTTGGGGTCACCGCGGTCCCATCGTCGATGGTGCGCCCACCCCGGGTAGCCAGTGCGTCGGTGGCCTTTGAGTGCCGACTGGACCGCATCATTCGCGTCAGCGAGGGCCCGGCGGGCGGCAACATCGTGCTTGGGCGGATCGTGAGGATGCACGTGGCCGACGCGGTGATCGGTGCCGGCGGATATCCGGATCCCGATAAGCTGGACCTCGTGGGCCGCATGGGCGGCACCGACTACTTGCGAACCCGGGATCGATTTTCGATCGATCGCCCGGTCTGAATCGCGAGAAAATCCCTCACCGGTCCGGGAATTCAAACTCCACCTTGCCCCGCTGGCCGAGCACCAGGTGCGCCGTGAAGTTCTTGCCTGCCTTCGACACGAAACCGCTCAGGGCTTCGGTGCGGCCATCTTGCAGGAGCTTCTCGACCTGCGGCCGCTCGACCGGTTGCTCCAGGATCTTGCGGCCCACCTTGAAGGTGCACTTGCGCGTGTCGGCTTGGGTGCGTTCGCAAACCCATGAAGTCGGTCCTTCGTAAACCTTGCCTTTGCACTTCGGACAGGCACCCAGCGGGGTGAGCCCAGTGAAGTCGATCTTGGCTTCGGGTTCGGCGGCCTTCTTGCCCTTGGCCGGGAACTTCTTTTCGCGCGGCGCGAATTCGAAGCTCACCTTGCCCTCCTTCATGGTCAGAAAGGCCTCGAACTTGCGGCCCGTCTTCTTGGAGACGAAATCCTTGAGCAAGTCGGTCTTGCCTTGGGTGAGCAGTTTGGCCGCCTGAGTCCGATCGATGGATTGCTGGAGAATGACACTGCCCGTGCGGAAATCGCAGGACTTGGCGGCCCCGACTGAACGCTCGCAAACGTAGTTCATCCCGTTTTCGAACACGTTGCCCTGACACTTGGGGCATTGGCCCACGGGTTCCTTGCCGGTGAAATCCACCTCGGCGGAGGAGCCGTCTTCCTTCTTCTCGTCACCGAAGTCGAAGACGAGTTTCTTTTCGGCATCGAGCTTGATGACGGCCGCGAACGGGAAACCCTGCCGGGAGCGGAACCCTTGGAGCGGGCCGAAGGTGCCGGCGGTGATGAGTTGTTCGATCTCGCGGCCTTCCATCAGGCGGCTTGCGAGGAACTTCGGCATACTGAAATCGCAACCGGAGCATTGGAAGCGGCGGTAGTTTTCTTTGACCTTGCCGCCGCACTTGGGGCAGGGGGTGTGCAGGTCGCCGAAGTCGCCGGGCACCTCGTCGCCCTGGAAGGCCTTGGTGCGCTCGACGATGCGCCGGGTCATTTCGGCAATGTCCTGCATGAACTGCGGCCGGGTGTAGCGACCGGCCTCCATCTCCTTGAGCTTGTGCTCCCACTCGCCGGTCAGCTCGGGCTTGCTCAGTTCTTCGATGCCCAAACCGCGCAGGAGGGCGATGAGCATGAAGGCTTTGCCCGTGGGCTGAAGCTCGTTGCCATTGCGATGGAGGTATTCTTCATCGACCAGGCCTTCGATGACGGAGGCGCGTGTGGCCGGGGTGCCCAGACCGCGGTCGGCCATGGCCGAGCGCAGTTCATCGTCTTCGACCAGTTTACCGGCGCCTTCCATCGCGCCGAGCAGCGTGGCTTCGTTGTAGCGCGGCGCCGGTTTGGTCTGGTTGACCTTGAGTTCGATTTGCTCGGTTTGAACCCGCTCGCCGGGCTTCACCGGGACCAGGTTGGCGGTGGCTTCTTCGCCCTCGTTCTGGGCTTGAGCCTCGCGGCCGTAGATCTCCAGCCAGCCTGCCTTCACCAGCACCTTGCCGTCGGTCTTGAAGGGTTCGCCCTCGACCCGGGTGATGCGGGTGGTGATGAGGTATTCTGCGGCCGGGTAGAACACGGCAAGGAACCGCTTGGCCACCATGTCGTAAATGCGGAGTTCCACGTCGCTGAGCCCCTTCGGTTCGACCGAGGTGGGGATGATGGCGAAGTGATCGCTGACCTTGGCGTTGTTGAAGATGCGCTTGTTGGGACGCACCCAGCCTTGGTCCAAGATGGTGGCGGCAAACTTGCCGTAGCCGCTGCCGTTCATGGTCTCCAAGACACTGCGGGCGGTGCCGAGGTAGTCCTCGGGCAGGGCGCGGGAGTCGGTACGCGGATAGGTGAGCACCTTGTGGCGCTCATACAGCGCCTGGGCGATTTGCAGGGTGCGTGTCGCGGAGAATCCGAAGCGACGGTTGGCCTCACGCTGGAGGGTTGTGAGGTCGAACAGCGTGGGCGAGAGCTGGTTGCTGGGCTTGCTCTCTTCGGTCACAATGCCCGGCTTGCCCTGGCAGCGTTCCTGGATGGCGGTCGCCTTGGCGGCATCCCAAATACGGTCGGCCCGCAGGGCTTCGTCGGCATCTTTGCCTGCCGGCTTGCTGAAGCGCTCGTCGAACCAGCGGCCGACGTATTGGCCCGCCTCACACGCGAAGGTGGCGTGCAGCTCCCAATAGTTGCGGGGCACGAACTTGCGGATCTTCTCCTCCCGCTCCACCAGAATGGCCAAAGTCGGCGTCTGCACCCGACCGACGGTGGTCTTGTTGAAGCCGCCGCCCTTGGAATTGAAGGCGGTCATCACGCGGGTGCCGTTGATGCCGACCAGCCAATCGGATTCGGAACGGCAGGTGGCCGCTGCCGCCAAGGGCTGCATTTCCTGATCGGAACGCAGTCGGTTGAAACCGTCGCGGATCGCGGCGGGTGTCATGGACTGCAGCCACAAACGTCGGATCGGCTGTCGGGCCTGGGCGTACTGGGTGATGTAGCGGAAGATGAGTTCGCCCTCACGGCCGGCGTCGCAGGCATTGACCAGAGCATCGACATCCTTGCGCTTGATGAGCTTTTGCAAGGTCTTGAGCTTGGCCTCGGATTTCTCGCGGGGCTGGAGGTCGAAGTGCGGCGGAATGACCGGCAGAGCGTTGAAACTCCACTTGCCCTTCTTGGCCTCGAAGGCCTCCGGAGCGCGGATTTCGAGCAGGTGACCGACGGCCGAGGCGACGATGGTGTCGTCCCGTTCAAAGTAGTCATCGACCCGTTTGAACCCACCGAGGGCTTTGGCGATGTCCGCGGCGACGGAAGGTTTTTCGGCGATGACGAGGGCTTTTCCCATGAAAGGATTGGTCGGGACCTCTACCTGTCGGATCAGGTCCCGGGCAAGGAGTTCTTTTGGTAGACGCAGTTTACTTCCATGTATTCGGAAGGTGTGATCCGGGTTTTTCAGACGAAATTTGTCGAAAATATCCCGGGCGTCGCTGGCCATCGTTTCCAAGTAGGCCTAAGCTTTGGCATGCGCGTCTCGAAATTGCTGCATACCCGGTACCGACTCAACGATTTGGAACGTTCGGTGCGTTTCTACAAAGAGGTGTTGGGGTTGGAGGAGGTCCGTCGACACAAGTCGCCGCGCGGCTCGGAGTTGGTGTTCCTGAAGGCCCCGGAGAGCGAGGAGACCATCGAGTTGTGTCATTTTCCGTCCAGCGGACCGGTGGAGGTTCAGGCCGATCTCACCCACTTGGCCTTCGAGGTTGCTAGCCTGGAGGCCTTCGGCGAGCACCTGTCCAAACTCGGCCTCCGATACAGCGATGGCCCCACCTACAAGCCGGATGGATCCGGAGGGTTTGCCTTTGTGGATGCGCCGGAGGGGTACGAAATCGAACTTATCCAGCGTTCACCGGTGGCCACGTCGGGCGCGGCAACGTATTGATGCGCCTGAATGGGCGCCGATGAGGCTGAGCCCAACATCGTTTGTCCGGATGGAATTGACTGCGCGAAACTACCGTTGGGTTTTTCCACACCCTGCAATGGTGATGGGGATTCTCAATGTCACGCCCGATTCGTTCAGCGACGGCGGGTGTTTCTACGAGGCCGAGCAAGCCATCGCCCGGGGTGAGCAGCTGGTCGCCGAAGGGGCTGAGTTCATCGACATCGGGGGCGAATCCACCCGGCCCGGTGCTGCTCCGGTCGGCGAGGCCGAAGAATTGCGGCGGGTGATCCCGGTGGTTCAAGCCTTGGCGGCGAAGACCCGCGCGGTGATTTCGGTCGATACTCGGAAAGCGGGCGTGGCGCGGGCGGCTTTGGATGCCGGTGCCAGTGTCATCAATGACATCGAGGCCAACCGAACGGACCCAGAACTGTGGAAAGCCGTGGCGGCCACCGGAGCGGGCTACGTGCTCATGCACATGCAAGGGAGCCCGCAAACCATGCAGGCTAATCCACGCTACGATGACGTGGTCCAAGAGGTGGGTGGCTTTTTTGAAGAACGGTTGCGTCGTTTGGAAGATCACGGGGTGCACCGGGAGCAAGTGTTGCTCGATCCGGGTATCGGTTTCGGCAAGACCTTAGACCATAATTTGGCCCTCCTCCGAGGTTTGAAGGTGCTTTCAACGGTGGGGAGGCCGATGCTCCTCGGAGTTTCTCGAAAATCCTTCATCGGCCGCCTGTTTGATGCAGAACCGGATCAGAGGGGCGGAGCTTCTTTGTCCTGTGCCTTGTGGGCGGCCGAATCGGGAGTGACCGTCTTCCGGGTCCATGATGTGGCGATGACCGTTCAGGCGTTGCGGATGAGGGAAATTCTGAACAACCAGACCAACACACGTTGAATTCACTGCTGCCATTCCTGCAGGCCATTTGGCGGCCAACCCTGGAGATCGGAATCCTCGGGGTGGGCATCTATTACGGCTACCGTTTCCTGAAGGGGACGCGGGGGCAGGCCGTGGTCACCGGGTTCGTGGTCGTGTTGCTGGTGTTGACGTTGTCGGTTCGCCTGCTGCGTTTGGATGTCCTCAATGCCATCCTGAACCAAATCCTGCCGTTTCTGGCTCTGGCCATCGTGGTGCTGTTCCAGCCGGAAATCCGGCGGTTGCTGGCTGAGGTGGGGAATTTGCCACTTTTCAACAATCCGCAGGAACAGCGGGAGAACCTGGAGGTCATCGTCGAATCGGTGGATCGCATGGCTCCGGTTCGCATGGGGGCGCTCATCGCCATCGAACAAGCCATTTCGGTTTCCGAGACCGTCGAGTCGGGCATTTCCGTGGATTGCGAGGCGACTCCTGAAATGCTGGAGACGATCTTCTTTCACAATAACGCCATCCATGATGGGGGTGTGATCATCAAGGGTGATCGGATCCTGCGGGCCGGAGCCATTTTCCCGCTCACCCAACGGGGCGACTTGCCCAAATCACTCGGAACCCGGCATCGTGCCGCCATCGGATTGAGCGAAGAAACTGACGCGGTGGTGGTAGTGGTGTCGGAGGAGACCGGGGCGGTTTCCTATGCGCACCGGGGCGTGCTGACTCGGAATGTCACAGTCGAGCAGTTGCGGGCCTTCCTGACGGAGGTGCTTGTGAGGCGGTCGTCGGGGCGTTCTGGGGTTTCCTGGATGCGGCGCTGGTTCAATGGAGCTGTCGGAAACGGAGGACACTGACCATGGCTTGGCGCGATCTCCTCATTCAAAATCGGGCTCAGAAACTGGGCTCCTTGGCCCTGGCAGCGCTCATCTGGCTGACCGTCCGATCCAACTTGGGCCTAGATCGCCTGGTGACGAACGAGGTGTTTCGTGTGCGGGTCTTGGAAAACATCCCCGTGGGTGTTCTGGCCACGGGGCAGGGCGAGAATCCGGTGCAAATTCACCCGTCGGTGGTTCATGTCGAGGTGGAGGGCGACCCGGACGTGGTTCAGCGCCTGACCCCGAGCGACATCCAAGCCTACGTCAACCTCTTGAGCCCGGAGGCACCCCGGCAAGGCATGTTCCGTGTCAATGCCCGCGCTCCCGGAGTCCGCGTGGCCGCCGTGTTGCCCGAATCGGTCCGCATCGAACGGTCCCGTTGAGACGGATCGTTCGGTTCACGGTGCGGAGAGGAGCTGTTTTTGATGCCGGTTTTGCCGGTTCTCAGTTCTTCCACCCTGGGTTGCTCAACAAAGCACCCAACCCGCTTTCGCAGAAGAACTCCCCGGCGACGAAATTTTCAATTGCCGGGGAGTTTCTTCGACGCAACAGACTATCGCGGGATCTCGTTGAGGGTGTAGTAGGCCAGCGGGTGCAGCAGCGGTTGGCCCGACTTGGAGCGCACGCCGGTGGGCTTGAGTTCGTGCAAATGCCCGAGGTTCAGCCCGGTCTTGAGGCGGACACTGCGGCCGTCGGCAGCCACGGTGACCTTTTCGATCGGCGGTGTGGTGGCATCGACCTCGGGCGATCCGTAGTTGGACTGGTAGATGTAAGTAAAAGTGCGGAACTGGTACGACTCCACCTTGCCGGCAGTTTCCGGATCCACCGGTTCCGTGAAGGTGAGTTCGAACCCGTCGGGCTTGACGTGCATCTCGTGGATTTCGAACGGGGTCTTGCCGCTCCAGTTCATCCGTTGGAGTGCGAAGGGCTTGCCGCCTCGGGCACCCCAACCGCGGTCGGTGCCGCCCACGAACATCGTGCCGTCAGAGGCCAGCTCAAGGCTCAGTGTGCCGCTGTCGAAGCCCTCGCGGAACGGGAAGCAAGCGCCTTGATACACGCCGTTCACCTGTTCCAGATAAACCCGCATGACCGTGCTCCACGTCTGGTCGCCTACGAAGAGCTGGTTTTGGAACGGACCGAACTTTCCGGCGGTGCCGTCGTTCTGGATGCCCGAGGCGCTCTGGCCCATTTTGTTGTAAGGAAATCCGATCGCCGGCGGGGTGAATTCAGGGATCTTGGCCCGCTCCACGGGGATACGGCTGTTGCTGGCCGGATCCTTCGGGCGAGGGCCCATGTTGGCAGCCTTCTCGTACCAGCGGTTGCCGGTGGGGTTGCCCACGAAGCCTCCGGGCTTGAGGTGCTTGAGCCAACAGGTGCCATTCCACGGGCCTTGGTTGTCGGTGTAGAACATGTCGCCCAAATGGTTGGTGGCGATGCCGCCGGGCGAACGCAGTCCGCTGGTGGTCGGGATGGTCTTGCCTTCGGGGGTGATGCGCAGGGCCCAGCCGCGATACGGATTCTCGCTGGTGAAGGAACCCGTGAGGCAAAGGATGACCCAGATGTTGCCGTCGCGATCGAACTTCGAGCCGAAGGCGTATTCGTGGTAGTCGCCGTTGATGCCCCAACTGTCGGCCACGGTTTCGAAGAGGTCGGCCCGGCCGTCGTTGTTGGTGTCCTTGATACGCGTCAACTCACCGCGCTGAGTGGCGTAAATCCATCCGTCGCCGCGGGTGGTCAGGCCCAGCACCTCGTGCAGGCCCGAGGCGAAGCGGGTGAATTTGGCCTTGGCGGGATCCTTGTCGAAGGCGTTGGCGACGAACCAAATTTCGCCCAAGCGTGTCGACACGGCGATGCGCTGGTCGGGCAGCACCTGAATGGCACCGGCCTCCAGCACGACTCCTTCAGGGACGGGCAGGGTGGAGATGGGGTAGTACTCGGCTTCCTGTTCGGCCTTGGTGGCGGCGAGAGCAGGGTGGGCGGCCAAGAGCCCGAGGGCGGCGGCGAGCGCGGTGGGGTTCA
>Ga0255100_1000483_pt1 | contig 15979 bp, 8 predicted proteins | sample Colum_Colum_RepB_2_FD_188449 | JGI IMG/M metagenome (GOLD analysis project Ga0255100, IMG submission 188449) | Freshwater microbial communities from Columbia River, Oregon, United States - Colum_Colum_RepB_8d | ecosystem: Environmental > Aquatic > Freshwater > River | place: USA: Oregon...
GTAGTTCGCCAGCGCAGTGACGCCCTGCAGACGCAGGATGTCGTGCGGGCTCGGCTCGCCGTCCGAGATCTGCTCGCCCATCTCGACGTGTTCGCCTTCGAACACGGTGATCTGGGTCCACTTCGGGATCAGCTGCTCGACTTCCTCGCCATCGGCCTGCACGACCTTCAGGCGCTGTTTGCCCTTGGTGGCGGTACCGAAGCGGATGGTGCCCGATGCTTCGGCCAGCACCGCCGGATCCTTCGGCTTGCGTGCTTCGAACAGATCGGCAACGCGCGGCAGACCGCCGGTGATGTCACGCGACTTCGAGGCTTCCTGCGGGATACGGGCGACGACGTCGCCAACCTTCACTTCCGCGCCGTCCTCGATGTTGATGATCGCCTTCGGCGGCAGCGAGTACGAAGCCGGAATGTCGGTGCCCGGGAAGGTCAGCGACTTGCCCTTGGCATCGACCAGCGCCAGCACCGGGCGCAGGTCCTTGCCGGCCATGCCGCGGGTCTTCGGATCGGTGATCACCAGCGTGCTCATGCCGGTGATGTCGTCGGTCTCGCGGGTGACGGTGATGCCGTCCTCGAAGTCCTGGAACTGAACGAAGCCAGCGATTTCCGTGATGATCGGGTGCGTGTGGGCGTCCCAGCGAGCCAGACGCTGACCGGCCTTGACGGCGTCGGCATCGTTGACCTGCACGACGGCGCCGTAAGGAATCTTGTAGCGCTCGCGCTCGCGACCGTGGGAATCGACAACGCCGATTTCGCCGGTGCGGGTCACGGTGACGCGGTTGCCGTCCTTGTTCTTGACGGTCTTCAGGTTGTGCTCGCGCACGGTACCTGCAGCGCGGGCGTCAACGCCGTCGGCCGAAGCCGAACGCGAGGCCGCACCACCGACGTGGAAGGTACGCATGGTCAGCTGCGTGCCCGGCTCGCCGATCGACTGGGCGGCAATGACGCCGACCGCTTCACCAATGTTGACCAGGTGGCCACGAGCCAGATCGCGGCCGTAGCACTTGCCGCAGATGCCGAACGGCATTTCGCAAGTGATTGCCGAACGCACCCAGACCTCGTCGATCGACAGCTCCTCGAGCTTGTTGACCAGCTTTTCGTCGAGCAGCGTGCCGGCCTCGATCGCGACTTCATCCGATCCGGGCTTGTGCACGTCGCGCAGCAGCGTACGGCCGAGCACGCGATCGCGCAGCGGTTCGAGGATGTCGCCGCCTTCCACGATCGGGCGCATCACGACACCCTGCTCGGTGCCGCAATCCTGCGAGGTGACAACCACGTCCTGCGCGACATCGACCAGACGACGGGTCAGGTAACCCGAGTTCGCAGTCTTCAGCGCGGTATCCGACAGGCCCTTACGAGCGCCGTGAGTCGAGATGAAGTACTGGAGAACATTGAGGCCTTCACGGAAATTCGCGGTGATCGGCGTCTCGATGATCGAACCGTCCGGCTTGGCCATCAGGCCGCGCATGCCGGCGAGCTGACGAATCTGCGCCGCGCTACCGCGCGCGCCGGAGTCCGCCATCATGAACACCGAGTTGAACGAGGTCTGGCGGACCGTGTCGCCCTTCTTGTCAACAACTGCTTCGGTCCCGATCCGCGCCATCATCGCCTTGGCGATGTCGTCATTGGCCTTGGACCAGATGTCGACGACGTGGTTGTAGCGCTCGGACTGCGTGGTCAGACCCTGGCTGTACTGGTCATCGATGTCCTTGACCTTGATTTCGGCCTCGGCAAGGATCCCCGGCTTCTCGTCCGGGACCATGATGTCGTCGAGGCAGAACGAGATGCCGGCCTTGGTCGACATGCGGAAGCCCATGTACATGAGCTGGTCGGCAAACACCACGGTGTCCTTCATGCCGACGCGGCGATACACCCAGTTGATCGTCTGCGAGACGATTTTCTTGGTCATCGTGCGGTTGACCTGAGCGAACGGAATGCCGTCCGGCAGGATTTCCGACAGCAGCGCACGACCCGTGGTCGTGTCGTTGATGCGTCGGATTTCCTTGTAGCCGCCTTCGCCGTCCTCGATGTAATCGCGCATGCGGACCTTGATCTTGGCCTGCAGGTCGATGATTCCCGACTCGTACGCGCGATGCACTTCCGAGATGTCCGAGAAGGTCATGCCTTCGCCCGGCGCGTTGACGCGATCGCGGCTCATCCAGTACAGGCCGAGCACGACGTCCTGCGACGGCACGATGATCGGGTCGCCGTTGGCCGGCGACAGGATGTTGTTCGACGCCATCATCAGCACGCGCGCTTCCAGCTGCGCTTCGAGCGACAGCGGCACGTGGACGGCCATCTGGTCACCGTCGAAGTCGGCGTTGAACGCCGTGCAGACCAGCGGATGCAGCTGGATGGCCTTGCCTTCGATCAGTTGCGGTTCGAACGCCTGAATGCCGAGACGGTGCAGGGTCGGCGCGCGGTTCAGCAGCACCGGATGCTCCTTGATGCACTCTTCAAGCACGTCCCAGACCTGGCCTTCTTCGCGCTCGACCATCTTCTTCGCGGCCTTGATCGTCGTGGCAACACCCAGACGCTGCAGACGCGAGAACACGAACGGCTTGAACAGCTCCAGCGCCATCTTCTTCGGCAGGCCGCACTGGTGCAGCTTCAGCGTCGGGCCGACCACGATGACCGAACGGCCGGAGTAGTCGACGCGCTTGCCGAGCAGGTTCTGGCGGAAGCGGCCCTGCTTGCCCTTGATCATGTCGGCGAGCGACTTCAGCGCGCGCTTGTTGGTGCCGGTGATCGCGCGGCCGCGACGGCCGTTATCGATCAGGGCGTCAACCGACTCCTGCAGCATGCGCTTTTCGTTGCGCACGATGATGTCCGGCGCCGTCAGTTCCAGCAGGCGCTTCAGACGGTTGTTGCGGTTGATGACGCGGCGGTACAGATCGTTGAGATCGGACGTCGCGAAGCGGCCACCGTCCAGCGGCACCAGCGGACGCAGGTCCGGCGGCAGCACCGGCAGCACCGTGAACACCATCCATTCCGGCTTGTTGTTCGAGGCGATCAGGTACTCGATCAGCTTCAGGCGCTTGCCGAGCTTCTTGATCTTGGTGTCGGATCCGGTCGCGGCGATTTCCTCGCGCAGCTTCAGCGTCTCCTTCTGCAGGTCGATCGCCTTCAGCAGGTCGCGGATCGCTTCGGCGCCCATGCGGGCATCGAAGTCGTCACCGTACTTCTCGACCGCGTTGAGGTAGTCCTCTTCGGTCAGCAGCGTGCCCTTTTCCAGCGGGGTCAGGCCGGCATCGACCACGATGTGGGCCTCGAAGTACAGCACGCGCTCGATGGCGCGCAGCGGCATGTCGAGCAACAGACCGATACGGCTCGGCAGCGACTTCAGGAACCAGATGTGAGCGACCGGCGAGGCCAGGTCGATATGGCCCATGCGCTCGCGACGGACCTTGGCAACGGTCACTTCGACGCCGCACTTTTCGCAAACCACGCCGCGGTGCTTCAAGCGCTTGTACTTGCCGCACAGGCACTCGTAATCCTTGATCGGCCCGAAGATCTTCGCGCAGAACAGGCCGTCACGTTCCGGCTTGAACGTGCGGTAGTTGATGGTTTCCGGCTTCTTCACCTCACCGAACGACCACGACCGGACGGTTTCCGGCGAGGCGAGGCTGATCTTGATGGCATCGAAGTCTTCGAACTCTTCGGTGGCCCGCATCAGGTTGAAGAAATCTTTCATGTCTATCTCCGCAATACCGCAATTCTTGAGGCTTGAAGGCTGATCACTGCGAGTCGGGACGGCGCCTTGCGGCAGCACGTCCCGACCCTACGACCGTTGGCCTCAGTTGTTCTGCTCGAGCTCGATGTTGAGGCCGATCGAACGGATTTCCTTGACCAGCACGTTGAACGACTCCGGCATGCCGGCGTGCATGCGGTGATCGCCATCGACGATCGCCTTGTACATGCGGGTACGGCCGTTGGTGTCGTCCGACTTCACAGTCAGCATTTCCTGCAGCGTGTAGGCAGCGCCGTAGGCTTCCAGCGCCCAAACTTCCATTTCGCCGAAACGCTGACCGCCGAACTGCGCCTTGCCGCCCAGCGGCTGCTGGGTGACAAGCGAGTACGGGCCGGTCGAACGGGCGTGCATCTTGTCGTCGACGAGGTGGTTCAGCTTCAGCATGTACATGTAGCCGACGGTGACCTGACGCGCGAAGTTGTCGCCCGTCCGGCCATCGATCAGCTGCGCCTGGCCCGTCTTCGGCAGCCCGGCGAGTTCGAGCATCTGCTTGATGTCTTCCTCGGAGGCACCGTCAAACACCGGCGTCGCCATCGGCATGCCGTGCACGAGGTTCTTCGACAGCGTGATGATCTCGGCATCGGACAGCGCGTCGATGTCGACCTTCTGCTCGTAGCTGCCGATCTTGTTGTAGGCCTTGTCAAGGAACACGCGCAGTTCGGCAACCGCCTTCTGCTGCGTCAGCATCTCCTCGATCTTCTTGCCGATGCCCTTCGCGGCCCAGCCGAGATGGACTTCGAGCAGCTGACCGATGTTCATGCGCGACGGCACGCCCAGCGGGTTCAGCACGATGTCGACCGGGGTGCCATCCGCCATGTGCGGCATGTCCTCGACCGGCACGATCTGCGAGATCACGCCCTTGTTGCCGTGACGGCCGGCCATCTTGTCGCCCGGCTGCACGCGGCGCTTCACGGCCAGGTAGACCTTGACCATCTTCAGCACGCCCGGGCTCAGCTCATCGCCAGCCTGGATCTTGCGCTTCTTGTTCTCGTACTTCTTGTCGAACTCGGCGCGCTGGTCCTTGAGCTGACGGGCCGCAGTTTCCAGCTGGTTCTGGGTCTCGTCGTCCTGCAGACGGATCTCGAACCACTTGTCGCGCTCCAGACCGTCGAGATAGTCGGCGGTGACCTTTTCGCCCTTCTTCAGCTTCATCGGGCCGCCGTCGGCATTCTTGCCAACCAGCAGCTTCTTCAGACGATCGTAGATGTCGTCCTCGAAGATGCGCTGCTGGTCACCGAAGTCCTTCTTGACCGAGGCCAGTTCGGCTTCTTCGATGGCAAGCGCACGCTTGTCCTTCTTGACGCCTTCGCGCGTGAACACGCGGACGTCGATGACCGTGCCGTCCATGCCGGCCGGCACGCGCAGGCCGGTGTCCTTCACGTCGGATGCCTTCTCGCCGAAGATCGCGCGCAGCAGCTTTTCTTCCGGCGTCAGCTGGGTTTCGCCCTTCGGAGTGACCTTGCCGCACAGGATGTCGCCGGACTTCACTTCGGCGCCGATGTAGACGATGCCGGCTTCGTCAAGCTTGCGCAGCGCGCCTTCGTTGACGTTCGGGATGTCGGCGGTGATTTCCTCCGGCCCGAGCTTGGTTTCGCGCGCGACGCAGGTCAGCTCTTCGATGTGGATCGTGGTGAAACGATCCTGTTCGACGACCCGCTCCGACAGCAGGATCGAGTCTTCGAAGTTGTAGCCATTCCACGGCATGAACGCGATCAGCATGTTCTGGCCAAGCGCCAGTTCGCCGAGATCGGTCGACGGACCATCGGCCAGTACGTCGCCGCGCGCGACGATGTCGCCCGGACGGACCAGCGGCTTCTGGTTGATGCAGGTGTTCTGGTTCGAACGCGTGTACTTGATCAGGTTGTAGATGTCGACGCCGGCTTCGCCTGCAACCGTTTCGTCATCGTTGACGCGAACGACGATACGGGCGGCGTCGACCTTGTCGACCACGCCACCGCGCTTGGCGGTGAACGCCACGCCGGAGTCGATCGCCACGCGGCGTTCCATACCGGTGCCGACCAGCGGCTTTTCGGCGCGCAGCGTCGGAACCGCCTGACGCTGCATGTTCGAACCCATCAGCGCGCGGTTGGCGTCGTCGTGTTCGAGGAACGGGATCATTGCTGCAGCAACAGACACGATCTGGCGCGGGCTGACGTCCATGTACTGGACCTTATCCGGCGTCATCATCGTGAATTCGTTCTGGTAACGAACCGATGCGAGTTCAGCCTTGAAGCGGCCCTTGGCGTCCAGCTCCGAGTTCGCCTGGGCGATCACGTAGCGGCCTTCCTCGATCGCCGACAGGTACTCGATGTCGCTGCCGACCACGCCGTCGACAACCTTGCGATACGGCGTTTCGAGGAAGCCGTAATCGTTCGTGCGGGCGTAGCAGGCCAGCGAGTTGATCAGACCGATGTTCGGGCCTTCCGGCGTTTCGATCGGGCAGACGCGACCGTAATGGGTCGGGTGCACGTCACGGACTTCGAAGCCGGCGCGCTCACGCGTCAGGCCGCCTGGGCCGAGGGCCGACACGCGACGCTTGTGCGTGACTTCCGACAGCGGGTTGTTCTGGTCCATGAACTGCGACAGCTGCGAGGACCCGAAGAACTCCTTGATCGCAGCACCGACCGGCTTGGCGTTGATCAGGTCCTGCGGCGTCAGGTTCTCGGCTTCGGCCAGCGCCAGACGCTCGCGCACCGCGCGCTCGACACGGACCAGGCCGGTACGGAACACGTTCTCAGTCATTTCGCCGACCGCACGGATGCGGCGGTTGCCGAGGTGGTCGATGTCGTCGGTGATCTGCTCGCCGTTGCGGATCGCGATCATCTCGCGCACCACGTCGACGATGTCGGACGTCTCGCCCAGTTCGGCCAGCTTCTTCTTCATCTCGGCATCGCCGAACGACTTGAAGTACTGGGAATCGTAGAGCACGCCGAGGCCGGTCACTTCCTTGCGGCGCAGACGGCGGTTGAACTTCATGCGGCCGACGCCCGACAGGTCGTAGCGCTCGCCGGCGAAGAACAGGCCGTTGAACAGCGTTTCAGCGGCGTCCTTAGTCGGCGGCTCGCCGGGACGCATCATGCGGTAGATCTCGACCAGCGCCTCGAGCCGGGTACGGCTCGGGTCGATGTTCATCGTGGTGCTGATGTAGGCACCCTTGTCGAGGTCGTTGACGTACAGCGTCGGCAGCTCGACGACACCCGCCGCGCGCAGCTTCGGCAGCAGGTCATTGGTGACTTCGGCGTTGGCCAGCGCGATCACTTCACCAGTGTCCTTCGACACCAGGTCCTTCGAGATGATCTTGCCGAGCAGGTACTCGTCCGGCACCTGCAGGTGCTTGACGCCCGCTTCCTGGATCAGCTTGATGTGGCGAGCGGTGATCAGCTTGCCCTGCTCGACGAGCACCTTATCGGCGCTGGTCTTGATGTCGAACTGCGCCTTCTCGCCCTTCAGGCGTTCCGGCACCAGTTCCAGCATCGCGCCACCATCGGCGAGCTGGAACGTGTTGATTTCGTGGAACATCTCCAGCATCTGCTCGTTGTTGTAGCCGAGCGCGCGCAGGAGGATGGTGGCCGGCAGCTTGCGCCGACGGTCAATGCGGACAAACAGGTTATCCTTCGGATCGAACTCGAAGTCCAGCCAGGAGCCGCGATACGGAATGATGCGGGCCGAATACAGGAGCTTGCCCGAGCTGTGGGTCTTGCCCTTGTCGTGGTCGAAGAACACGCCCGGCGAGCGGTGCAGCTGCGACACGACGACGCGCTCGGTGCCGTTGACGATGAAGGTTCCGTTGTCGGTCATGAGCGGCACTTCGCCCATGTAGACCTCCTGCTCACGGATGTCCTTGACGCGCTTTTCCTTCGATTCGCGATCGTAGATCACCAGACGGGTGGTGACCTTGAGCGGCGCGGCAAAGGTCAGACCGCGAACGCGGCATTCCTTCTCGTCGAACACCGGCTCTTCAAGGCGATAGCGCACGTACTCGAGCGCCGCCGCATTGTTGTAGCTGACCATCGGAAACACGGACTTGAACGCCGCGTGCAGCCCCGCTTCCTTGCGTTGCGCCGGATGCGTTTCGGCCTGAAGGAAGTGCCGGTACGAATCCAGCTGCGTCGCCAGCAGGTACGGCACGGCGAGGGTTTCCGACTGCTTGCGGAAATCCTTGCGAATGCGCTTCTTCTCGGTGAACGAGTAGGCCATCGGTGTTACCTCGTCGTGGCGCGGGTGAGCGCGCGGAACATTCAAATGCGGTATTGCGAAATCTGAAATCCATCAACAGCAGAAGGCCGGCCGCTTTCGCGGCCAGCCCTCGCTGGTTACTGCGTGCTGCTGATGCGATGCGTCAAAGGCTTACTTGAGGTTCGCCTTGGCGCCCGCGTCTTCCAGCTTCTTCTTGATCGCTTCGGCATCCGCCTTCGGAACGCCGTCCTTGATCGTCGCCGGAACGGCTTCGACCAGATCCTTCGCTTCCTTCAGGCCCAGGCCGGTGATCTCGCGGACAGCCTTGATCACGTTGACCTTGTTGTCACCGAACGCCGTCATGATGACGGTGAACTCGGTCTGCTCGACAGCGGCAGCAGCGGCGCCGCCGCCAGCGGCCGGAGCGGCAACCGCGACCGCAGCAGCGGCCGAGACGCCAAACTTCTCTTCCATCATCTTGACCAGCTCGACGACGTCCATGACGGACTTTTCGGCGATCGCGTCAAGGATTTCCTGATTTGAAAGTGCCATTTCTAAAAACCTCGATTGACTAGTGTGTGAACCAAACCGCTTGCCCGATTGAGGGAAAGTGAATGGAAAAACTGTGGCTTGGGGTCAGGCAGCCTGCTTCTGATCGGCGACCGCTTGCACGGTGCGCACGAACTTGGCAGTCGGCTCGGCCAGCGTCCGGACGAACTTCGAAACCGGGGCCTTCATGACGCCCATGAGCATGGCCAACGCCTGCTCCTTGGACGGCAGCGAAGCCAGGCGTTCGATGTCCTGCGAGCCGTACAGCTGCCCGCCGATCGAAACCGCCTTGACCACCAGCTTGTCGTTCTCCTTCGCGAAGTCCTTGATCACGCGACCGACAGCACCCGGGTCTTCCAGAGAAAAACCGAGCACCAGCGGTCCAACCAGCGCATCGCCCATGCACTCGAACTGAGTGCCGGCGAGGGCGCGCTTGGCCAGCGTGTTCTTGACCACGTGCAGATAGATCCCGTTTTCACGGGCCTTGCTGCGCAGGATGTCAAACTTGCCGGCTGACAGGCCGCGATATTCGGCCGCAACGGCCGACAGCGCGCGTGACGCCACTTCATTCACTTCCGCAACCAGGGCCTTCTTGTCTTCAAGACGCAATGCCATTAGACGCGAACCTCCTGGTGCTACCACGTTGCAGATCGGAACCCGCGCTTCCGCGAGTTCCGCGTTTTACGGCACCTCCTCGATCGAAATCTCGGAGGCCTACCGTCTGCGTCAGCGGCTCTTGCGAACCTTTAACCTGCCTCGCCCTTTGACGGGTCTGGCCTTACTGACGGTCTTGGACGGCGCGGCGGTGAGGCCACACTGTCAAGTTCTGTAACGCCGGACGCCTGCTCTGCAGGCATCCGGCTTGATGCGATTTACTCGGGCAGCGACGACAGGTCGACCGGCACGCCGGGACCCATGGTCGACGACAGCGTCACCTTGCGGATGAACACGCCCTTCGAGGTCGTCGGCTTCAGGCGACGGATGTCGCGCAGCACGGCGATCAGGTTGTCCTGCAGCTTGGCGTTGTCGAAGTTCGCAGCACCGATGGCGCAGTGAATGATGCCGGCCTTGTCCGTGCGATAGCGGGCCTGGCCCGACTTCGCATTGCGGACGGCTTCAGCCACGTTCGCGGTGACCGTGCCGGTCTTCGGGTTCGGCATCAGGCCGCGCGGGCCGAGCACCTGACCGAGCGCACCGACCACGCGCATCGTGTCCGGGCTGGCGATGACGACGCCGTAGTTCAGATCGCCTTCCTTCATCTTGGCAGCCAGATCTTCCATACCGACGGCGTCAGCACCGGCATCCAGCGCTTCCTTGGCCTTGGCGCCCTGCGCGAACACGGCGACGCGCACGGTCTTGCCGTTGCCGTGCGGCAGCGTCGTCGAGCCGCGGACGTTCTGGTCCGACTTCTTGGCGTCAATGCCGAGGTTGACCGACAAGTCGACAGATTCCTTGAACTTGGCGGTCGCGTTGGTCTTGACCAGTTCGAGCGCGGCTTCGAGCGCGTAGGTCTTGCCCGGCGCGATCTTGCCGGCGTACGCCTTCTGGCGCTTGGTCAGCTTGATTTCGTTTGCCATTGGATCAGCCCTCCACCACGTCGATGCCCATCGAGCGGGCAGAACCAGCGATCAGCTTGATCGCGGCATCCATGCTGCCGGCGTTCAGATCCGGCCACTTGGTCTTGGCGATTTCGGCCGCCTGCGTCTTGGTGATCTTGCCGACCTTCTTGGTGTGCGGCGTCGGGCTGCCGGATTCGATGCCGGCGGCCTTCTTGATCAGCACCGTTGCCGGTGCGGTCTTGGTGATGAAGGTGAACGAACGGTCCGAATAGACCGTGATCACGACCGGCGTCGGGATACCCGGCTCCAGCTTCTGCGTGGCGGCATTGAACGCCTTGCAGAATTCCATGATGTTGACGCCGTTCTGGCCGAGGGCCGGACCGACTGGCGGCGACGGGTTGGCCTTGCCTGCAGGAATCTGCAGCTTGACGTAGGCCTGGACTTTCTTTGCCATTGCTTACTCCGTGATGGGTGATGACGCCGACCTTGCGAGTGGGCTCCCCGGTGGTACTGCTGCCGGCTGACAGGGGTCAGCCGGATGTTGAAGCTGTTGGCAAGCGGGCGGTGCTTGCAGTGGGTCGATCCTGTCCGTCCTTGATCGACCATCCGGCCCTCCCTTGCGGTCGGGCCTGAGTTGGTCTTGCGAGCAGAGCTCGCAAGACAGGCCAACTCAGCCTTTCTGCACCTGCGAGAATTCGAGTTCGACCGGTGTTGCACGGCCGAAGATCAGCACCGCAACGCGCAGACGGCTCTTGTCGTAATTGACTTCCTCGACCACGCCGGAGAAGTCGGCAAACGGGCCTTCGGTGATCCGCACGGCTTCGCCCGGCTCGTACAAGGTCTTCGGCTTCGGCTTTTCGACCGCTTCCTCGACCCGGCTAAGAATGGCGTTCGCTTCCTTTTCCGAGATCGGCGCCGGCTTGTCCGGCGTGCCGCCGATGAAGCCGAGTACCTTCGGCGTCGACTTGACCAGATGCCAGGTGTCTTCGTTCATTTCCATCTGGACCAGTACATAGCCCGGATAGAACTTGCGCTCCGTGGTGCGCTTCTGGCCATCACGGATTTCGACGACTTCTTCGGTCGGAACCAGGATGTCGCCGAACTTCTCTTCGAGTCCGGCGCGGCCGATACGTTCCTTCAGCGCGCGAAGGACATTGTTTTCGTACTGGGAGTACGCGTGCACGACATACCAACGCATGGCCATCAGGCACCCCGTCCGGTCAGTGCCTGAACGCCGGCGAGCAACGCCGCATCGAGGCCCCACATCATGAGTGCAACGATCAGCACGAAGATCGCGATGATCAGTGTCGTCTGCAGGCTTTCCTGGCGGGTCGGCCAGACCACCTTGCGAAGCTCGACGCGCGAGCCCTGGATGTGCGACCACAAGGTCTGACCGATCGCGGTGCGATACACGGCCGCGACAGCTCCGCCGACGCTTGCCAGCAGCAGCAGCAGGCGGGCGAACTTGGGAAGGGTGGGGTCCAGCACGTAATAGGCAGCGAGCCCACCGACCAGCAGCACAGAGGCCGAGATCAGCAGCAGCGTGTCGAAACGTGAGCCGGCTTCTTCAACCTGGCTACCGGCTGTTTTCGAGGATTCCATCGGTCTCGCGAGATAATGCAGCTGTCATCACAGTGGCAGGGCGGGAGGGTCTCGAACCCGCAACCTTCGGTTTTGGAGACCGACGCTCTACCAGTTGAGCTACCGCCCTGTTGGCGCACTGTGAATCGAGGGGCCGCGAGTATATCGTCGGCTTGCGGAAAATGTAAACAGAACCCCCGTGAACCCATGTCGGGCTCGCGGGGGTCGGTGCGGTCTTACTTCAGGATCTTGGTGACGACGCCGGCACCCACGGTGCGGCCGCCTTCACGAATCGCGAAACGGACCTGCTCTTCCATCGCGATCGGCACGATCAGCTCGACCTTCACCTTCACGTTGTCGCCCGGCATCACCATCTCCGTGCCTTCCGGTAGTTCGACCGAGCCCGTCACGTCCGTCGTGCGGAAGTAGAACTGCGGGCGGTAGCCCTTGAAGAACGGCGTGTGGCGGCCGCCTTCGTCCTTGCCCAGCACATACACTTCGGCTTCGAAGTCCGTGTGCGGCTTGATCGTGCCCGGCTTGCAGAGCACCTGGCCGCGCTCGATGTCTTCGCGCTTGGTGCCACGCAGCAGCAGACCGACGTTGTCGCCCGCCTGGCCCTGGTCCAGCAGCTTGCGGAACATTTCAACGCCCGTGACGATCGTCTTCACGGTGTCCTTCAGGCCGACGATCTCGACTTCTTCGCCCACCTTGACGATGCCGCGCTCGATACGGCCCGTGGCCACCGTGCCGCGACCCGAGATCGAGAACACGTCTTCGACCGGCAGCAGGAACGGCTTGTCGATTTCGCGCTGCGGTTCCGGAATGTAGGAGTCCAGCGCGTCGTACAGCTCTTCCAGACGGGCAACCCAGACCGGGTCGCCGGCAATCGCCTTCGTCGCCGAACCCTTGATCACCGGGCAGTCATCCGGGAAGCCGTACTTGCCGAGCAGGTCGCGCACTTCCATTTCGACCAGTTCCAGCAGTTCGGCGTCTTCAACGAGGTCGCACTTGTTCAGCCACACCACGATGCGCGGAACGTTGACCTGCTTCGCCAGCAGCACGTGCTCGCGGGTCTGCGGCATCGGGCCGTCGGTCGCCGACACCACCAGAATCGCGCCGTCCATCTGCGCGGCACCGGTGATCATGTTCTTGACGTAGTCCGCGTGTCCCGGGCAATCAACGTGTGCGTAGTGACGCGCCTTCGTCGAGTACTCCACGTGCGACGTGGCGATCGTCAGGATCTTCGTCGAGTCACGACGGCCCTGCGATTCCGATGCCTTCGCAACCTGGTCGTACGGAACGTACGTGCCCCAGCCCTTGTCCGCGCTGATCTTCGTCAGCGCCGCCGTCGTCGTCGTCTTGCCGTGGTCAACGTGACCAATCGTCCCCACGTTCACGTGCGGCTTGGTACGGTCAAATTTCTCTTTTGCCATGGCGAAGCTCTGCTCTCTGTCGGGTATCGAGGTGAACAACAAAACCCTCCAAGTCGGCTTTTATATGCCGGCTGGAGGGTCTCAGGATGGGTGCTCACAATCGGAATCGAACTGACCCCGGCCAAGGCCGCGGTCGTGATGACCGTGGTTGGAAGGTCATCGCTTCGATTCCTCGTTGCGGAACCGTTTACTGCGAATTGGTGCTCACAATCGGAATCGAACCGATGACCTCTTCCTTACCAAGGAAGTGCTCTACCGACTGAGCTATGTGAGCTAAGACTTCGATTACTGCTTTGAAACAAAACCACATTAACGCTTAAGACCACCCTGCGCTCAACCTCTTCCTTACCAAGGCCGCTCGCATGCGAGTGGTCTACCGACTGAGCTATGTGAGCGTGGTGCCGTGCTGCGTGTTGCCGTTTGCCTGCGCAGTGGAGCGGGTGATGGGAATCGAACCCACGTCAGTAGCTTGGAAGGCTACAGCTCTACCATTGAGCTACACCCGCCTGACCTGCCCGTTCCAGCTTGTCGCGAAGCACTGTGGTGGAGAGAGAAGGATTCGAACCTTCGTAGACGTTAGTCAGCAGATTTACAGTCTGCCCTCGTTGGCCACTTGAGTATCTCTCCGCAGTGCAGCCGTCACAGCGAGCGGCGGATTCTGGTGACATTGCCGCTGCCCGTCAAGCGAAAAATGCGATCGCGAGCAGAAATTCGCGCTGCGCGCTCGAAATGACCAAAAAGGCTCAGGTGCCGCGCGGTTTGGCACGCGCCGTCGGAGCTGCCACCAGGGGGTCATCGGGCCAGGGATGGCGCGGATACCGCCCCTTCAGCTCCTTGCGCACCTCGGCATACGTCCTCGCCCAGAAGCCAGCCAGATCGCGTGTGACCTGGATCGGCCGCCGCCCCGGCGACAGCAGATGCAGCGACACTGCCATCCGCCCGTCATCGACCGTCGGTGTGCGCGTTGCACCGAACAGTTCCTGCAGCTTCACCGCCAGCACCGGCGGTGCGCCATCGGCGGCGTATTCGAGCGCCACCCGCGAGCCGCTCGGCACATCGAGATGGGTCGGCGCCAGCCGGGACAGCCGCTGCTGCTGGGCATAGTCGAGCTGGTTGTTCAGCAGGCTGACCAGATCGAGCCGCGCCAGATGCTCGCGCCGGGTGATGCCGCCGAGATGCGGCGCCAGCCAGCCTTCGAGCTGCTCGAACAGCGTGTCGTCATCGAGCGCCGGCCAATCCTCGGTCGGCCGCCAGCGGCGCAGGCTTTCCACTCGCGCCTGCCATTGCCTCGCCGCCTCGGTCCACGGCAGCGCCGACAGCCCGAGGCTGCGCAACCCGACGATCATCGCCGCCCGCTGACGCTCGCCTTCCGGCTGCGCCAGCGGCTTGCGTTCCAGCACGATCGCGCCGAGCCGCGTCTGGCGCTCGGCCAGCACCGCCTGCTGCTGATCGTTCCAGGTCACCTCGACAGCGTTCTCGATTCGCGCCGCGTGATCACGCAGCACGTCGCTGGCGCTGATCGACGCAGCGGCGCGAATGCGCCGGGGTGCGCCGGGCTCCCAATGCGCGATCGCCAACCATTCGCTTGCCGCCAGCGCATCGCGCTCGGGCACCCTCGCCTCACCGCCATCGGCACACAGATAACCGACGTCGCGGACGCTGCGCGACTCGGCACGCCGCTGCGCCAGCCGCTCCGGATAGGCCAAGGCGACGATCCGGCCGATGGCATCGACATCAACCGCGTCGCGCTCGTCAGCATCGATCAGGCGCAGCAACTGGCGCACCGAATCGCGCATCCGCCGCAGCGCGCCCGGATCGCTGCGCCCGGAGACCGCATTGCGTACCGCCTGCGCCAGATCCGGGCCGCTGTCGCGTTCGTCGAGCGCCGCGGCCGTCCAGGCACCAACGCCGGCAAGGCCCGCCGCCTTGGCGACGATCAGCATGTGGGCGATACGCGGCGAGGTCGGCAAGCGGGCGAGCGCACGGCCGTGCGCCGTGATCCGGCCATCGGCGCCGACAGCCGCAATCGCCGCCAGCAGTTCGCGCGCCTGTGCCCAGGCAGCCGCCGGCGGCGGATCGAGAAAAGCCAGGGTCGACGGATCCGCTACACCCCAGGCCGCCAGTTCCAGCGCCAGCCGTGACAGATCGACCGCGAGCACGTCTGGTGTGTCGTGGGCCGGCAGCTGACCGTGCTGGTCACGGCTCCACAGGCGGATCGCCGTGCCCGGCCCGAGTCGCCCGGCGCGGCCGGCCCGCTGTTCGGCACTGGCACGGGAAATCCGCTGCAATTCCAAAGCATTGGCGCCGGCACCGAGATCGAAGCGAGCCACCCGCGCGTAACCGGCATCGACCACCGTGGTGACGCCTTCGACCGTCAGGCTGGTCTGGGCGATGTTGGTCGCCAGGATCACCTTGCGGCGGCCATCGCGGGTCGGCGTCAACGCGGCGTCCTGCTCCGCGCTCGACAAATCGCCATACAACGGGTGGACTGCGACCTCGCGCAGCCGCCCCTCGAGCAGCCGCTGCGCACCGCGAATCTCCCGGGCGCCGGGCAGGAAGGCCAGCACGTCGCCGTCACGCTCGGCCAATGCCGCGGCGCAGGCATCGGCGACGGCAACATCGATCGCCGTGCCCGGCCGGGGTGGCGTGTAGCGGACGTCGACCGGAAACATCCGGCCGCTGGCTTCGACGACCGGCGCACCGCCCAGCAGGCTCGCGACGCGGGCGCTGTCGAGCGTTGCCGACATCACCAGCACCCGCAGGTCTTCGTTCAGCGACGCGGCGGCATCCAGCGTCAGCGCCAGCGCCAGGTCGGCGTCGAGGCTGCGCTCGTGGAACTCGTCGAAGATCACCAGACCAACGCCGGGCAGTTCCGGATCGGCCTGCAGACGCCGCGTCAGCAGGCCGATCCGGAACTGCCCGGCGTTGGTC
>Ga0255100_1000484_pt1 | contig 15971 bp, 10 predicted proteins | sample Colum_Colum_RepB_2_FD_188449 | JGI IMG/M metagenome (GOLD analysis project Ga0255100, IMG submission 188449) | Freshwater microbial communities from Columbia River, Oregon, United States - Colum_Colum_RepB_8d | ecosystem: Environmental > Aquatic > Freshwater > River | place: USA: Oregon...
AACATCCTGGTTCAGGCGGGTACGGTCATGTTGGCTCAAGCCAACAGCACTCCGAAGTCGGCCCTCCGTCTTTTGGAATAAGCGAACTCCGGATAACCTCTAGAGAACGATCCCATTGAATCGTTACCGCTAGGCTTAGCGGAAGGTTCGGTCTCGGGCGCACCGTCTTGGGTGCGCCCGGGCCGGGAGGAGCGGATAAAATCCCTCCTCCGGCCCTGCAAAGGGTTTTGAACGTTGGAAAGATTTGAAACGCACCGGGTTCGTCAAAGGGGCAACTTGGGGCGTGGTCATCTCTCCGCAATCTGGAGAAGTGGAAACTTCCCCGGACCGGATCCGATGTCCTCACCCGTGAAAACCCTTGGCCCTGTCCGGGTCGGCCGATAGCTTCGGCTCTCAGAAATTTTCTTTATGGCAAAACTTTCGATCCGCGACCTGAACGTCACCTGCAAACGCGTCCTTATGCGCGTCGATTACAACGTCCCCATGGAAGAGAAGGACGGGGTGATGGTGATCAACGACACCACTCGCATCAAAGAAACCCTGCCGACCTTGGAACTGCTGATTTCCAAGGGTGCCCGCATCATTTTGGCCGCCCATTTGGGTCGCCCGGATGGCAAGCGGGAAACGTCGATGAGTCTGGCTCCGGTGGCGACCCAACTGGGTCAGATGATCGGCCGCCCTGTCGCCTTCGTGGACGAGACCGTGGGTGACAAGGCGGAAGCCGCTGCGGCTGCCTTGAAGGATGGCGAAATCCTGGTCTTGGAAAACGTGCGCTTCCAGTCCGAGGAAGAAGCCAATGATCCGGTGTTCGCCGCTCGCTTGGCCCGTTTGGCCGATGTGTATGTGAACGACGCTTTCGGTGCCGCCCACCGCGCCCATGCTTCGACCAGCGGCGTGGCCCGCATCGTTCGGGCCTGGGGTGGTCAGGCTGCGGCCGGTCTCCTCATGGAGCGCGAACTGAAGTTCTTGGGCGATGAGCTGGAGAATCCCGCTCGTCCGTTCGTGGTGATTCTCGGCGGCGCCAAGGTGAGCGACAAGATCAAGGTCATCGACCGTCTGCTGGAAAAGGCCGACACCATCCTCATTGGCGGCGCCATGGCCTACACCTTCAAGCTGGCTCACGGCGGCAAGACCGGAAAATCCCTCGTCGAGAAGGACCACACCGGCACGGCCCTGGCGGCCGAAGCCAAGGCGGCCCAGCGCGGTGTTTCGTTCCAGCTGCCGACCGACACCGTCATTGCGGACCTCAAGGACACCGGCAAGGTCAACAAGAAGGGCCGCCCCGTGTTCGAATTCGTGAATCCCCGCGTCAATACGGGCGATATTCCGGACGACTGCGAAGGCTTCGACATCGGTCCGGACACCGTGCGTCGCTATTCCGAGGTGATCGCTTCGGCCAAGACCATTCTTTGGAACGGTCCGATGGGCATGTTCGAGGATCCGCGCTTCGCTGCGGGCACCCAGGCTGTGGCCAAGGCCGCCGTCGAGGCCACCCAGAAGCACGGGGCCAAGTCGATCATCGGTGGTGGCGACAGCGTCAAGGCCGTCAACAAGGCGGGTCTGGGCAATCAGGTAACCTTTGCCAGCACCGGCGGTGGTGCGAGCCTGGAATTCCTGGAAGGCATCCCGCTGCCGGGCGTGGTTGCGTTGGATGATCGCTAAGCGGCTCATCCCGACGAAGTTCGATTTCAAACCCCTGCGGTTGCTCCGGCAACTCAGGGGTTTTTTTGTGGGATCGAACACCCATTCAGCGGATGGAAGGTTTCTCCTTCCTCAGAATGTGGGCGACTTGGGATGTCCCTATGGCTCCGGTTTGAATGGGTGAGCCCCGGGGTGGAAACGGTGATGAAGCCGCAGAATCAAGCCGCGGAGGCTCGTGCGTAGCGGGCACCGGCCAGCGCGTCGGCGAGCCGGTCGATGAAGGGGTGTTGGGCGATCTTCATCCGCTCTTTGGCGGCGGTCGGGCTGAAAAATCCGGCCCGGTCGATTTCCGGCCATGAGGCCCAAAGCCCTGAACCCGTTGGCCATTCCACATCGACGTGGTTGCTCTGGATGCCGTCGTTCGGATCCCACTCCCCTTCGAAGGCCCAGGCAAACACGGTCTTGCCGCCGCGTTGGCGAATGGATCCCAACTCGATGAAGGGCGGTGCGCTGATGATTCCGACCTCTTCGGTGAACTCCCGGCACGCCGCATCGAGTGCGCTTTCACCCGGCTCGATTTCGCCCTTGGGGATCGTCCAGATACCGTGATCCCGGTGCGGGAACCACGGCCCTCCCGGATGCGCAATGAAGACCTCCAGTGCACCGCCTCGGAAGCGGTACATGAGAAGGCCGGCGCTGACGCGGGATGGACGCATGACGGGATGAGGACGCTGGACCAACCGCCCCCGGAGGCACCGCCGACGGGAGGGAACGGCAGCAATCAACAACGCCCGGCAGCGTATGTCATACCCCGCCGTACGGCAACATCGCCGTTAAACATCGCCGTTAAACCTGCCGCGGACTGCGTCCCGATTCTGTGCCTCCTATGGCTGGATTTACCGGGTCTTTTTGGGCGCCGATTTCTTGGCCTTGGCAACCGGTCCCAATCCGAGGGCTTGGAATCGTGCGTCGACTTCTTTGAGATGGAACTCGAGCGAACACAGCGCCTCCAGTTCACCCTTCTTGAAATTCCCCGCCACCTCCGGGTCGGCCTTGAGCATCTCCAGGAAATCGGCGTCGTCGCGCCCGGCATGCTTCACCTCCCAGGTCTTCATTGCGTTGCGTTGGACCAAGGCGTAGGCGTCCTCCCGGGTCAGGCCTTTGCGGATGAGGGCCAGCAGGACGGTTTGGCTGTTCCACATGCCCAGGCTGAGGCCGAGGTTCTTGCGCATGTTCTCCGGATAAACCAACAGGCCATCCATCAGCCGGGTCAGCAGACCGAACATGTAGTCGAGCAGGGTGCACGAGTCGGGGAAGATGACCCGTTCGACGGAACTGTGGCTGATGTCGCGTTCGTGCCACAGCGCCACGTTTTCCAGAGCCGCCACGGCATTGCCGCGGATCACACGGGCCAGACCGGTGAGGCGTTCCCAGGTGATGGGGTTGCGCTTGTGAGGCATGGCGCTGCTGCCCTTCTGGCCACGGGTGAAGGGTTCCTCAGCCTCCAGAACCTCGGTGCGTTGCAAGTGGCGAAACTCCACGGCCCAGTGCTCGAAGCCCGAGGCCACGAGAGCCAGCCCGTTCATGAACTCGGCATGGATGTCACGCTGGATGACTTGAGTGGCAATGGGCGCGGGCTTGAGTCCGAGGCGCTTGCAAACATGGGCTTCAACCGAGGGCGGCAAGTGGGCGTGTGTTCCTACGGCGCCGCTGAGTTTGCCGATGGCGACGACGCTCCGGAGGTGCTGGAAGCGGGTCAGCGCCCGCGAGAACTCCTCGTGCATCAAGGCCAGTTTCAAACCGAAGGTGGTGGGTTCGCCATGAATGCCATGGCTGCGCCCGATGCACGGGGTTCGCTGATATTCCCGAGCCCGTCGCGCGATGATGGGCAACAGGGTTTCCACATCCCGGATGAGCAGATCGATGCTTTGCACCATCTGCACCGCGAAGGCGGTATCCACGATGTCGGAGCTGGTCAGGCCGAAGTGCAGCCAGCGGCTGGCCGGGTCGTTGATACGCTCGGTCACCGCCGTGGTGAAGGCGATGACATCGTGGTTGAGCACCTTTTCCAGTTCGCGCTGACGGGCGACCAATCCCGCGGTGTCGCCTTTCCAAGCCTGACAACCCTTCTGGATCTTCAGGAAGTCCTTCTTCGGCACCACGCCCTGGGTCACCAGCGATTCACTGGCAAACTCCTCGATGTCGAGCCACAGGCTCAGCTTGTTCTCCTCGGTCCAGATCGCCCGCATCTCGGGCCGTGAATAGCGTTGAATCACGGGCCCATCATGGGCCGGTCGGCGCCCGAAGGCCAGACCGCTCCTGGGTGGGCGACGCAGGCGGCGATGTCCGCGGCATAGCCTTCCCGATAGCTCGGAAACTGCGGCTTCCAACCCAACTCTTCGCTCAGGCGTCGGTTGGACACGCGCTTGTGGGTGGTGCCGCGTTTGCGGGTCGACGGGCCCGCCATCGGTTCGGCCACCGGCGGCAACGGAAGCCCCGTCTCTCGGGCGAGGAATTCCAGGAACGCGCCTTGGAGAACGGGTTCGTCATCGACGGCGTTGTAAATCCGGCCCGGATCCCCCCGGAGTATCACCGCCTCCAGGGCTGAGGCCACATCGTCTCGGTGGATCATGTTGATCCAGCGGCCATGATTCTGGCCTTGGCTTTGTTCGCGTCGGGCCTGACCGGCGAGGAACTGCTGGAAGAGGTGCCCGCGCCCTGGACCATAGATGCCCGCCACGCGGACGATTTGTGTGGCAACGAGGCCCGCTCGGTGCGCCTCGGTGAAAACCTGTTCGGTGGCGACGAGCAATCGACCAGTTTCTCCAGCGGGTTCCACCGGGGAGTCTTCGCTCACCCAAGAGCCGTCGGTTTGACTGTAAACGCTCGTGCTGCTCACCGAAACCATCCGGCCCACCCGTCGGTAACGAGACCATTCGATCAAATTCCGGGCACCCCCCAAATACACTTCCCGGTAGGCATCCGCTCCGCCGCGACTCGAAGAAACCGCGCATACCACCGCATCAAAATCGCCCGGAATGGCCTCCAAATCTGCGGGTCGGGTGAGGTCGCCGGACAGGGGTTGGATACCGGCGGCGGCCATCGCTCCGTCCGGATCACCTTGTCGGCGCAGGCCCAGAACCTCGGCACCGGAAGAAGACAATCGCTGTCCCAGCGCCAGGCCCACATACCCACAACCGACAATCAAGATCCGCATCTTGGGACCTACCATTGACCCCAGGTCGATGGGGTCAAGTCTGGGTACTGACCTCTCGGCCACCGCCTGCACAGTGTGTGCCCTGCCTTGCGTCTGGGCCCAGGTGCGACAACGTTGCGGTCCTGCGCATGAGCAACGTGCTATCCCGATTCAATCCGTCTCTCGCCACCCTGCCGGTGTATGTGCCCGGTCGGCCCATCGAAGAGGTCGCCCGCGAACATGGCTTGGATCCCGCCGGCATCATCAAGCTGGCCTCCAACGAAAACCCCTTCGGCCCCTCGCCCAAAGCCTTGGCGGCCATGGAAACCGTTCTGCGCCAACTGCACCTCTATCCCGACGGTTCGGCATCGGTGCTCAAACGGGCTCTCGCAGAATCACTGGGTATCCGGACGGAGAACCTCATCCTGGGCAATGGCTCCAATGAGATACTGGAGTTTGTCGGCCACGCGATGATGCGCCCGGGGGTCGAGGTGGTGGTTCCAGAGTTCTGCTTTGCGGTTTACCCCATTGTGACGGCCTTGTTCGGAGCCACGTTGGTCACCGTGCCTGCGGTCGATTTCGCCGCCGATGTCCCTGCCATGATCCGTGCGATCACGCCCCGTACCGGCGTGCTCTTCCTGGCTAATCCCAACAACCCCACCGGCACGCGGACTTCCCGCGAAGACATCTTCCGATTGCTCCGTGAAGTCCCGAAGGATGTGCTTATTGTCATGGACGAGGCTTACATCGAGTTTCTTGAGGATCCGGTGGACTTGATTCCTGAAATCCGTTCCGGCACCCAAGAGAACCTCCTGCTCTGCCGGACCTTCTCCAAGATCTTCGGATTGGCTGGCCTGCGCTTGGGCTACGGCATCGCTTGCCCGGCCTTGATCTCAGCCTTCGAGAAGGTGCGCCAGCCCTTCAACATCAACTCCATCGCGCAGGCCGGTGCGTTGGCGGCCCTCCAGGATGGCGATCATCAAGCTCGCACTCGCGAGAACAACCGGGTGGGCGTCGAGTATTTCCAGTCGGCCTTCCAGGCCATGGGGCTGCCTTATGTGCCGTCTCACGCCAATTTCGTGCTGGCGAAGACCGGCCGCGGCGCCGCGGTCTTTGCCGCATTGCAGCAGCGGGGGATCATCACCCGGCCGATGGGTAGCTACGGATTGACCGACTGGTTGCGCATTTCTGTCGGCACTCCGGCCGAAAACGCCCGCTGCCTCATCGCCCTGCGCGAAGTGCTGGCGACGTTGCCTGCGGTTTGATGGTTCTCCAGATCACACCCATGAGCACTCCGACTTCCCTGTGTGTTGAAACCGTTCCGGCCCAACAAGTGCCTTCGCGGGCGTTGCTCATCGTCCTCCATGGACTGGGTGACTCCTCGCAAGGTTGGGAATGGTTGCCCGGTGAATTGCGTCTGCCCTGGCTCGAGTACGTTCTGGTCAATGCACCGGATCCCTACTACGGCGGATACTCGTGGTACGACTTGCCCGGCGATGCCGGTCCGGGCGTGCGCCGCAGCCGCGAACTGCTCCGCCAACTCATTGAAGAGCGCATCGCCGCCGGCCACGCCCCGGAACGCATTGGGATTCTGGGTTTTTCGCAAGGATGCCTGATGACCTTCGACGTGGGCTGGCGGGTCACGCCGCGGTTGGGAGCGTTGGTGGGCATCAGTGGCTACATCCACGATCCAGCCACGTTGCTGCTCGAGTTGGGACCCGAGGCACGACAAGTTCCGGCCTTGTTCACCCACGGTACGCAGGATGCGGTGGTGCCCCTGGTGCCGGTCCGCGGACAGGCGCAGGCCTTGAAGGAAGCGGGCCTGAACTTGGAATGGCGCGAGTTCGCCAAGGCCCACACCGTGGCCGGTGAGCCGGAAATCCGCCTGATCCGCGACTTCCTGACCCGGCATTTGGGATCCTGATCCCAGAACCGTTCCTCCCAGAGTCGTTCCTTTTCGCTGAAACCGATCATTCGAGGGAAGCGTCACGGAAGCTCGCAGGTTGAAGGTGTGCCCAGCACGCGTACCCTCCGGACATGAAGTACCGCTGGAGATCGACGGTGGCGCTTGGGGCGCTGGGTCTCGCCGGGGTGATCGGTGCGGAATCGCCATCGGTGGGGCGGGTGACCCGTGGGTTCGACCTCGATCCCAGGCTCGAGTCCGAGGTCTGGTGCGCCGAGCCGCAGGTGGTGGATCCGGTGGGCTTGGCCTTCGCTGCCGATGGCGTGGCCTATGTCGCCGAATGCCGGGATTATCCCTATGGCGCGGGTGCCTCCGGGCGACCGGGCAGCACCGTGCGCCGGTTGGCCGATACCGACGGCGACGGCTTGCCGGACCGCTCGACGGTCTTCGCCTCGGATCTCAGCTATGCCACGAGCGTGCTGCCGTGGCGTGATGGTGTCCTTGCACTGGCTCCGCCGGAGATCGTCTTCCTTCAGGACACCGACGGCGACGGTCGTGCGGACCGGCGTACGGTCGTCCTCCGCGGCTTGGGGGTCGGTGTCAGTGATTCGCTGGCCAACAGCCTCCGCTATCACCTCGACGGCCGGGTCCACGTGGCCAACGGTGGCAATGGCGGTCGGCTCACTTCGCCGCTCCGGGAGGGATTGTCCGTTGTGCTGGGCGACCACGATTTCGCCTTCGATCCGGACACGGGCGAGGTCGAATTGACCGCCCGGACCGGCGGTGGATTCGGCCTGGTGTTCGATGCCTGGGGCCGTGGGTTCACGACCTACAACATCGACCACATCCAGCACCGCTTCCTACCGCTGGCCCATGCGCGGCGCAATCCGGGGTTCCCGGCGGTGGCCATCACCGGGAGCATCTCCGACCATGGGGACATGGCGCAGATCTTTCCGATCTCGGAACCCGAGACTCGCCCCAATCACCCGGAACAGGCGGGGCATTTTTCGGCGGCGGGCGGGATGGGTCTTTGCGAATCACCGATCTTCCCCCGAGACCTGCAGGGATCGGTCTTCGTCTGCGATCTGGTGCACCGCGACGTGATCCGTCCGGACGGGCCGGTGTTCTGCGCCTCGCGGGCCTTCGAGGATTCCGACCGGGAGTTCCTCGCCAGCCGCGACCCATCGTTCCGTCCTGTGGGCCTCGAGACGGGACCGGACGGCGCTCTCTACCTGCTCGACATGCAGCGCGAGGTCATCGAACACCCGGACTACATCCCGCAGAAGGTCCGGGACTCCTTGGATTTGCGGGCCGGTCAGGACCGAGGTCGCATCCATCGCATCACCCCGCGTGGCGGTGCGCCCCGGCGGTTTCCCCGTCTCTCGGCGATGACCCCCGCCCAATGGGTCCGCCATCTGGGCGACCCGAATCCCTGGGTTCGAGGAACCGCTCAGCGACTTCTCCATGAACGCCAGGCTCGCGAGACGGCTCCGGCCCTTCGCCGGTTGGCCACCTCGAAGGTCCGACCGGAGGGCCGCTTGCATGCCCTGGCCACTCTCCGCGTCTTGGGCGTGCTGCAACCCGCCGACCTGATGACAGCCTTGGCCGATCCGCACCCTGGCGTCCGCGAGAACGCCCTGCGCTGGTCCGAACCGTGGCTGGCCTCGGAGGCCCGGCTCCAAGCCCGGGTGCTGGAGCTTTCCCGCGATGCCCTTCCGCGGATCCGGTTCCAGGCGGCCCAATCACTGGCGGCGGTGGGCACCCCGGACTCGGTGGATGCGCTGGCGGCTCTGTATTGGCGCGATGCTTCCAGTCCGTGGACTCGTCGGGCTGTCTTGGGCTCGCTGCGGCCGGGCGAGGCCGGTCAGGTGTTGCGGCGATTGGCGGAGCCTTCGCCGCAAGGTGCTAAGGCTTTCGATGCCAGCCTCGCCGCGGCGCTGCAAGACCTCGCCGAGTCGGTGGCGGTCCAAGCCACCTCGGCTCCCGGCGACTTCGCGGTTTCGCTAGAACTGCTCGAGGCCTTGCAGGGCGTCCCGGCGCTGCGGGGCGCGCTTTTGGAAGGGTTGGAATCCGGTTTGGCCCGTTCCGGAAAGGTCCCTCCCATTGCACCAGCCGCCCTCCGTGCGGTGACCGTCCTCGCTGCGCGACCCGCGGCGCCCGAGTGGATTTCGGCGCTCCGATTGATGCGCCGTCTCCAGGCGCCTTCCGATCCCGGGGTGAATCAGGCGCTGGCCGAGTCCTTCCAGATGGCCACCAACGCCGCCTTGCCGGTCGCGGTGCGCCTGCCTCGTCTTCGGGCCATGGAGCTGGCCGAGGCTCCAGCCGACTGGTTGGAGGGGCTTTCGCGCCTGCTCGGAGCGCCTCACGAAGAACCCGAGGTGCAGACGGCCGCCTTCGATGTGCTGGAACGCCTCCAACCACCCCGGTTGGGGCGATGGCTCGTGGACCGTTGGTCCGGATTGCCGCCCGCGCTGCGGGGTCGTGCTGGCCGTGTGCTGGCCGAACGCCGAGCCCTCCATGGGGATCTCCTCGAGGCGGTCGAATCGGGAGCGATCCGCGTGGGCGAGTTGAACCTCGATCTCGAGCAGCGTCGCCGACTCCTGCGGGGTGGGTCCGTCGAGATCCGGGCGCGCGCCGCCCGCTTCTGGAGTGACGAGGAGTATTCCAACCGCAGCAAGTTGGTGGACGAGTGGCTGGCGAAGCTGCCTGCCGGTGGGGACGCATACCGGGGCCGCAAGGTCTTCGAATCGTCCTGCGCCCATTGCCATCGGATGGGCGAGGTCGGCATGCGGGTGGGACCCGAGTTGGCCGGTTCGGCCCATCGCAGCGTGGAGGACTTGCTGTCCAACATCCTCGACCCGAACATGGCGATGAACCCCGCGTTCGTGGCCTATCAGGCCGAGACCGTGGACGACGAAACGATCACCGGCTTGCTGGAGGCCCAGCGCGGCGATTCGGTGACCCTCCGGCAGGCCGGCGAGCAGAGGGTCGTGTTGCCGAGGATGAGGATTCGCTCCCTGCGCTCGACCGGCCTATCGCTCATGCCCGAGGGCCTGGAGGCCGGGCGCTCTCCCCAGGAACTGCGCGACTTGATCGCCTTCATCCGGGGCGAGGCCGCTGTCCGGCCGGTGGACTCCGCGGCCGGGGCCCGGTGAGGTTCACGCCCCGGATCCTCCAGTTGCCCTGCGGAAGCCGAGCCGATCCCGGGCCGGCGGATTGCGCCTGGGGCGAATCGGTCGCAGGATTGCCGCGGTGAAGCTGACTTCGTGGAACGTCAATGGCCTGCGCGCGGCGCTGGGCAAGGGATTGCTCGACTGGATCGCCCAGGAGGATGCCGATGTCATTTGCCTTCAGGAGGTGAAGGCCATGCCCGAGCAGGTGGCGGTCGATTGGCCGGCCGGGTATTCGGTCCATTGGAACTCCGCCGAACGCAAGGGCTACAGCGGCACTCTGACTCTGAGCCGCCTGCCGGTGCTTTCCGTCGAGCGCGGTCTGGGTTCGTTTTTGCCCGACAATGAAGGGCGCGTGTTGACCGTGGAACTGCCCGACCAGTTCGTGGTCAATTGCTACACACCCAACACCAAGCGCGACCTTTCCCGGTTGCCTTACCGGGAGTTGGAGTGGGATCCGGCCTTTCGGGCCCATCTGAAAGCATTGGAGGCCCGCAAGCCGGTGGTTTTCTGCGGAGACCTCAATGTGGCCCATGAAGAAATTGATTTGGCCAATCCCAAGGCCAACGTCCGCAATCATGGTTTCACGATCGAGGAACGCAGCGGGTTCACCCGGCTGATGGAGGCGGGCTTCGTAGACACCTTCCGCGACCGGCATCCAGGGCAGGGCGGTCATTACACGTGGTGGAGTCCCATGGCCGGCGCACGGTCCCGGAATGTCGGGTGGCGCATTGATTACTGCGGCATCTCGGGAACCCTGCGGCCGGCCTTGAAAGAGGCCTTCATTCGCCCATCCGTTCGGGGTTCGGATCATTGCCCTGTGGGCTTGGTGTTGGGCTGAGGTCCTCGATAGGGCCCCGAAGGTGTTGGAGATGTTCCAGACTCCCGGGCGTTGCTGAAGAGCACCGCGGTCGAGAGCTTCCACCTTGCCGTACCCGCATCCGCGCCGACACTCCCCCCGTGGAACCGATGAAGATCACCGTCGAGACGCTGCGCGGATGGAAGGGTTGCCGCCCGGTCGGCGCGTTGACGGCTTATGACTATCCCGGGGCCCGCCTTCTCGATGAAGCCGGTGTGCCAGTGATCCTGGTCGGTGATTCCCTGGGCATGGTCGTTCTGGGCCAACCGGACACCACCTCCGTGACCATGGACGACATGGTCCATCATCTTCGGGCGGTGGCACGGGCCCGCCGCTGCGCACTGGTGGGAGCCGATTTGCCCTACAAGGCTTATGAAACGCCCGCCCAAGCGGTCCGCAATGCTCGTCGTCTCGTCGAGGCGGGCGCGGAATATGTGAAGGCCGAGGGGGGCTGGGAGATTTTACCGCAAGTCCGCGCTATCTTGGCCGAGGGTATTCCCTTCATGGGTCACCTGGGCATGCTGCCCCAGCATGTGGTGGAAGAAGGCGGCAAGTATCGCATCAAAGGTCGGGATGAGGCGGGTCGTCAGCGCCTCTTGGACGACGCCCGTGCCCTGGAAGAAGCCGGTGCCTTTGCCTGTGTCTTGGAGTTGGTGACCCCACCGGTGGCTGCTGAAATCCGCAGCGCCTGTTCCCGCATGCTCACCCTCGGAATTGGCAGTGGTTCGGAGTGTGACGGTCAGATTTTAGTGACCCACGACTTGGTCGGGGCCTTCCCCTGGTTCACCCCCAAGTTTGTCGTCCCGCGGGTCCGCACCGGTGAATCCATCCGTTTGGCTGCCCAAGACTGGCTGGCCTCGCTGGCGAGCCAGTCCTGAAAGACTGTTTGGGTCCCAGTAGATTTGAGACCCTTACGGGTTTGATTGTGGACACCGCTCTCCGCAGAGTTGACCCCTCGGTTCGATCATAAGCCGCCTAGATAGGGACTAATTTCCGAGCGATCTGCGTCTGCGGACATTAGCGCTTTCAGAGAAATCGCCCAGCCTCGGAGGGGCGTGGGTGAGGCTGAGTTTGTGCAAAGATCCCCGAATGCAGCCCTATGGGCCTCTTAGGTAGGGACCGATCTCCGAGCGGTCGGCCTCCGCTTGCTGAAAACCATGCAAAAATGCGCGCGTTACAATAATTTTTAAATGATTTGACGAATCAAAAATAGGACGCAGAATCCGTTGCAATTAAGGCCAAATTTAGCCCTCTCTCGTTCCAAAAAGGGGTTAAATTGGCTTTTTTTCTGCCCAGATTCATCCAAGACGAACGTCATGACTAAGAAACTGGTATCACCAGGAAATGAAGCCTTCATCGTGCCTCTTCTGTCAGACTGTCATGTTCTTTCTGCCGATAAATGCGCCTCGAGAGAGAGCAAAATTACAAGATACTTTAGGTTGGCACTGTTGGTTTTTAGTTTGTCCCTATTCCTGAAAACTCATGCCGTTACATTAAATTTAGCATCAGGTTTTGTTGCAAATTATAGCTCTAAAATTAGTACGACCACTGCGCTGTCCGGAAGTGTTTATTTTGTTAGCAATCCAGATGGCGCTACGTTTAGTTCATCGCTGAGCAGTGGTAGAGTTTATGGTACTTTATACTTTTCAGGAGGTTCTTCAACCGGAGAATTATTGAGACGAGCCCCAACAGGGAGCGCAACGATCGAGGCAATATATTTCGATTCGGATTCCGGTTCAGACTACCTGCTGGTACTGAGCAACACGTCAACGTACGGTCCCAATATTTCGAGTATCAACAGCTCAGCGAATGCTGGTTCTGGTATGGCAGTAGATTTGGACAGCTATGTTTCAGCAGCAACACCCAGTAAACTCGGTTTGACCAGGTTGGCCGCTGGAGCAGCTAGCGGAGCGGCATTCACGACACAGCCTGTGGTGGCGATTCAGGATTCCCTGGGCAACACGGTGACTGGCAGCAGTGCCGTGGTTACGATGATGGTGAGCACGGGCGGAACTGTGGTCGGCACCGCAACTGCGACAGCATCGAGTGGTGTGGCAACGTTCAGCACGGTTGGCATTGGTGGTACTGCCGGGACGAGCTACACGCTGACCTTTTCAAGCAGTTCACTAACATCGGTGGCGCAGTCGATCACGCCGACGGCGGGAACGGCGAGCAAGTACTTGGTGACGACGTCGAGTTCATCGCCGACAGCTGGGAGTGGCGTGACGATCACGGCGCAGTTGGCGGATGCCAACGGCAATGCGGTGCCGACAGCGGGGCAAATCGTGACGTGGAGCGAGAGCAATGGGAACGGGTCGTTCTCTTCTGCGACGTCGACGACGGACGCTACCGGTATCGCGACGGTCACCCTGACCACCCATACGGTGGCAGGAACCGTGGCGACGGTGACTGCGACGACCGCGAGCAGTAGTTACACGGGAACCACGGCTAATATTACGACGGTGGTTGGAGCGGCATCGCTGACCCAGTCGACGATCAGTGCTTCACCGAGTTCGATTACAGCGAATGGAACGAGCATTTCGACGATCACGGTGCAGTTGAAGGATCCGAACGGGAACAACTTGACGGCCTCAGGAGGCGTGGTGGTCTTGAGTCCTACGTTGGGAACCTTGGGTTCGGTGAGTGACAACAGCAATGGGACGTACACGGCAACATTGACGTCCGCGACGACAGCTGGAACGTCGACGGTGAGTGGCACCTTGGGCGGCAGTGCATTGACTGGCACAGCCACAGTGAACTTTGTAGCTGGAACTGCGACGCAGTTGGTGCTGACCACCCAACCGGTGGGTGCAGCTAGTGGGGCCGCGTTCGCTCGGCAACCGGTAGTAAAGATCCAGGACGCATTCGGCAATACCGTTACTAGCGACAATAGTTCGACGGTGACGATGACCGTGAGCAGCGGCGCAACCGTCGTTGGTGCCGCGACCGCCCTCGCGTCGAGCGGTGTGGCTACCTTCACAACGGTGGGCATCACCGGCACACTGGGGACGACCTATACGTTGACTTTCTCCAGCGGCTCGGTCGCTTCGGTGAGCCAAACCATCACCCCCGCGTTGCTGGTTTCGGGACTGGCCAGGAATGGCAATGATCAAGGCAAGATCATAGCCAACGGCAATGTCCAATCCGGTCTCGGAATCGTATTTACCACCGGACCTTCCTCTTACTGGGATCTCAGTGGAATCGATCTGTTCATCGCCGCGGGTTCGACTGCGAGCCCACAGGTGTTCAGCGGGGGAACGATCCGCTTCAATTTGTACCAGGTGTCCGGTGGTGATCCAACGATCGCGTCTTCATTGACTTGGGTTGCGAGCAGCAGTGCCACCCTGGCGTCTTTCAACGGCGTGGGTGCGATCCAGAACTTCAATCTGAGTACGTTGAACAATCTGATCCCCAACACCCAGTACCTGCTGGGAATCGATGTGACGGGATCCGTTGGAACGGGTAGTTCCTCCGATGATTTCTTGAAGATCCATGCGGTGACGGCCACTCCCAGCAGCACCTTGGGTTGGTCAGCGAATGCGGTGAACAGCTACAATCTGACCGGCGTGTTTGGCTCAGGGACGAGTGTGATGGGCTCGGCATACAGCACCTTAGGAGCCGGGTTGATTCTCTACGGTGCGCCGGTCAACAGCGCCTCGAAACTGGGCCTGACTACTTCGGCTTCCGGTGCGGCGAGCGGATCGGCATTCACCACTCAGCCGGTGGTTGCGATCCAAGACGTGAATGGCAACACGGTGACGAGCAGCAGCGCAGCAGTCACCATGACGGTAAGCTCCGATGGTTCGATCGTGGGGACAGCCTCAACAACAGCAGTCAATGGCGTGGCGACGTTCAGTGGAGTGGGTATCCGTGGCGAGGCAGGCACGCCCTACACGTTGACCTTCGGGAGCTCGGGTCTCACCTCGGCGACCCAGTTGATCACACCGACGGCGGGTTCCGCGAGCCAGTTGGCGATCACCACGCAGCCGTTGGGTGGAGCCAGTGGTGCAGCCTTGGTGACCCAGCCGGTGGTGGTCATCCGCGACGCTTACGGCAACCTGGTAAGCACCGACAGCAGTACCGTGGTGACTGCGGCGATTTTGAGTGGCACGGGTGGAACGCTGGGCAGCGTGGTCACGAAGACGGCCGTAAGTGGCGTGGCCACCTTCAGCGGAGTGAACTTGTCGGGCCTGGTTGGCCAGAACTACGTGTTGCAGTTCACAGCCAGCACGCTGACTTCAGCGAACTCTGGCAATGTGACGGTGAGTTCGGGCCCGGCGACGACGATCGCGGTGAATGGAGGCACGGGACAGAGCGCGACGGTGGGCACGGCGGTGGCGACGGCTCCATCGGTGAAGGTGACTGATGCGCAAGGCAATGCAGTGAGCGGAGCGTCGGTGACCTTCGCGGTCGCGACGGGCTCGGGCACCTTGGGCTCCAGCGGTGTGGTGACCACGGATAGCGCGGGCATTGCAACCAGTCCTGCCTGGACGGTGAGCACCACTGCGGGCGCCAACACGCTGACGGCGACCAGCGGATCTCTGAGTGGTTCCCTGGTGACCTTCACCGCGACGGGCACGGCGGGTGCGGCGACGCAGTTGGCGATCACGACGCAACCGGTGGGTGGGGCGAGTGGTGCGGCCTTGGCGACCCAGCCGGTGGTGCAGATCCGCGATCAGTACGGCAACTTGGTGACCCCCGACAGCAGCACGGTGGTGACGGTGGCCATCAGCAGCGGCACGGGTGGGACGTTGGGGGTGACATCCAGCGGATCACTCACAGCCACGGCTTCGGCGGGAGTGGCGACCTTCAGCGGTGTGAGCTTGTCCGGGACGGTGGGCCAAAACTACGTGCTGCAGTTCACTTCGAGTCCGACTTTGACGGTGGCGAACTCCGGCAACGTGACGGTGAGTTCTGGAGCGGCGACGCAGATCGCGGTGAACGGCGGCAATAACCAGAGCGCGACGGTGGCAACCTCGGTGGCGATCGCCCCGTCGGTGAAGGTGACCGATGCCCAAGGCAACGCGGTGAGTGGTGTGTCGGTGACCTTCGCGGTGGCGAGCGGCAGCGGCTCGCTGGCTTCGACTGGAGTGGTCACCACCGATAGCACCGGCATCGCAACCAGCCCTGCTTGGATGTTGGGAACCATCGCGGGTGCGAACACGCTGACTGCGACTTCGGCCGGATTGGCTGGCTCTCCGC
>Ga0255100_1000485_pt1 | contig 15944 bp, 12 predicted proteins | sample Colum_Colum_RepB_2_FD_188449 | JGI IMG/M metagenome (GOLD analysis project Ga0255100, IMG submission 188449) | Freshwater microbial communities from Columbia River, Oregon, United States - Colum_Colum_RepB_8d | ecosystem: Environmental > Aquatic > Freshwater > River | place: USA: Oregon...
GGCAAGCTGCGTGTGGAAGGCCGCGACTACGTCATGCGCGATGATGACATCGCGCACTTCCTGATCTCCAAGTAAGCGGCTAGGGACTGCCTAGCCAGTCGTTGAAGCCTTTGAGGCCACCGATGCGGTGGCCATCGCGCCACAAGCCTGTGCGTGCACGATCCAGCGCACCATCGCGCGTGGTGAACCACCACTCTCCATCGGCGCGGCCATGCACGAAGCTCCCATAGGCGCGTGTGCGACCATTGGGCCAAAGCAGGCGGAAGGGGCCATGGCGCTCGCCCATGACCCAATGTGAGGTCTCGTAGCGCGCGCTCTCTGTGCGCCATTCCACGCACTCGCCATCTCGGACTCGTTGGCCCTGGGCGTTCACTTGCAGCACTTCGCTCTGGAGTGTGTGGTTCCAGCGCCAAGTGCGTGCGATGCGCCCATCTGCTTGGGGGCTGTCGGTGTACACGGCCCATGGGCCGAGTCTGCACTGTGTGGTGCCTTCGGTGTGGACACGTGTGCGTCCCAAACAAGCCGCCAAGCGTACCAAGGCCACGCGGCAGCGGTGCACCAGCGGTGCTCTAGGGATGGAGCGCACTCGCAGACCAATCTACAGCCGCCGCAGGCTCGTCGCCGAGCACCAGTCCACGCGCTCCCAGGGCCCAGATGCCAGCTTGTTGTGCGCTTGTATCGAGGCCACCCGCGGCGAGGGCGATCACTGTCTTCGGCAGAGTCGGTAGCACTTGCGTGTGCAGTGTCGCATCTACTTGACCTGTGAACGGGTGCCGCGCGTCGACAAGGATGGCTTCGGGCTCAACGGCCACAGCACGGGCAGCATCGGCTGCTTGGCGTACCACGATATGCACCGCTGCGCCCAACTCGCGTACGAATGCACGCAGGTGGGCAAGTTGGGCATCCTCCAGCAACGCGGCCTCCAGCACGATCGAGTCCGCACCGTAGAGGAAGCTTTCGAGCACCATGTCCTCGTCGAGGACACCGCCATCGCGCACGCGATGCAGGCGTGCGAACTCACAGGCACGCAGGTCTTCCAACGCTCCTTGGTCGCGCAGCGGGTCTGTGCCTACATAGACGAACTTCGCGTGGGGTTTGGCATCTGCCAAGCGTGCGTGCCAGCGCGGACCGGTAGCTGCTGTGCGCACCGGCGCAAAGCGGCCGGGCTCAGGCTCTTCACTCAGCGTGTGCGCACTCCATGGCACAGCGCGACGTTGACGCAAAGCCAGAAAACGAGGTGCTTGCGTCGCTGCCAAGAAGCGCTCGCGCCTCCACGAGTCCACATGCACCAAGTCCCGCAAGCGTTCCGGATCTTGCACGCGTCGACGCTTGCTGGACTCGGCGCTGATGTGGTGGCGCCACTCTGCATAGGTCAGAGATGTCATTGGCCGGGCACCATCATTGTCTGGGCATCCATGGCTGCGAGCATACGGCAAGGAAGTTCGCAGCGATGCGCGCTCCCTCGGGAGTTAGGAAGGACTCTGGGTGAAACTGCACACCAAAGCGCGGCAACGACGCGTGTTCACAAGCCATCACCACGCCGGTCTCCGTCCACGCGGTGCTGCGCCACGGGCTGCGGATGGTGGGCTCGTCCACGATCAGTGAGTGGTAGCGCATGGCTTCAAACGGCGAAGGCACACCATGGAACAAAGTCGAACCATCGTGCCGCACGCGCGAGGTGCGCCCATGCACTGGTTGTGCATCCTGGATGATTCGGGCACCGGCCTCTTCCAGCAGTCCTTGGTGTCCTAAACACACGCCGAAGGTGGGCAAGTCGACCGGCAATTCGCGCAGCAGCTGCGGCTGTACGCCCGCTTGCGCAGGGGCCCCGGGGCCCGGAGACAAGACCAAGCCGGTGGGGCGCAAAGCCCAGATGTCGCCCGGCGTGCAAGCATCGTTGCGCAGCACGCGGACGGCGGCACCCAAGGTCCGCAGTAGCTGTGCCAAGTTGTGCACATACGAGTCGTGATTGTCGATCAGTACGAGCACGAGCGGCTCTCAGCTTTCGCGCTCGAACAGTTTGGCATGGAGCGCCGTCACGACCTTGGGCAGACTGGCTGTGTCGACCACAAAGGAGAGGTTGTTGCCAGTGGCTCCATAGCTGACAAGGCGCGGCGACACGTCCAACTCGGCCAGGGTCTCGAACACTTCGGCCGCGAAACCGCGGCGATCCTGCAGTTCCTCGCCCACCAGCGACACCAATGCGACTTGGTCGATGACCTCGACCTCGGCGTGTGCACTCAAGTCAGCGACGAGCGCATCGAGCTTGGTGTCCGCATCGACGGTCAGGGCTACGGACACTTCGCTGGTGGCAATCGCATCGACGACGACTTCATGTCGCTCGAAAGCAGTGGCGATTTTGGCCAAGAATCCCCACTGAAACTGCATTTCGCTGGCCACTACGTTCACCACGCGAATGCGATCCTTGGTCGCGATGGACTTGACGCGTCGTTGATGTGGCGCGAGGCGCGCCGTAACCAATGTGCCCGCGACGTGCGGTGCAAAGGTGTTCAGCACACGGATGGGAATGTCGCGCTTCACAGCAGGCTGCATCGTGGCCGGATGGAGCACCTTGGCCCCGAAGAAGGCCAGCTCAGCGGCCTCTGCAAAGCTCATGGTGTCCACGCGCCGCGCGGTGCGGGTCTTGCGCGGATCAGCGCTCATCACGCCATCGACATCGGTCCAAATCTGGATCTCGTCCACACCGAGGGCTGCCCCAAAGATGGCCGCCGAGTAGTCGCTACCTCCACGCCCCAAGGTGGTGATCTCACCTTGGGCGGTGCGGCCGATGTAGCCCGTTACCACAGGCAGGCCATCGACGGCGCCGATGGCTTGGCGGATGGTCGCCTCGCAGGTGGGCAAAGGGCGCGCGCTGCCGAAGCGCCGGTCGGTGACAAGGCCCGCATCCCACGCATCGAGTGCGACGGCTGGCAAGCCTTGGGTCGCGAAGTAGGCCGTGACCAAGCGTGCGGAGAGCCGCTCGCCAAAGCTGGCGACATGATCATGGGCACGCGGCGTGCACTCGCCCAGCAACGCGATTCCACGCACGATGTCGGCTAACTGGGCAAACAACGGCTCCAAAGTGGCGTGTGGCGTGTGGAGCTCGGCGGCTAGAGTGCGGTGGCGGGCGATGAGTGCGTCCAAGGCCTCGGTCGTCGATTCGCCGGCCAAAGCCTTGCGCACCAAGGCGTACAACTCGTTGGTCACGCCACCTACCGCCGAGACAACCACCAGCGGATGTCGTGTGTGTGCGGCCGCGACGATAGTGGCCACTTGGCGAATGGCAGCTGCGGACCCGACAGAGGTCCCGCCGAACTTCATCACGATTGCCGGTTGCATGGTGGCCAACAATGGTACCTGTCCCGTGATTTCGGTTGAAGCACGGGCCCTCACACGAGATCGTCGCGGCATGGACTCGCCTCGTCGCTCTAGCGGTGCGCCCAACATTCGCTTCCTCGAAGGTCCGGATCGCCGTGGGTTCGAGTTGTTGCGGGCCTTCGGCATCTTTGCCGAGTTCGTCAAAGGCTTCCGTGCGCTGCACTTCCTCGGCCCGTGTGTCACGGTCTTCGGGTCGGCGCGCTTTGGTGAAGAGCATCCGCACTACCATTTGGCGCGCAGCATGGGCGCGCGTCTGGCCCAAGCCGGCTTCACGGTCATGACTGGTGGTGGTCCCGGCATCATGGAGGCCGCGAATCGCGGGGCCAAGGATGTGGGTGGCCGCTCCGTCGGCTGCAACATCGTCTTGCCGCACGAGCAGCAGCCGAACCCTTGGCTGGATCGCTATGTGTTGATCCGGTGGTTCTTTGTACGCAAGGTGTTGCTTGTCAAATATTCTTACGCCTTCGTGGTGCTGCCTGGGGGCTTTGGAACACTCGATGAGCTCTTTGAGACGCTGACTTTGGTGCAGACCAAGACGATTGACGACTTCCCGGTGGTTGTCATGGGGACTGAGTACTGGCAACCACTGCGCGACATGCTGGAGCAGATGGCCGCTGAAGGCACCATTGACCGCGCCGATCTCAACCGGGTGGTGTGGACTGACTCGTGCGACGAGGCGATGGCCTGCATTCACGCCATGTCCGTCCGCAAGTTCGGGCTCACACTCGCCAAGCCCAAGGCACGCCGTTGGTGGCTGTTCGAGAGTTAGGGACGCCGACCGTTCAGCGCGCGAGCCAGCGTTCCCATGGATTGTCGACACGCGAGGGGAGGAAGTCGTCGCGCACAGGCATGAGTTGGTTGTCCAGAGTACTGGACACGGCCATCACTGAACCGGTGCGCTCATTGCGCAGCCAGCGCAAGCCGCCTTGCAGGCCTCCAATCGCAATGCGTGTGGTGGTGTTGGTGCTGTCGAGCAGTTCGATCGTTGCGATCGGGCTCTCCAAGCCCAATTCCGCCGCGCGTGCAGTCGGGGCGTAGCGTTCGGCTTCGGCCAAGATCCAGAGCGAACCGTAGCCACCGGCGCGCCACGGCAAGGCCTCGACCGTGCTTTGGCCGTCCTCGATGGTCCATGTGCGAGCACCATCGGGGGTGGCCGCTGCTTGGCTGTTGATGGTCAGACGCGAACCATCCGGGCGTTGCACGACATAGCGTTGAAAGCCTGCGAAGCCCGGGCCGGTGCAACCTGCTAGCAAGGAGCGGTCCACGAAGGCCGCCAGTAGGTCTGCATCCGGCGCCAGCGGGCCACGGGCATCGTAGGGGATCTCTAGCACTTGGTCCGGACCGGTGGCGGGAGTGCGGCGCACCAAGGTGCGCCCGTTCGGTGGCGCAATCGTCGGAGTTTGGGCCTGACCAAGCTCGATGCTCAGCAACGCATCGCGGTCTTCACGCTTGGTGAGCCCGCTGCCATGCAAGGTGATGCGCAGCGGGCTTGTGAAGCCTAGTTGGCCCAGTTGTTCGCTCCTGAGCGCGGTCTCGGCCTCACTGGAGACCAAGACAGCACCCTGTGCTTGCACCAAACGCGCCAACCATGCTTCCACCGCAGCACGATCGCACACGGCTCCAAAGGCCTCACGCGAACGCCATTCACCCTTGGAGCGATACCACAACCACTCTTGCTCACCGAGGCGCGCGCTAATGGCAGCCACAGGCTTGCCTTCCAAGAGCCGTGCTTCGCACAGCGGTTGCAATGGGCTCTCGGGCAGCGCGGGTTGGCAACCGCTGAGCGCAAAGATCATTCCGCAACCCAACAGGAGCAGCGCTAGTCCCGCCGGTTCCTTGCGCCGGCGTCGCAGCCACCAGATTCCGGTTAGCGCCAGCAGCACCGGCAGGGCGATGACTGCAATGCGCCAAAGGAAGCGTGTGTGCGGCTCAGTTGAGCCAATGCGCGCGATGCTGGTGTCGTGCAGCAGCGGCACCCACTCATCACCCAGAGTCAGGCGTGTGACCCACTCCAACCAGAGCAAGCTGCTGTCATCCGCACCAGACCACAGATGCTCATCTTGGAAGGGTGCGGATGCTCCGCACACCAAGAGCCGCGTAGCGGGCACACTCGGCGCCGTGTTCTCGATGTACCACGCGACTGTGGCAGCTGCATCTTGTGGCGAGGGTGCCAGATCCGTGCCGGCCAGATCGCCACCGCGCCAGGCAATGCTGTGAGCTGCTGGACTCGTGGTCAACACTGCACGAGCCGTCAAGCCCGCTGCTTGCAGCGGCTGGGTTGCCACGCGCCAAGCATTAGGTGATAGCGCATCCAATCGCCGCGCCGGAGCAGCCTCCGTCCACCGCGCCGTGAGGGCCGGGACAATGGGAGAAGCTAGTACCGCACGCGAGCCACTGATCTCATCGCCGCGCTCGGTCCACGCATCCACTACGAGTGAGCCATGCTGTTGGTCTACGACGAGGGCGGGATCGAGTGTCAAGCCCCAAGCCCTCAGCCACGCCGCGTCCACATCGGCATACAACGGCCGCGGCCACAGTGCTTGTTGCAGGCCGGATTCCTCACGCGCGCGCGGGACCACATGCAGCTCTTGTGCACACAGCAACACGGGCAAGCCCGCTTGCAGGTGTTGCTGTGCTGCTTGCAAAGCAGGCTGCGAATCCCGTCGCGGCTGCAGCACGACGAGCAACTGCACCCCGCTCAAGTCCGGTGCATCTTCGCGCAAAGTACGCACCTCGAACCCATGACGCTGGAGTACTTCGCGGGCAGCGCCGTAGCGATCAGACCCACCGGGTGCAAAGCGCCCACGCGCTTCGTACAGGCGCCGGGCCTCTGCGGGTGTCAAGCGCACAGGCGCGGAGACTGTTCCGACCGTCGCGTTGACCAAGCCGCCACAACGTGCCAACGCCAGCGTCAAGCGGAACGCAAGCCGCTCCATGTCCAGCGTATCGGACAAGGGTAAGGTCACGCTGTCATGCGGTCCGGTCACCGTGACGGCACAACGGAAGCGCCACACGCGCGTGCCAGCACCATCGCGAGTGGAGCGCTGTTGCCACCCCAACGCATGCGTGGACTGTTCGGCGGAAGTCAGGTGCACGCCCACACCGTGGGGACGCAAAGCCTCGACCAGCTCGGCTGCGCGTGGCCAAGCGGCGCGCACATCGGGCGGTAACGCAACGGAATCGTCGCTGGCCAGTTCCACCTGGACACCCGCAGGCAAGTGCCGCACTACCTCGACAAGGTGGGTTGGAAGCTGGCTTGCTGTGCCCGGCAAGACCTGCGCCAAAGCACCTAGTGCCAGCGCCAGCCCTAAGGCCAGCACCACACGCACACCAGTGCTGGGCACAGTGCCGATGCGTGCTGCTTGCAAGCTGCGGCTTGCGTACCAGATGCCCAACAGCACCACTGGCGCCAGCACCACCAGCCACCACAAGGTCTGTGCCTGTGGCGACACATGCACAGCACCTTGCAGGCGCGCTGCAGCGCGCGTGGCCAGGCGTTCGGGCGAACTGCTCGTCGCCAGCAGGACTTTGATTAGGTTCTCATTCGCCGTGCTTTCCAATGCAATCCAGCGATCGTGCACCACGCTTGCGTCGCCACACACCCACACACGCCCACGCCATGGATCGCGCGCGCTAAGTTGCACCAGCAACGGCTCCCGAGTCGAGGCACTCGCCAACAACTGCGCATCGCGTTCCAATGCCTCCAAGGACTCCGTGGCAGCGTGCACACTGCGCGCTTGCGCAAAGACCAGCGGACCATTCGGTGCCGCTACGAGCGTGCGGAAGTCCTGATCTTGCGGCAAGGAACGCACCAGCTGCTGGGGTGAGCCGAAAGTCGGACCTAACTCGACCTGCAATGCTTGCGCGATACCTGTGCTGTCAGCTGCGAGAAACAACGCCAGATCGGTGCCGCGCTGCTGCAGCAACTCGAGGGCGGCCACGTGCTCGGGACTTGCTTGCGTGGGAGCCACCACCACCAGCATGTCCAAAGGCTCCTGTGGTCGAGGTTCTGCGTCGAAGTCGACTTCGACGACCTCAGCGGAAGCCTCGAGCAGCGCACGCAGTTGACGATGCCCGGGCGGAGCCGAGAGTCCGACACGTGCACGGCGCGGGGACAGCAGGATGTCGAACTGTGCCTCCAACAACTCAGGCAAGTGCTGGGTGCGTTGCGCATCGAGGTACGGCAACACCGTTGCACCACGAGCTCCAACCGCCAAGCGCAGAGCGGACCACAACTCCTGCTCGCGCCACCCATCCGACTCGAGAGTGCGCGTGCGTACAGCCGACAAGCCCAAGGCCGCAGCGCGTTGCTGCTCCGCGGGATTCGTGGCTGGTTCGATGCTGCGCACGCGCACGCCTTCTGCTTGGAGCGCCAGCAAGAATGCTTCCACGTCCTGCGCTGCGGCACGCTGTACACCGTCCAACTCGGCTGGCGCGGTGCGGTACCACTCGACGAGTACAGGCTCGTCTGTGGCTCTCAGCTTCTCCAAGAACTCCGGAGTGGGGCGGCGTGCAGAGTGTGGTCCAAGCTCAAGCGGCCGTAGCGCATGCGTGGCCATGACCAGCAAGGCGATCGCCAGCATGCCCATGATCCACGAGCGTGTCATCGCGTCATTGCGCGCAGCGAGCGCAGGTTGAGCCACAAGTACAGTGCGGTTTGCCCCACCAAGAGGACCACGGCATCCAGCCCCACCAAACCGCGTGCGAAGGACTGGCACGCGCTCAAGGGCGAGAGGTGCGCAGCCAACCAACTGCCCGCCTGCACCTGCGGCAGCCAACCATCCACCACGGTCCACACCCGCAGATCACCTAACGCCAGCAGCGCCAAAGCAAGCAAGGCGGACAGTACATAGGCCGTGGTTTGGTCCCTGGTGGTGGAGGAGATCCATGCGCCTAGCGCGAGCAACCATCCACCCAGCAACAAGCTGCCTGCATAACCGCCTGCGATGCGACTCCATTCGACCGGGCCATGCGCTGCCAACAGCAACAGCACGGGCGTAGTGAGCAGCAAATACACGACGTGCAGCAGCAGGGCCGATAGCCACTTGCCCAAGACCAACTGCAGCGGGGACAAAGGCAACGCACGCCATGTTTCCAGCGTGCGCAAGCGCACATCCTCGGACCACAGACGCATCGACAGAGCCGCCAAACACAAGGCAAGGGTCCACGGCAGGGCGAGGAAGAAGGGGGTAGCGTCAACTAAACCTGACAAGAAGAACCCGTGCACAAAGGGCGCGATCGAAGCGACCAAGGCGACGATCAAGGTTGCCACCGCCACATTGCTGTCGAGCGTGGCCTGGCTTTCACGTCGTGCAACCAAGTAGACACCACGCCACCAAGAGGCGCGACCTTTCAGGGCGGGTGTGGTCATGGTGCAACTACCTGTGCAGGTTGGCGCGCAGCCGCGGTCACCACGAGGTCTTCTACTGTGCAACGCTGAGCGTGCGCTTGCAGGCGCAAGTCCGCGAGGTGCGCATCAAGGACCAAGTGCCCGGCCTGCAAGACCAGCACTCGCGTGCACACCGCCTCCACCTCTTGCAGCACATGCGTCGAGAACAGCACGGCCTTGTCAGGTGCGATCTCCAGCAAAAGCCTGCGGAATGCGCGCGTTTGCAGCGGATCCAGGCCGTGCGTGGGCTCATCCAACAGCACGACTTCCGGATCGTGCACCAAGGCAGCCGCCAAGGCGATGCGCCGCCGGAAGCCCAAGGAACACTCGCGCACACGCTTGCCCAGCACGGGCTCCAGTTCGAGTCGTTGTGTGAGCCATGCCAAGCGCTGTTCTAACGCCGCGCCCTCCAAGCCCCGTACCGCGCCATGGAAGCACAGCACTGCATGCGCGCTCATGCCATCCCACAAGCCGTCATGCTCGGCTAGGTAGCCGGTCTTCGTCCGCGCTGCCAATGGCTCGCGGCGCGTGTCGACGCCGGCAACTTGAATCCGCCCGGCATCGGGTTCCAAAGTGCCAGCGATGGCCCGCAAGGTCGTGGTCTTGCCGGCGCCGTTGGCCCCCAGAAAACCGACAATCTCGCCCTTCTGCACGGTGAAGGACAAGCCGTCCACAGCAGGCCGCCCGCCATAGCTGTGGCGTAGGCCCTCGACCGCGATGCCGGTGTGCGTCATGCCCGCCAAGATACCCCTTGGGAGGCTAGCCTTGGCAACGGCGCTGTGCGGGAAGTACGCTCGGATCCATGCTCCGCTCGGCAACTCCACACCAAGCCCTGTTGGCTCTAGCCGGCTTGGCGCTAGGTGGGCTTGCGGCTTGCTCGGGCGGCGAGCCGAAGCAGGCCAGCAGCTCTGTGCTGCCGCTCGCCTTGCCGCGCACACAGGCCGAGCGCACGGCGTTGCGCGCGGTGGATGCGTTCCATCCCGAGCGAGACAGTGCGTTGGCTTCAGGCGGCACCGTGGTGGTGCACACAGAGTCTCTACCCAAGCAACTGAACCCGTTGCTGGTGAACACGGCGTACGCCAAGCGCTTGCTGCAAGATGTGCATGCGACGCTGATGGTGCGCGGTCGTTCAGGTGGCTTTGAGCCGCTGCTCGCGGAGCGCGTGCAAGCCGTGAGTCCGACCGAGTGGGAGGTGACCCTGCGCGAGGGCGTGCGCTGGCACGACGGCCAACCGTTCAGCAGCGAGGATGTGCTGTTCAGTTTGAGTCTGTTCCGCAATCCCGAAGTGCGGTGCGATGACTTGCGCTGGCAGTACGAGCGACTCAACGCGACCGCTACGGATGCGCGCACGCTGCGCTTTGCCTACGCGGAGCCGTACTTCCAAGCGCAAGCTGCACTCGCCGATCTGCCGCTCCTGCCGCGTCATCTCTACGATTTGGAGCGCGTGCAGCCCGGGCAAACGCACGACCAAAGCGCGCGTGCACGCTTTGTGAACGAACACCCGGCCAATCGGGCTTGGATTGGCTTGGGGCCTTACCGTCTGGCGCGCTTTGACTCAGCTGGCGCAGAGTTGGTGCGCTTTGCCGGGTGGTTTGAGCCTGCACGCGCCGGTCGCGCCGACACCATCCGCTGGAACCTGCAACCGGATCCGTCAGCTGCCTTCCGTGCCGTCCTGTCAGGTGAACTGGACATCGTGGCCATGGTGACCACCGAGGACTTCTACTCTCAAGCCGCAGTCACCGCCGAGACTGAGGGCCGCATCGTGCGCAGCCTGCTCGAATCGCCGGGCTATTGGTATGTGGCTTGGAACCAACTGCGACCCGCACTCGCGGATGTACGCGTGCGCCAAGCACTCGCCCATGCGGTTGACATGGACGCGTTTGTGCAGGCGCACTACCGCGGCTTGGCAGCGCGCGTGTCGGGCCCGTACCCGCCCGGTTCACCGTTCTGTCCCGAGGATGTGTCGGCACCGGCCTTCGATCCCGAGCGTGCGGCGCGCTTGCTGCGCGACAGCGGATGGAAGGATCTGGACCAAGATGGCGTGCTCGAGCGCGATGGCGCGCCGTTGCGTTTGGAGCTGTTGGTCCAAGCTCAAAACCGCACCGCGGCAGACTTTGGTGCGTACTACCAAGAGGCTCTGCGTCGCGTGGGCATCGCCTTGCAAGTCACTCCTTTGGAGTTGGCGCAGCTCGTGGCGCGCCGGAACCAGCGTGAGTACGACGCCGTGATGTTGGCTTGGGCGGTGTCCGCTGAACCGGACCCGGAACAAAGCTGGCATTCCAAGCATGCGCCGGCGGGCTCCGCAGGCAACAACTTCTCGGCGCTGGTGGATGCTGAGGTCGATCGCTTGATCGAAGCGGGACAACGCGAGCTTGACCCCGCGCGTCGTGCGGAACTCTGGTTGGCATTGCACCGGCGCATCGCCGAAGTGCAGCCTTATCTCTTTGGTGCCTCGCCGTTGCGCAAAGTCGTCAGCCGCCGCGCCTTGCATGGCTTGCGCTGGCAGCAGGCAGACCCCAACTATGTGACGCGCGAGCTGGGCTTTGCCCGCAGCGCAGACGCAGCACAAGGAGCGCCGCGTTGAGCGCACGGCTGGTGCGTTTGCTCCTGCGCTTGTTGGTGCGCTGGGCCATCACTGTGCCCTTGGTGGTGTTGATCGTGGTGCTCGCCTTCCGCTTGGCACCAGGCGATGTGCGCGCCCTGCACAGCGAAGGTGCGGAGGGGCGCACCGCAACGGAATCCCTCAGCAGTCAGCGCTTCGCGGAAGAGCATTTGCTCGACGCATCCGTGTGGCGCCAATACGCACATGCGTTAGGTCCTTTTGACCTGTCTCCGCGCGGGCATCGTTGGTTCGGAGGGGATGGCACTCGTCCTTGGCACGGTCTGTTGGCTCTGGAGTTCGGCACGGAGTGGAGTCGTCCACAGGTGCGCATCCGCGATGAGTTGGCACAGCGCGCGCTGACTACAGTGCCTCTGGCATTGGGCGCTTTTGTCGTCGCGTTGCTCTTGGCGTTGCCTGTAAGCGTGTGGTTGGCGCTCCTGAGTACTGCACCGCGCGGACGCTATGTTGCGCGTCTGGTCTCCACCTTCTTGCTGCTGCTGGATGCGCTGCCCGGCTTCGCGCTGGCCTTGCTTCTGGTGGCACTCCTCGGGCCTCAGGGCACCAACTGGTTCCCCGCCACCGGTTTGGACAGTCGTGAACCACAGCTGCCGTTCCTGTTGGATCGCGCTTGGCACTTGGTGTTGCCGGTACTGGCCCTTTCCTTGGGTGGCATCGCCCACTTGGCGCGGCAGTTGTCGACGAACCTGCTGCAACTCGAGCGCGAGGAGTGGATGCGTGCGGCCCGCGCCAACGGCCTGACGCGCGCTCAAGCCCTGCGCCGTCATGCGCTTCCGCATGCCCTGCCACCGTTGATCGGCTTGTTCGGTGGTGCGCTGCCGGCGCTGGTCTCGGGTGCCGTGGTGGTGGAGACCGTCTTCGCACTCCAAGGTTTGGGTAGCTACGCCACGGAAGCCGTGCTCGCGCGCGACCTCTCGATTGTCTTGGCGACCTGCACCCTTGCTGCCGTAGTGGCGGTCGTAGGCTCGGTCTTGGCCGACGAGTTGGTGCGCAGCCTCGACCCGCGTAGCCGTCAAGGAGACGTGACACATGGCTGATCCGCTGCGGAGCCTGGCAGCTTGCGTCTTGGGCGCATTGCTTGCGTTGGCTTGGCTTGCGCCTCTGGTGGCCAATGACAAGCCGCTTTGGGCCGACGCTCGCGATGTGCAAGCGGCACAACTTGCCCAAGTAGAACTTGGCGCGGCCTTGGATCAGTATCGGACGGCTCTGGCTGCCGATGCCGCAGCCACGCAGGCAAGCACGGCATGGACGGAACTCGAGCGTGCGTGGGAGCAAGCCGCCGCGCGCAGCAGCGCTCCCGAGTCTGAGGTGGCGCGCGTGCGCAGCACCATGACCGATTGCGCGAAACGCCCCGAGCGCCTTGTCGACGTGCAACGCCTCCTGGCGCCGTGGTTGGAGAACCTGGAGCTGCCCCGCGTGCGTCGCATGGTGGGCTCTCCGGTGTTGGCGAGTGTGGACTCGGGGGCACTGCTACGGCTGGCGCTGCTGCCAGTCTTAGCCTGTCTAGTTTTTTGGACAGCTCGTGGCCGCCTGCCGGACGGGCATAGGCTGTGGTGGGCGCTCGGTCTGGCAGCTTCCACCGTGCTGGTGTGGGTTGGATTGCAAGCCGTCCAACAACCCGAGCTCGCCCGCGTGGACACCTACCGTGTCGAACGCGCTCAGGTGCACGTTGACAGGGTCCTGTGGCCCTTGGTGCAGCACGGTCCCGCACAGACCCAACTGAGCGAGGCGTGGAGTGCGCCCGGCGGCTACACAAGGCCCAATCCGCACTGGTTGGGCACAGATGGTCTAGGCCGTGATGCGTTGTCCCGTTTGCTTCACGGCTCGGCCATCTCGCTCGAGATCGCACTGCTGGCCGGGGCAGTAGCCTTGGCCTTGGGGTGGTTGATCGGCACAACCTGCGGTCTGCTGGGCGGTTGGTTCGACACGCTGTGCGTGCGCCTGATGGAGACCTTGGCCAGCATTCCCTTCCTCTTCCTGGCGATTGTGGTGCTCGCGCTTGTGCGCGGTCGTGTCGTGCCGTCGGTGACCGTGGCGCTGTTGGTTGCGGCCGTTGCGTGGGTTCCCGTCGCTCGCTTGGTACGCGCGCAGACGCTGGTCGAACGCGCGCGGGAGCATGTGCAGGCCTTGCGCGTGGTCGGCATCCCCGAAGGCTGGATTCTGTTGCGCCACATCCTGCCTGCAACGTTGCCGGCTGCTGCCACAGCGGCCGCATTCTTGGCGGGATCAGCGGTAGGCGTAGAGGCCGCGCTGTCCTGGCTCGGATTGGCGACCACCATCCCGCAACCCACATGGGGCGCGCTCGCTGGCGAAGCCGGCGGGCTGGAGCGTTGGTGGTTGTGGCTGCCACCTAGCCTGTTGGTCGCACTCACCTGCGCTTGTCTGCTGGTGCTAGGGGATCGTCGTGAGGAGCCTCGCTCATGACGCCGGTCTTGCAGCTCAACAATGTCGGTGTCGCACGCGCAGACGCGACTGTCCTGCGCGGAGTGTCGCTGCAGCTCGACCAAGGTCAGTCCTTGGCCATCGTCGGCTGCTCGGGTGCAGGCAAGTCGACACTGTTGCGTGCCATCGCGGACCTGTTGGATCCCGCGGAAACCCTGGCGGGGAGCGTGATCCGGGCCGATACGCGTCCGTCCTGGCAAGTCATCGGTGTCGTGTTCCAGGAGCCGCTCGCCAGCTTGGATCCTTTGTGGACGATTGGTCGCTTGGTGGCCGAGCCTTTGCGTTCTTTAGGCGTGCCGCGTGCGCAGTGGCACGCGCGCAGCGTACGCGCGCTCGAGATCGCAGGTTTTGCCAATGCCGAGCACATCGCACAGCTGCACCCGCATGAGTTGTCGGGTGGCATGCGCCAGCGTGTGTTGCTGGCGGTGGCCCTGGTGCGCGAGCCCAAGATCTTGGTCTTGGATGAGCCGACAAGTGCTCTTGACGCCCAAGCTGCGTCCGGTTTGCTTGACGACTTGGAACGCCTGCGTCGCGATCAAGGCCTGACCTGGATTGCGGCCACACACGCCTTTGCCGTCGCGCAGGCGGCGCAGCGTGTGTTGGTGCTGGAGGACGGGCGGCCCGTGAGCGTGGGTGCCTCGGCAGACGTCCTGGCGGATCGTTCGTTGCCGTTGGTGGAGGCTTGGCACGCACGCACGCTCCCGCGCACTCCGCCGGAGACCAGCACTCTCGTGCTAGAGGCACTCGATGTGCACTTACAGCACGAGTCCCACGGGCGTCGCCTGCAAGTCTTGCGCGGCGCCAGCTTGCAGTTGTACGCAGGCCGCATCACGGCCTTGGTAGGGGCCTCGGGCTGCGGCAAAACCAGCTTGGTGCGTGTGCTTTTAGGACTTCAGTCGCCTTCCTCGGGGGCGGTGCTGTACCGCGACGAGCACGGCGTGCGCCACGAGTGGTCCCGCATGCGCGAAGCGGACCGGCGGCCTCTGCGGCGTGCCTTTGGCGCAGTGTTCCAAGACCCGCGTGGTTCGCTGGATCCGCGCCAGTATGTGCTGGAGTCGATTTGCGAGCCGATGATCGTGCTCGACAACCTCTCTGTGCAAGCTGCGCTAACTCGGGCTCTGGATCTGCTACGCGCGGTGGGCTTGAAGCCAGTCCTGCAAAGCCATCTGCCGCATGAGATGTCGGGTGGAGAACGCGCGCGCATTGCTCTGTGTCGCGCCGTGGCTATCCAGCCGCGCGTGCTGGTGCTCGATGAACCCACCGCTGCTTTGGATCCGCTGGCGCGCTATGAGTTCGCGCGCTTGGTCCGGCGCTTGGTCGACGAGCGCGGTATGGCGCTGCTACTTGTGGCGCATGATCCAGCACTCGTCGAGTTGCTGGCGGATGAGATCCTTGAGCTCAAAGATGGCCGTTGCCGGCCTCTACCGCTCAGCCTCAGCTAGTTCAGCGGCACGCCGTAGACGCGCTTCAGGATCGGTCGCAACTCATCGAATGAATCGATGACATGATCCGCCGCGGGATTGGGCGCTTCGTGCCGATGCCGACTCGCGCGCCGTGCCCACACGGTGCGCATCCCAATCGTGCGCGGAGGTACCAAGTCATGCTCTGGATTGTCGCCGATGTACATGACTTGCTCGGCCGGCAAGCCCATGTCCGTCAGAGCGAGTTGGTACAGCTTGGGGTTCGGTTTGCTGATGCCGATTTGATCGCTGATGAACACCGCTTTCGCATCCAGGTAGGGGATCAAGCCCAAGCGCACCAACTTCTCCGCCTGCTTGACCGTCCAGCCGTGCGTCACGATCCCCAAGCGCACACCCGCGCGCTTCAAATCGCGGAATAGCGGGTACACATCGTCGAACGGCGCCAGCTCCAAGAACTTGGTGTCGTGGTAGGCCGCTACGCCCGCGGCGACCACCAAGGCTGGGTTCACGCGCTCCAGGCTCTTGGGCCGCAAGCGCATCAGCAACTTGTCAAAGTGATGCTCGTAGTTGCTGCTGAACTCGTGCAACACTTCGTCCAGTTCGCGCAACACCAACTCTTCGGGCAACTCCAGTCCCGCGGAGATCATGGCGCGCACTGCATTGGTGCGCGCCATGATCTCCGCGGGACTGGAGT
>Ga0255100_1000488_pt1 | contig 15859 bp, 13 predicted proteins | sample Colum_Colum_RepB_2_FD_188449 | JGI IMG/M metagenome (GOLD analysis project Ga0255100, IMG submission 188449) | Freshwater microbial communities from Columbia River, Oregon, United States - Colum_Colum_RepB_8d | ecosystem: Environmental > Aquatic > Freshwater > River | place: USA: Oregon...
GTGCAGGGGGAGGGGCCAGTCGTGGGGCTGGCACTGGCCGAGCATCCGCTGGTCGATATGGTGTCGATCACCGGTTCGACCCGTGCCGGCATCCAGGTGGCCCAAGCGGCTGCCAAGACGGTCAAGCGTGTGCATCAGGAACTTGGCGGAAAGTCGCCGAATATCATTCTTGAAGATGCCGATCTGAAGGCTGCAGTAACCGGTGGTATCAATGGCATCATGATGAACAGCGGCCAGAGCTGCCGGGCGCCTACGCGCATGCTGGTACCCAACAAACTGATGGACGAGGTTTGTGCCATCGCCAAAGAAGTTGCCGAAAGCTGGAAGCCCGGTGATCCACAGGCTGACAGCCGCATGGGTCCGGTGATTTCTGAAGCCCAGTGGAGCAAGATCCAGCGCCTGATTGAGAGCGGGTTGCGCGAAGGTGCCACTCTCGTTACCGGGGGAACCGGCAAGCCGGAAGGCCTTGAGCAGGGGTATTACGTGAAGCCCACTGTCTTCCGAGACGTCAAGAATTCGATGGAAATTGCCAAAGAGGAAATCTTTGGGCCGGTGCTCAGTATCATCGGCTACGATACCGAAGAAGAGGCAATCGCAATAGCCAACGACACTGACTATGGCCTTGGCGGTTATGTTCACAGCAAGAACATCGAACACGCTCGAGCCATCGCTGCGCAAATCCGCGCCGGCTACATCAGTCTCAACAATGCAGGATTGGATCTGAACGTCCCCTTTGGCGGTTACAAGCAATCCGGCAATGGCAGGGAGTTCGGCGACCAGGCTTTTGGAGAGTTTCTGGAATACAAATCCCTGTTGGGATTTTCGCCAGCGGCCTGATCCTGGGTCGGCGTCAGGGGCGGGAGTGATGCCCTGATTGAGGGGGGTTCTGGCAGCCTGCTTGCAGATATTCTGAGGCGGTTGCGGTAATCCCGGGTAGTCGAAGTGTGCTGCTCCGTGCACGGCGGGGAAACACCCTATTACTCAACGCGGAAAATGGTCTAAGTGCTTGTTTTTGCAAGGTAAGAACCGCATGGTTCGGCACATTGCAAAGGCAACTTCTACCGTGTAAAGTGCGCGCTTCAATTTTTCCGCACACCCATCAGAGGACAGCAAAAAAATGAGCAAAAGCCTACAAGACGTACTGAATGCCGCAGGTAATCCAGTTGATATGCTGCGCAATTCCAAAATTGGTGCTTATGTTTATCCGGTTGTAGCGCCCGAATTCCATAACTGGCGCAGCGAGCAGGCTGCCTGGCGCGAAACCGCCGTGCTGTTCGACCAGTCACACCACATGGTGGATCTGTACATCAAAGGCCCTGACGCCATCAAACTGCTGTCTGATACCGCCATCAACTCTTTTGCCAAATTCCCGGTCAACCGCGCCAAGCAGTACGTACCTGTAAGCCACAGCGGCCATGTTATCGGCGACGGCATCCTGTTCCACCTGGCCCAGAATGAACTGGTATTCGTAGGCCGCGCTCCTTCCGCCAACTGGATCAAGTTCCACGCTGCCACTGGCGGATACGACGTCGAAGTCATCGAAGACGATCGCTCCCCTTCGCGTCCGGGCGGCAAGCCGGTCAAGCGCATCAGTTACCGCTATCAGATCCAGGGTCCGAATGCCTGGGCAATCATCGAAAAACTCAACGGTGGCAAACTTGAACAGCTGCCTTTCTTCAACATGGCTGACATGAATATCGACGGCACCCGCGTCCGCACGCTGCGTCACGGCATGGCCGGCGCACCTGGTCTGGAAATCTGGGGCCCGTACGACGATGGCGACCGCATCAAGGACGCTATCCTCAAAGCCGGTGCCGAATTCGGCATCGTGCCTGTTGGCTCGCGCGCTTACCCATCGAACACGCTGGAATCCGGCTGGATCCCGTCACCATTGCCGGCTGTCTATACCGATAGCCGCATGGAATCCTACCGCTCCTGGCTGCCATCGAACTCCTACGAAGCCGTTGGTGCTATCGGTGGATCGTTCGTCTCCAACAACATCGAAGACTACTACGTAACTCCGTACGAGATCGGCTACGGCCCGTTCATCAAGTTCGACCACGATTTCATCGGCCGTGAAGCACTGGAAAAAATGCAGGGCAACAACCATCGCCGCAAAGTTACGCTGGCATGGAACAGCGATGATGTCGTTGGTGCATTCGCTTCATTGTTCAAGAAAGGCCAGCACGCCAAGTACATGGATTTGCCACTCTCCAACTATGCCAACAGCAACTACGACGCTGTAATGGGTGGTGACAAGATGGTTGGTATGTCGATGTTCTCCGGCTACTCCTACAACGAGCGTTCCATGCTGTCGCTGGCCACTGTCGATGCCGACGTTGCTGTTGGCACCGAAGTGGTATTGCTTTGGGGTGAAGAGCCTCGCACCGGCAAGACCACGGTTGAGAACTACGCTTCGCAGACCAAAATCCGCGCTCGCGTCAGCCCGGTTCCATATGCCGAAGTTGTACGTGCACAGTACACCGAAGGCAGCTGGCGTTCCGGCAAGTAAGTCGTTACCGACTTCTTGCGACGCAAGACAAGCAGTAAAAAAAGCCCGGCTTCTGCCGGGCTTTTTGTTTTTTCATGTACAGCATCGAAGCAGAAGCACTGAATGAATATCACCCTCAAGATCGCGCAAGAACTCTCCGTCAAACCAGTGCAAGTTGAAGCGGCCGTCCAGTTACTGGATGAGGGTTCTACCGTTCCGTTCATTGCCCGTTATCGCAAAGAAGTCACTGGTGGTCTGGATGATCTGCAGTTGCGTGATCTGGAAGTGCGTTTGCGTTACCTGCGGGAGATGGAAGAAAGGCGGGTCAGCATTCTTGCCAGTATCACCGAGCAGCAGAAGCTGACCCCGGAGCTTGAAAAGCAGATACGCACTGCCGAAACCAAGACAGAGCTGGAAGACATTTATCTTCCCTACAAACCCAAGCGGCGCACCAAGGGGATGATCGCGATCGAAGCGGGTCTTGAGCCACTGGCCGATCAGCTTTTTGCTGATCGCTCGCTGAAGCCGGATGAGCTCGCTCTGCAATACATCAGTGCCGACAAAGGTGTGCCTGATATCAAGGCAGCGCTTGAAGGTGCCAGGTATATCTTGATGGAGCGCTTTGGTGACGATGCTGCTCTCGCCGGTAAATTGCGGACGTTCTTGTGGGAAGAAGGCGAACTGCGCAGCAAGGTGGTGGAAGGAAAAGAAACAGAAGCGGAGAAATTCCGTGACTATTTCGATTACAGCGAGATGCTCAACAAGGCGCCCTCGCACCGCGCGCTTGCGGTCTTCCGCGGTCGTAACGAAAGCTTTCTGCATGTGGCCATTGGTGTCAAAGGTGTCGAGGTCGGACAACCGGATCCTTGCGAAGGCATGATTGCTCGCCACTTCGGCATTGAGGACAAGGGACGCGCAGCTGATGCCTGGCTGAAAGAAGTCGTGCGCTGGACCTGGAAAGTGAAATTGCTGTTGCGCATGGAAACTGATCTGCTCGGGCAATTGCGTGAGCAGAGCGACGAGGAAGCGATTCGGGTATTTGCGGCCAATCTCAAGGCAATCCTGCTCGCAGCGCCTGCCGGCCCCAAAACGATACTCGGGCTTGATCCAGGCCTGCGCACAGGGGTGAAGGTTGCTGTTGTTGATCGCACAGGACAATACCTGGAAAACACAACAATCTATCCGCACGTGCCCAAAAACGACTGGGACAGATCAATTGCTGTACTAGCTCATCTGTGTAAAACACATGCGATCGAGTTGATCAGTATAGGCAATGGCACTGCCTCGCGTGAGACTGACAAGTTGGCTGCTGATCTTGCCAAGCGCCATCCCGAACTCAAGTTGAAGCGTATGGTTGTCAATGAATCGGGAGCATCGGTTTACTCGGCCTCGGACATAGCACGCGAAGAATTTCCCGAACTTGATGTGTCGATCCGCGGCGCCATTTCCATCGCACGCCGCTTGCAGGATCCGCTGGCCGAGTTGGTGAAGATCGAGCCGAAGTCGATCGGAGTCGGCCAGTACCAGCACGATGTCAGCCAAGTGAAACTCGGGCAGAGTCTTGATGCAGTGGTGGAAGATTGCGTCAACGCTGTTGGTGTCGATGTAAACATGGCGTCTGTTGCGCTGTTGCGGCGCGTTTCCGGACTGACGGCATCCATTGCCAGCAACATCGTGCAGTTTCGCAACCAGAACGGCGCCTTCCGTTCACGTCAGGATCTGCTGAAAGTGCCACGCCTCGGAGAAAAGTGCTTCGAACAGGCAGCCGGCTTCCTGCGCATAATGCAGGGAGACAATCCGCTTGATGCATCAGCAGTGCACCCTGAATCCTACGCGGTAGTAGAAAAGATTGTGTCGGTGACCAACAAACAAGTACACGAGCTTGTGGGGGATTCTGCTTTTGTGCGCTCGCTGAAACCGGAGCAGTTTGTCAGTGACCGATTCGGGTTGCCGACAGTCAGAGACATCTTGAAAGAGCTTGAAAAACCGGGTCGTGATCCTCGTCCGGAGTTCAAGTCGGCAGAATTACTGGAGGGTGTCGAAGAGATCAAGGATCTGAAGCCGGGCATGGTGATGGAGGGTACCGTCACCAACGTCACCAACTTCGGCGCATTTGTGGATATTGGTGTGCATCAGGATGGTCTGGTGCATATCTCGGCGCTGTCAAAAACCTTCGTGAAGGATCCGCATTCGATGGTCAAAACAGGTGATGTGGTTAAGGTGAAAGTGCTTGAAGTGGACACGGCACGCAAGCGCATTGCGTTGACGATGCGACTGGACGATCCGCTGCCGGAGGCAGGCGCCCCTGTCCGGGAGAGCCGCTCAGCTGGCAACGCTGCCAATCGCAGTGGTGGCTATTCCACAGCTACTGCAGGGCGGGATGCGCGCAACGCCGGCAGTACGGACCAGCAGCGCACAGGCAGTCTCGGTTCTCTGCTGCAGGATGCCTTCCGCAAGAAGTGAGGTACTCGCCTCAAGCTACTTTGAAAAACGTTTGCGCATCAGTGCGGCCGCCAGGGCGGCGATTGCAAGTAGCGATACCGCCAGCAGTAGTTTGCCGAGATCGCCGTTGCGGACAAAATCTTCTCCTGCCACCCCTGCGTAGGTAATGATGAATATGTTCGGTAGCGTGAATAACAGCGATGCCCAAGCATAAGTCGAAACCGGCAACGCTGTAATGCCAAGGGCGTAGTTCACCAATACCCCAGGGATGATGCCCACTGTCCGCAAAACAGCAACAGTTTGCCAGCCGGATGTTTCCAGCATCTCCAGAGCGCGATGCGCTGATGCGGGTAGCAGGGCTGTGACTGTGTGGCGGGCCAGATGCCTCGCAGTGAGAAATGCCAGCACGGCGCCGCTCATGAAGCCAGCAGTGTTGAATAGGAATCCCCACCACACGCCGAAATAGGCTCCGCTGAAAAGCATCAGCAAGGAGACTGGAAACATCACCAGCGCTGCCATAGTGAGGCTGCCGACAAGGATCAAGGCTGCAGTTGCCATGTCGAGCCCTTGCAGTGTGCTCTTGATCTGCGCCAGCGATTGTTCGCGGTAAAAAAATGCAACTACTGCGAGCAGTGCCAGGAGGGTGAACAGCGAAATATTGAACAGTTGGCGTTTTTTCATGTATTGGCTGGAGGGTTCGTCGGTGCTTTTCGTTGCCATATTGCCTCAGTCAAATTGACTCGCCGGTCAGTTCCGGTTCGCCGCCGAACACGCGCGGTCACATTGCCTTGATGGCTGTGGTGTATGACCATTAGTTCAACAAGGGCTTGGCATAAAAAAGACGGTATGGTTATATTTGGGTGCTAGGTATTTCTCTGCTTCAGTCAATGTTTTCTCATTGCCATTGGTAAGTATGCTGTCGGGGGTTGGTGTAAATTTCACATGTCCGGTGTTGAGAATTGTGCCGTCCGGAATTTTCGACCGACTTATCGACAACCGTGGTGGAAGATAATACCATCCCGGCGGAACTCATCTTCTGGCCTACTTAGGCTAAAGTGAAGTTTTTGCTTTATTTTCCGGATAAATCTTCATTCTTCGTTAGGGGGAGTCAGTAAATCCAATGTTCACCAAAGTACCCACCCGCATTATGGGCGCGCACACCAGTTCGACGTTGCATTCAGCCATGAAGAAAGCCTTGCTGATCGCCATGTTCCCGGCCGCACAGGCAATGGCTCAGCAGCAGCCGCTTAATGAAGCGGCAGTTGCAGCCCAAGCCGAAACCAACGCCACTGTGGCTGCCACACAAGAGGGTATCAATACTCTTGTAGATCAGACCCAGGAACTGACCAGCGCTTACGCTCAAGCCCTCGCCGAACTTGATTCCCTCAACAAATACAATGATCAATTGCAGGAGCAAGTGGGTGCCCAGGAAACTGAAATGGCATCCATACAGACCCAGCTGACTGAAATTGAAACCACCAACCGCGAAGTTCTCCCGCTGATGGAGAGAATGGTTTCAACACTCGATCAATTTGTCCAAGCCGATATCCCGTTTTCCCTTGAAGAGCGCACCAACCGTGTGCGTGTTCTGGTGGATCTCATGGGCCGTGCCGACGTTGCCATTTCCGAAAAATATCGCCGTATCCTTGAGGCTTATCAGATCGAGCTGGAATACGGCCGCACACTTGCCGCCTATGAGGGTTCGCTCGGCCAGGGTACTGACTCGCGAACTGTACAGTTTGTGCAGTTGGGTCGAGTGGCTCTTATGTATCAAACTCTGGATGGTGGTGAAACCGGATATTGGGATGCATCTGCCAGGCAGTGGGTTGTTTCCCCTGAGCTTAAGGAGAATGTCGAGCAAGCTCTGTCCGTAGCCCGGGCGGAAGGTGCTCCTGAGCTCCTCCATGTGCCGGTTCCGGCCCCGCAGCAAGCCAACTAAGGTCGGAGTTGACGCAACATGAACAATCGTATCCGTAAATTTTTCGGTGGCGTGACGCTGCTGGCTTCCGTGAGCTTGTCCGTGCTCGTACAAGCTCAAGGCCTGACTGATGTGCTGAATCAGGCTCGCGCAACCCGCGAAGCTGAAATTGCACTATTTCAGCAGCGCGCAGATGAATACAACGCCATGAGTGATGCTGACAAGCAAGCAGCCATGCAGCGTATCAATCAGCAGCGTGCAGCCATCCAGACGCAGGTAGACGCCAAAACCCAGCTGTATTCAGACAATGACCTGAAAATCAACCAGGCAAATTCAGCGCTCCGTGAAAAAGCCAGCGCGCTGGGTGTCAGTGAGATATTCGGCTTGGCCCGTCAGGTCGCTGGTGACTCAATCACCCCAATGGAGCAGTCGCTGATCAATGCCCAATTCTCAAGCGAAGCGGATAATAGAATCAGCTTCTTTGAGTCAATCGCGTCCAGCGAGCGGGTTCTGACTTCGGCACAGCTCGAGCGCGTGTGGTTTGAAATATCCCGTGAAATGGCCGCTACCGGTCAGATTGCCAAGTATACCGGTGCGGTGGTGGAACCAAACGGTACTCCTCGCACCACCGAGGTGATCCGTATTGGTGCATTCAATGCGATTGCCGATGGTCAGTTCCTTTCGTATATCCCAGAGCTTGGTCGTCTCAACATCATGCCGCGTCAGCCAGTTGAGCTTTTGGGCGACATAACCGCGCTAGCGAGTGCATCCAGCGGTTACGTAACCACAGTAGTCGACTCGACTCGCGGCGTGCTGCTGAATATGTATGTAGAGCGCCCAACCTTCATCGAGCGCATCGTGAATGGTGAAAAGGAAATCAACTTCACCATTCTTGCAGTTGGTCTTGCTGGTACAGTTCCATTTATTGTCCAACTGTTCTACTTGATCTGGGTTCGTCTACGGGTTTCGGCCCAGATGCGTAACATGAATCAGCCGAACAAAAACAACGCCCTTGGCCGTGTATTGCTTGCGTTCAAAGGAGATGGCAGCTCAATTGAAGAAGACACTGAAATCGCCGAGCTTCGTATCTCCGAAGCCGTTATGCGCGAAGTGCCGAAACTTGAGCGCTTCCAGCCATTGCTCCGCCTGGTGGTTGCTGCTGGTCCTCTGCTTGGCTTGGTAGGTACCGTAATCGGTATGATTCTTACCTTCCAGAGCATCACGGAATCCGGATCAAGCGATCCTAAGCTGATGGCCAATGGTATCGGTACTGCCATGATTGCAACGTTGCTGGGCTTGGGTATCGCTGTCCCTATGCTGTTTGCCAACGCTTTGCTGAACTCATTGTCGCGTGGAGTCGTGCAGGTGCTCGACGAGCAGAGCGCCGGCATGCTGGCCGAGAAGCTTGAGAAGCGCAAACATGGATAATTTCAGCTTCTACGTTGCCGTCGATGCGCTCGTCAGTGAGGGTGGTCCATTTGTGCTCGGGATATTTCTCTCCGGGGTGGTGATGTGGGCAATTATCCTTGAGCGCTATGTGTTTTTCTTCAGTGTATTGCCTCGGCTCGTTCGTAAGGCAAACGATACCTGGAAAGCGCGCGCCGATCATACTTCGTGGTGTGCGCGGCAGATCAGGCAGATGCTGATATCACAGGTTAACGCTGCGATGACCAGCAGCTTCCCTATCATGCAGGTGCTAGTGCCTCTATCGCCACTGTTGGGTCTGGTGGGTACTGTGAGCGGTATGCTGGAAGTGTTCGATTCCATGGCATTACGCGGCTCGGCCGACGCACGCACAATGGCTAGTGGTGTTTCTACTGCGATGATCTGCACAATGACCGGTCTTGCGGTAAGTATCTCCGGGCTGTATCCGGTACATTACTTCCGCACGCGCGCGCATCGCGAGACTGAACTGTTGTCCGACAAGCTGAGTTTCTGACCATGAAAATGCAACGTCACGGATCGTCTGACTCACATGAGTCGTCACACGGGATCGACCTCGCTCCCATGCTCGACTTTGTGTTGAACCTGCTCATTTTTTTCATCATCACTGCTATTTTCGTCAAGGAATACGGGTTGGACGTGAACCGGCCGACCAACGTCCAAGCCCCCGATAACCAGGATAGCAAAAGTATCCAGATTCAGGTGCTTGATACCGGTGAAGTTTTCTTCAACAACCGAATCGTTGATGTTCGCGCCATACGTGCCAACGTTGAAAGGGAAAAGGCGTTGGCTGACGATATCGGCGTCTTGGTAGTTGCAGATGGTGCCGCGAAAACAGGAGTGATCATGGCTGCTGTTGACCAGGTGCGGCTCGGTGGTATCTATAACATCACCTTTAGTACCTCGGAATAATTCTAAAGAACGGCTAGCAAGCCACTTACTTACTTGCAGTACCGGTCTGAGCCTGTGTGACGGGTGCCAGACCGGCAGTATGGAGGGAAGACATGAAATCCAAACACTTTAGTGAAGGGGATAGCGAAGATCATGGCATCGACCTTGCGCCGATGCTGGACTTCGTTTTGAACCTGCTTATCTTTTTTATCATTACCACATCGTTTATCAAGGAAGCGGGCGTTACGGTTGTTAAACCGAATGCAACCACCGCAGAGAACCGTGCCAGTGGCAACATTCTGATTGCCATCCGTGAAAACGGGGAAATCTGGATGGACCGTAAGCGTGTGGACATCCGGGAAGTACGTCCGATGATTGAAAAGCTGCACATTGAACGTCCAGACGACACCGCAGTGATTGTGGCCGATCAGTCTGCACAGGCTTCGATTCTTGCGCGCGTCATGGACGAAGTGCGTTCTGGTGGTATCAGGGAAGTTTCCGTAGCTGCAAATCCAGGGGGTTAAGTCATGTCATTCTTGTCTGGCTTGCGAATTCCGGTCGCAATTGTATTCGGTCTGGTCCTCAACGCAGGGATGTTCTATGTGTTGTGGAGTTTGACGAACGTTGAATTTGACATCGAAGTTAAGGAAGCGACACGCATCGAATTTACCCGTATGCGCCGCGATTCTGAAACCCAAACCCGCCGTGAAGAGAAGGTGGAGCGTGAACCACCTCCGCCGACACCGGAAGTGCCCAGCATTTCAACATCAAGTGCCAACGTTGGCGGCAACGTTGTGACGCTCGCGCCAGTGGTCGATACCTCGGGAGCTATGCAAGGTCTAAACATCAGCGCCGGTTCCGATCGTGATGTTGTCCCACTTGTGCGTATCAACCCTGACTACCCGCCGCGCGCTCTGAGTCGCGGGATCGAAGGCTGGGTGCAGATCCAGTTCACCATTACGGAAACTGGTAGTGTTTCTGAAGCGGTGGTCGTCGATGCAAGTCCGAAAGGTGTGTTTGACGACGCGGCCATCAAGGCAATACTGCGCTGGCGCTACAACCCAAAGGTTGAAGGAGCGGTGGCCGTTGCCCGGAAAGGCGTTCAAACAATCCTGCGCTTCCAGTTGGAGGACAACTAAGCCATGTTTATTAAGATCAAAACCATTCTGCAGGGAACCCTCGTTCTTTCCCTGTCTTCGATACTCATGGTTCAGGGTGCCTTGGCCCAGGGCGGCAGTCGCGCCGATCGTAAAGACGACGACGCTCCTCCTGCGAACCAGATTGATCAGCGTACAGGCGAGACCCTTACCGAAGCTATCGAGTTCCTGAACAACGACCAGAATGCTGAAGCGAGAGCAAAGCTTGGTGAATTGACCCTTGATCGTCTTAGCCCTTACGAGCGCAGCCGAGTAGAGCAAATGTTCTTCTCTCTCGATGTGCAGGAAGAGAACTACCCTGGCGCACGCCAACACATGGAGGCGGCCATCAATTCTGGTGGCTTGAATGACCAGGAAATTTCCCAGGGCCGCTACCAGCTCGCGCAGCTTTACATGCAGGAAGAGCAATGGGCAGAAGGTGCCAAGGCTTTGGAAGATTGGTTGAAAACTGCTGCCACCCCGAACGGCGGTGTCTATTACCTATTGGCTGCTGCCTACTACAACCTCGACAACTTCGATGCTGCTTTGCCACATGCGCGTAAGGCCGTTGAAATGACGGAAACGCCGCAAGAAGGCTGGTTGCAGATGCTGTCGGCATTGTTGCTACAGAAAGAACAGTACAAGGATGCGCTGCCTGTCATTCAGCGTCAGGTCAACATGTTCCCAACCAAGAAGGTGTACTGGATGCAGTTGTCGTCCGTACATGCACAGCTGGAAGATATGTCGAACGCCTTAGTGATCATGCAGATGGCTTACCACGCGGGCCTGCTGTCTGAAGGGAGCGAGTTCCAGCGTTTGGCTGATTTCATGATGGTCAACGACATGCCCTACAATGCGGGTGAACTCGTCACCAAGGCGATCGACGAGAAGAAGATCGAACCCGATCTGAAAACTTGGGAAAGCCTTTCGAACTCGTGGGTTGCGGCGCGTGAATTCCGCAAAGCCCTGCCTGTCCTTGAGCGTGCCGGCCAGCTGTCTGACAACGGTAATAACATGTTGCGTCTCGGCGAGGTGAATATCCAATTGTCTGATTGGGGTCCGGCTGCCGACGCGCTTGAAAAAGCCTTGAACAAAGGAGGCTTGCGCGATGCGGCTTATGCCCAATTGATGCTGGGTATCGCACTGTACAACCAGGAAAAACTAAGCGAAGCCAAAACCTGGTTTGAGCGTGCCTCGAACTCGCAGTCGCAGCGCAATACTGCCCGCGGTTACATCCAACTCATCGACAGCAAGCTCAACTAACAGACTTTTTGGAAGATCATCCGCATGTTGCGTAATCTCAATCTCAAACAGGTAGTGGCTTCTGCCATCCTGTGCTGCCTGTCCTGCATAAGCCTGGCAGCAGAAGCTCCAGCAGCCGCTGCTCCAGCGCCAGCCCCTGCAGCGGCACCAGCACCTGCCTTTCCAGACCTGCTTGCACGTGTCCGCGCTGAGCGGACAGCCATTCAGGCAATCAGTAAAGAGCGTGAAGCGCGTTTCCGCAGTGCAATGGAAGATCAGCGCAAGCTGAACGCCGACGCTCAACAGAGGCGCAATGCTGCTGAAGCTCGCACCAACCGACTCGATGCTGCGTTTGCTGCCAACGAGATACGTATTGACGAGCTCAATGCGCTGTTGACTGTTAACCAAGGCAACCTTGGAGAACTCTTTGGTGTAACTCGTCAGATTGCAGCAGATGCTCTCGGGCAGCTAAGTTCCTCGCTGAACAACGTCCAGTTGGCCAATGGTTTGGAAGCGGGTGCCGAAAACCGTCTTGATTTTATGCGTCGCATGTCTGCTGCGTCAGAGCTTCCTAATATCCTGGATCTCGAACGTATGTGGCTTGAGTTGATGACTGAAATGAAGATGGACAGTGAAGTGTCTCGCTTCACAACGCCGGTTCTTCAGAACGACGGCATTACGTCCACTCCAACAGAGGTTGTGCGTATTGGTTCCTTCATGGCTTATGGCAACAATGAGTATCTGATCTACCTTGCCAGCGACGAATCATTGGCACAGATGACACGTCAACCGGCTGAGGCCGAGTTGATGCAATCTGTGCGTGATGTTTTGGGCAATACCAGTGGATCCGGCTACATGCCAGCTATTGTGGACCCGGCACGTGGTGCCCTCTTGTCGATGTACGTCGAGCGTCCTGACTTTATTGAACGTATCGAAGAAGGCGAAAAGGTCAACTACGTTATCGTTGGTGTCGGCTTCATGGGCGTCTTTGCGGCGCTGTTCCAGTATGTGTATCTGATTGTCGCCAAGGTAAATGTGGCAGCACAGGTGAAGAAAATGTCTGCCCCGAGCAACGGAAACGCTCTGGGTCGCTTGCTGCTGGCAGTGCAGGGAACCGAAAAGGAATCTCCAGAGGTGGTAGAACTCCGCATATCCGAAGCAGTACTGCGCGAAATTCCAAAATTGGAGCGTTTCCAGTCCTTCTTGCGCCTAGCAGTGTCTGCCGGTCCTCTGTTGGGATTGATCGGTACTGTTATCGGTATGATCATCACCTTCGAAAGTATCACAGCATCGGGATCTTCCGATCCCAAGCTGATGGCGCAAGGTATCGGCGCGGCGATGATTGCAACAGTACTGGGCTTGGGTATAGCCATCCCGTTGCTGTTCCTCAACGCAGGTTTGGTATCGTTGTCAAAATCAGTAATTCATGTACTTGAAGAAGAAAGCACCAGCTTGCTGGCGAAGCGGTTGCAACAGCACTAATCCCAAGTTGACTGTAAAAGACCCGGCCAAGTGCCGGGTTTTTTATGCTCGGGCTTATCGTGTTGGTTGCCGGCACACGTGCCACGAAGCTGTAGGTGAGGTTCTGCTATTCGCGCTGGTCCAAAGCGAAACACGCTTGGTGCTGCCGGCGGCTGAACAATCAGTCCAGTGACTTCTTGAATTTCAGCGTCGCGATCACCAGCCCCACGAGCGTAAAGCCCAGCAGGAAGCCGGTGTCCGCTCGCATGTTGTCCAGGCCGGCATCGCGAAGTACCACGCCGCGTATCATTCGAACGAAATGCGTTGCTGGGAGGGCTTCTGCAATGTATTGGGCTGGCCTCGGCATTCCTTCGTAGGGAAACAGAAACCCGGACAGCAGAATCGACGGCAGCAGCACGAATACAGTCATCTGCATGGCCTGCAATTGGGTTTTTGCAATCGTCGAGATGATCAGCCCCAGCGTTAGACTGGCAGCAATGAACAACAGCGTTGCCCCTACGATCTGTATTGGCCTGCCATTGATGGGGACATCAAATACAAAGTGTCCGAGCATCAGGATGATGGTCATTTGGGCCAGGCCAATCAGGATGAAGGGAATGATCTTGCCGAGCATCAGCTCCAACGAGCGCAACGGTGTGGTAATCAGCAGCTCTATGTTGCCGCGTTCCTTTTCACGCACGATCGCAGTCGCAGTGAACAGAATCATCGTCATAGTCAGGATAACCGCCAGCAGGCCGGGTACGATGTTGACTGGTGTGCGCCGTTCCGGATTGAAATACAGCACAGCCTCAAATACCGGTGATGCTTGCGGGAGGTAACTGCGCTGCAATTCCTGCAGTGGCATGTTGCGCAGGCCCAGCAAAGCAGAAGAAACGATGTTGTCAGAGCCGTCGATCAGCCATTGCCCCAGCGGTTGTGATTGCGATGCATTGGCTGCCCGCTGGTCAAGGTTGGCCGGTAACACCAGTACTGCCCGCACTTCACCGGCCGTAATGCCAGCTTCGGCTTCTTGAACGGTGGGGTAGTGTCTGACGATATTAACGACCTGCGTTGCCCGCACGGCATCCACGATGCTTCGCGATGCAAATGAGCGTGCCTCATCCACCAGCCCTATGTTGATGTTGCGAATGTTGTTGTTGATGGCATAGCCGAACAGCAACAACTGGATCAGCGGGATCATCACCACCATGCCAAACGTCAGGCGATCACGCGATAGTTGGCGGAATTCCTTCAGTGTGATGGCAGCTATACGGTTGAAGAATCCCACGTCAGCTCCTGTCGCCAGTGCACATGACAAACACGTCTTCCAGTGACGGCCGCACCAGCGCGAGTTGATGAGATGGTTGCAGGGCAACGCAGTCACGGCGCAGTTGGGAAACCGGATCAGTTACGGCACGATTGACCAGCACCCGCAACTGTACGCCTTGCTGTGCTACTGATTTAACCTGGCCAAGTTGCAGCAACTGCTGCTTTAGCTGCCGCAGGTTGGGTCCGCTGATTTCGACAACATTGGCGTCCATATTTGCCATCAGGTTCTGTGGTGTGTCATCAGCACGCTTCACGCCTGCTTCAAGAATCGCCAGATAATGACAACGCTCGGCTTCGTCCATGTAATGCGTCGATACCAATATGGTGGTGCCACTGTCACTGAGGTCGAACAGTTTCTCCCAGAAATCACGACGATTTTCCGGATCGACTGCAGAAGTGGGTTCATCAAGAAACAACAATTCAGGTTTGTGGATGGTGGCAGCAGCAAGTGCCAGCCGCTGCTTCTGGCCGCCACTGAGTTCATCTGCCAGCAGATGACGGCGATCCGCCAGTTCGTAAAGCGTCAGCAATTCTTCAATACGTTGTTTCATCACGCTGCGGCCCAAGCCGTAAATGCGGCCGATGAATTGCAGATTCTCTTGCAGCGTCAGGTCGCCGAACAGCGAGAACTTCTGCGTCATGTAGCCGATGCGGGTGCGCAACTGCTCGGCCTGGGCTGGCAGCTGCAGGCCAAGGATATTGATGGTGCCGGAATCCGGCGTCAGCAATCCGGTCAGCAAGCGGATCGTGGTGGATTTGCCAGAGCCATTGGGACCAAGGAAACCGTAGATGGTGCCACGCGGAATCCGGAGATCCAGCTTGTTGACGGCAATATAGCTGCCGAAACGCCGCGTCAGTTCGCGCGCTTCGATAGCAATATTGTTCACGGCAACTCTACTTGAGCCGGCAAACCGGCGGGAAGCGCACTGGCGCTGTCGGGCAGTTGGACTTCTGCCATATAGACCAGACGGCTGCGTTCTGCGCTGTTGAGTGCATAGTAGGGAGTGAAGGCCGGGTCTTGCGAAATCCAGCGTACGCGGCCGGTCAGCGGTTCGGCCACGCCGTCTACGTGAACAATCAACGATGAGCCTGTGGCGATAGCGACCCTGCTGGTTTCGGGAATGTAGACCCGCGCGTAGGGAGCGCCATCAGCCAGCAGTACTGCAACCTGCGAGCCGACGGCTACGCGTTCGCCGGCATTCCAGGGCAGGCTGTCGATGGTCCCAGTCACCGTAGCAGCAATAGCCAGATTGGATAACCGCTGCTGCTCGGCTACCAGTTGTGCCTGTACTGCGGCGAGTTGGGCTTGGGCCTGTGCGATATCTTCGCTGCGGCTACCGGCCTGCAGCAGATCAAGCTGGGCCTGTGCGTCGCGCAAGCGAGCAGCATTGCCGTCGCGCACAGCGGTAGTTGCATCAAGTTGGGCAACAGGTGCCAGTTTCTGCCTTACCAATGCGCTGATGCGAATGAAGTCACGCTCACTGTTGTCGAGAGCTGTACGCGCAC
>Ga0255100_1000501_pt1 | contig 15650 bp, 17 predicted proteins | sample Colum_Colum_RepB_2_FD_188449 | JGI IMG/M metagenome (GOLD analysis project Ga0255100, IMG submission 188449) | Freshwater microbial communities from Columbia River, Oregon, United States - Colum_Colum_RepB_8d | ecosystem: Environmental > Aquatic > Freshwater > River | place: USA: Oregon...
CCCAGTGATGTCGAAAATCCTGCCGAACCCCGCTCGCGAGGTTCGGCATTTTTCTTTTCAAGATCTCCGATCGGATCGTGGGGCAGGGGGAGCGGTGTGTCGGCTTTCAGGTGGCGGGCGAAGCGGTGATTGTTGTCGATTCTTCTCCCTGTGCTTTTTCCGCGGCGATCGCCGACACCTGTGAACCGAGGTCCGGGGACTGGATCGGGGATCTCGGACTGGCCAAGACCGGGATTCCCGTGCCTTCGCCCTTGAAGGGTTGGCTCCATAGGCATGACCCATCCTCGGCGCGCAAGGCCCACAAGTATCCGTTGGAGCACACCAGCAACTGGTCTCCGTCGGGCAACAGGGTCACGAAGTTTCCACCTTTGGGGGCTATCCATCGCCAGAGAATGCTCCCATCGCGACGATCCAGTGCGAAGACCCGCCCGTTGAAGGCGGCGTAGATGGCGTGGTCGGGGAAGTTCATTGGAAGATGGTTCCATGATCGATCGGCCGGAGCCGATCTGAAAGCCGCGGTGATTTCGCAGTTGCGGGTACAGTTCGCCACCGGATGGCGATCGGCCGGGTTACTCCGAGCCCTCGGCCTAAGCACGAGACAGGGCGTTGTCGCTGACGAAAAGATTTCGGGAACGGAATCCTGCCGGGCTTTCCAGAAGCAGCACGGCCCGGAGCGCTGCCAAAGGCGAGGCAAACCAGGGGCGATGGAGTCGTCGATTTTCGGCCAGGGCCCACGCGGGACTGGGAAAGCTCATCCGACGGGCCAACTCCTCCGCTGTCGCAGCCAGGTACGCGTCGCGAACGCAACCGGTCACCGGGTCCGAGGGTGCTAGCAGCATCGGGACTTCGGACAACGCTGTTGCGCTCGGCTCGGCGTAGAACGCATCCAGAAAATTGGCGAGACACCGGTCAAAGGAGTCGCCAGCGGCCGTCAGCTCTGCCACCTCCGCCAAACTTCTTGGTCTCATGATTTCCCTTCCTCAAAGAGGCCTTCCACCAGGTACTGGGCCCGCATCGGAATGCGGTTCTCCGGGTAATACTGTCCAACCAAGTCCAGCACGGCGCGCGCGTTCTGCAGACCCAGATGCCGGATCAGGAACAGGATGTCCGGGATGTCCGATCCCTCCCCGTCGGTGCCGCCCACCCGGGACGCCATGCACTTCATGGCAAGGAGGTACTCGGGAACCGGCATGGTCAGGCGCAGGTGCGGGAACTGGGTAAGGTTGCCCATGGTCGTTTCGTGCCTCGCTGAAACGAATCCTTTCACTCCGTCGTTCAGCCAATCCGGAGGCAGTTGCCGTTGTTCGCCGATCCGCCGCACCAGCTCACGGGTGAGCGTCGTCGGATGAAAGATGGCGTCCACGTCCTTGGTTGAAAGCCGGGCATTGAATGCCAGCACCATCACGGTGCCCTCAAAGAGACAGAGTTCCCCGATCACGCCCTGCTTTCCGAGCTCCTCGGAGAGGGCCGAAAGTGCGTCCACGATCGCCTCACGCGTGAGGGCAGAGCCGAAGGAAGATGGCGTGCTCATGGGGTCAGGGACTTTTGTCCGCAGCTGAACGCGGGTTTCCGCAGATTCCTGCGGGAAAGCGTGGGCCGATTGTGGACGGGTCACAACCGATCTCTTTCCCTGCGATTTGCACCCGTGTCCATCTGCGTAAACCTGCGGAAAGAAACCCTCGGCGGAGGATTGAGCCTCGCGGTAATGGGTAGCCGGAGCCGATCTGAAAGCCGCGGTGATTTCACAGTTGCCGGAGGAGTTCGGTTGAGATTCGAGGGGCGTCTTGCGTGAGTGGTCGGTCCAGATAAGCTATCTCCATGAGCGAAATCATCTTCGAGGTCAGAGAAGACGAGGTTGATGGCGGCTACAACGCGACGGCATTGGGCTATGGAATCCATACCCAAGGCGAGACCCTCGAGGAACTGAGGGCGATGGTGAAGGATGCCGTTGATTGTTACTTCGATGAAACGATGGAGGCACCCCGAGTCATTCGGCTCCACTTCGTGCGGGATGAAGTTTTGGCACGATGAAAATCCCCCGCGATATCAGCGGACCCGAACTCGTCAAAGCCCTCCGAACCTTGGGCTACACCGTGGATCGGCAGAGCGGCTCGCATATCCGTGTCACCACCCAGCAGGACGGGGAGAACCATGAGGTGGTTCCTCATCACCATCCGATTAAAACGGGCACCCTTTCGGGTATCCTCAAACGGATCGCTGGCCACCACGGTCTGACCGTGACCGAACTGCTGGAGCAACTTGGCCTGTAGGCGAGAGGAGTCGGAGCCTGCAGGTTGCTCGGAACGAGGAGACCCCTCCGGTGGACCCGAAGAGACGCATCGTCTGTGTGATCCCATGCCGGTCTAGGGTGGCCCCGGGTCGTCCGAGGTTCGGTCGCTCGACCTGAACATCAAAACGCCGGACCCCGCGTACGAGGTCCGGCGTGGTTGCTCAGGTCGGATCGCGTGGGGCGACCCGGATCGGGTCAGAGCACGCCCATCAGATGCTCGAGGACCAATTGGTCGAGGTCCTGGTAGTTGCGCGCGGCGATGAGTTGGGCGGCTTCCTTCTCGGGGTAGCTCTTGGCCTTGGCCAGGAGGTGCTCGAAGGTGCGGCGCGAGTTGGACAGGTGCGAGAGCCACTGCTTCTCGGAGGTGGTCCGGAAGGGGTGCACATCGAAGCAAACGAACTCGCCCTTCTTGCCGTAGCCGTTGCGTTCGAGGGCTCGGATTTGGTTGAACGCCACGCGCAGGTTGGCGGAGCCAAAGGGCTTGTCCTGATCGAACTTCAAGCCGTTCTGGTCGTTCAAGTGCAGCGACCAGAGCTTGCCGAAGGACATGGCGAAATCGATCTCATCGGCCGGATCGAGGCCGGCGAGGATGGCGTGAGCCGACTCAATGACGCAGCCCACGCGTTTGGAATCCTTGGTGAGCTGGGCAATGGCCAGCGCGTGCCCGGTGGTGGGCAGGTAGGCGTGGTCCATGGGCTCATTGGGCTTGGGCTCGATGGCCAGGCGGATCTTCTTGTCGTGCTTGAGCATCGCGTCGAAGGCCTCGACGAGCAGTTCGGTGGAGCGAGTGCCCGACTTGGATTCGCGCAGGTAGGTGCCTTCGCGGGCCAGCCACAACACCAAGATGTCGGTGCCCAGTTCGTTGGCGATGTCGATGCTCTGGCGGGAACGATCGATGGCGTAGCGGCGCAGCTTCGGATCGTTGCTGGTGTAGCCGCCGTCGATGGTTTGCGGGGCGAACCACAGGCGCGGTGCGACCATCTCGGCCACGAGGCCTTCATTGTCCAAGCGCTTCTTCAACGCCTTGGCCTCCTGAAGCACTTGCTTGGAGGACTTGGAATCGATGTCCGGCACGGCGTCGTCGTCGTGGAACATCATGGCGTCGAAGCCGAGGGTCTTCAGCTGGGCGAGCTTCCAGTCGAAGGATTCCTCGCGGCGGACGGTGGGGCCGTAGGGGTCCTGCCCCTGGCTGAAGTTCCACGGGCCCACACAAAAACGGTATTGCTGTTTCTTGGACATGATCTGAAAGGAAAGTTTGAACTGCTGGACGAGGCAGGGCAATCGGGAATGCGGCCTCGCCCCTGCAACTGCCGCTCCAGTGGCTGCGATGGTGCTGGGGGTCAGCCAACAAGGCATTCCTTCTGCTGCGAGAGCCGAAACATGACTTTTGCTCGATCCCATGTCGACCGTTGCCGGGTCCGTTGTGTCTGGTGGGCCCTTTGGGCTGCATCATGGTTGGTCTCTGGCAGCGGCTGTTCCGGTCCTTCGGAGTCTCAGGGTCAGGTGCTGCGGATCATCACCCAAGGCCTCGCCGGAGATCGTTGGTTGGCGCCGTTGCCCAAATCCGGTTCGGTGGCAATGCGTTGGGTTCCAGCAACGCGTTTTGTCATGGGCAGCCCACCCCAAGAGGAAGGGCGTCTGGTCGACGAATCGCAGCATGCTGTGCAGCTGACCTCCGGGTTTTTCATCGCTGAGACCGAACTGACGCAGCGGCAATGGCTGGCGTTCATGGAGACCAATCCCAGCCCGGTCCGGGGAATGGAACTGCCGGTGTCCCAGATCTCTTGGGAGCAGGCCCGCGAATTCTGCCGTCGGCTGACAGAACAGCAGAGCCATGAGGGCCATCTTCCGAAGGGATGGATCTGGGATTTGCCCAGCGAGGCACAATGGGAGTTGGCATGCCGTGGGGGAATTCCCGGTTCCTTCAGCGGAGCACTTGACAGCATGGCCTGGTACGCAGGCAACAGCGGGGGAACAGTACACCCAGTGGGACTGAGGGCCGCCAACGGTCTCGGCTTGAAAGACATGCATGGTAATGTGGCCGAGTGGTGTGTGGACTGGTTTTCGTCCTATCCAACGAATGTGCCTGTGATGATCGATCCGACGGGGCCGATTTGGAGCTTCGCTCCCACTTATCGTGGAGGAGGGTTCAAGTCTCCAGCATCGGCCTGTCGCTCGGCCGCCCGCTCGGCTGGTGTGTCCGGTGAAGTGCCTAACGAGGCGTTGGGGTTTCGCTTGGCGCTGCGCTATCGACGCGAGACGTTGTGAACACATACCGGTTTTGAGAAGCCGGCGGGCGACCTATACCGAGCTTCATCTGCTTCCTGTCCTCCGGTTGGCGGTGATGGTACTGTTTGCGGCGTGGCCGAAACATTGGTCGTCAACGAGGTTTATCTCAGTCTCCAGGGCGAAAGCACTTTCGCAGGGTTGCCCTGTGTGTTTGTGCGTCTGACCGGATGCAACCTGCGCTGCTCCTATTGCGATACCGCCTACGCTTTCACGGAAGGCAAACGCCGCTCTCTCGAGGAAATTCGCGCTGAGGTTCATCGGTTGGCCGAACCCTTTCAGCATCCGGACCGTGCGCACTTCCCCCCCGTTGTGAGCGCCGGGGACGCCTCGGCGCAGCACAAGCTTCCGCTGGTCGAATTGACCGGGGGAGAACCCCTCCTGCAGCCGAATGCCGCGAGACTCATGCAGGCACTTGCCGACGACTGCTTCACCGTGCTGGTGGAAACCAGCGGGGCGCATGACATCTCCAAGCTCGATCCCCGGGTGCGGCGCATCATGGACTTGAAGTGCCCCAGCAGCGGTGAAGTGGAGCGGAATCGTTGGGCCAACATCTCCCACCTGCGGGCCACCGATGAGGTCAAGTTTGTCATTGGAACCCGCGAGGACTATGAGTGGGCCAAGGCGAAGATCGTGGAGCACCGGCTCGACCCGGTGTGTCCGATCTTGTTTTCGTGGGTGGCACCGTTGTCCGAATCCCAACGGGACAAGGTGCTCAAACCCGTTCCCAAAGGTTTGACCCCCATCTCGCGAAAGGAACTGGTGGAGGCCATGGTGGCCGACCGGGTGCCGGCCCGGTTCCAGTTGCAAATGCACAAGTTCATCTGGCCCTCCGACGAACGCGGCGTTTGATGAGTACTCGAGCCAAAGATGCCACCTTGGAGATGCTCCGCCGACACGAGTCGCGGAACATCACCTTCGTCGAGCCGGATGCGGGCTGGCCCATTGTTTGGAAACGGGCCAAGGGTTGTCGTGTTTGGGATGACGCCGACCGGGCTTACCTGGACTTGACGTCAGCCTTTGGTGTGGCCGCCGCGGGGCATGCCAATCCGGCGGTAGTGCGGGCCGGTCAGCGGCAGATGGGGGAGTTGCTGCACGCCATGGGTGATGTGCATCCCCACGCCTTGAAAGCGCGACTGGCGCGTGAGTTGAGCCGGCTCACTTTCGAGCGATGGACCCGCCGAGCTGCAACGCCTGTGGGCGGCCGGCCGGCTGGCGGAACCCGTGCTTCCATCGAGACGGGCAAGGTGATCTTTGGGTGTTCCGGCTTCGAGGCCGTGGAGGCGGCACTCAAGACCGCGCGACTGGCCACCGGCAAAGCGGGGGTGATTGCCTTCCGCGGGGGGTACCATGGGGTTGGTTACGGGGCGTTGAATGCCACCGAGCGTGGGCACTTTCGGGATCCATTCCGGGATCAACTCCGGGAGTTTGGACGTTTTGTCGAATTTCCCGAGTCGAACTCCGACGAGCAAGGAAGGCTGCGGATGGAGGCGTCGCTGGATGCGGTGTCCGCCGCTGGCGATATAGGCGCGATCATTGTGGAACCCATGCAGGCGCGCGGCGGCATCCGCATTCCGCCACCGTGGTTCCTGCCATGCCTGCGCCAATGGGCCGACGGTCATGGGGCTTTGTTGATCCTGGATGAGATTTACACGGGCTTCGGGCGCACCGGCGCTTGGTTCGCCTGCGAGCACTCCGGCGTCGTGCCTGATTTGATATGTCTGGGTAAGGCATTGACCGGTGGTTTTCCGTTGAGCGCCTGTGTGGGTCGAGCCCGAGTGATGGATGCTTGGCCTGCTGCCATGGGAGAGGCCATCCACACCAGCACGTACTTGGGGCATCCAGTGGGCTGCGCCATGGCTTTGGCGCAGTTGTCGGAACTCCGCCGCCTGGGGCTGCCGCAGCGTGCGGCTCGTTTGCAGCGGGTTCTGGAATCCGAGTTGACGGCCTTGCAACGTCGTTTTCCAGATCGGGTGTCGCGGGTCTCCGTGGTGGGACTCATGGGCGGGATCGCCTGGCGTCGGCCCGAGGGTGGACCGGATACCGGATTGTCGGTCGGGCTCATGCAGGAGGTCTTGCGGCGCGGGATCATCTTGCTGCCGGAAGGCGAGCATTCCGAGATCACCGGGATCACTCCACCGCTGACCATCACCGAGTCCCAATTACGCGGGGCATTCCGCGAAATCACCCGAGCCGTGGCGGCGACGCTTCAGCCACCGGTTCTTGTCAAATCCAGCAAACCGTCCCGACCCCGTAGAATACGATCATGACCCTGAATGAAATGCGTTCCCTGCTGGAGTCTCGGGGGATCCAGTTGACGAAGTCGCTGGGGCAGAACTTCCTGCACGATGGTAATCAGTTGCGACGTATTGCCACTGCTGCGGATATCCAGCCGACCGACCGGATTCTTGAGGTGGGTCCAGGCTTGGGGCCCTTGACCGAGCTGCTCGTGGCTCGAGCCGCCTCGGTGTTGGCCATTGAGAAGGACGCCCGTCTGGTGACCGTCCTGCGGGAACGGTTTTCTGGAGCCCTTTCTGGCGAAGGTCCCGGCTCTCTGGAATTGCTCGAGGCCGATGCCATGCGGTGGGTTGAAGACCATGCCCGCGATTGGACTGGTTGGAAACTGGTGGCCAATTTGCCCTATTCGGTCGCCTCACCTCTGATGGTGGAATTGTCGGAGGCACCGGTGCCGCCCGAGCGCATGGTGGTGACTTTGCAGGCCGAGGTGGTCCACCGCATCGCCGCTCCAACCGATGGGGATGACTACGGAATCCTGACCCTCTTGTTGGGACTTCGCTATCAGGTGAAGGAGTGGTTCAACATCCGGCGTGGATGCTTCCATCCGGTGCCGGATGTCGACAGTGCTTGCATCAGCTTGGTCCGTCGGCCGACGCCGCTCTTGGATGCGGCCGGCTCGGTGGTTTTCACACGGCTCGTGAAGCGGGCATTCTCTGAGCGTCGCAAGATGATGCTCAAGTTGCTCAAGTCGGTGTGGCCGGCGGAAGTTCTGGATGCGGCCTTTGCCGAGGTGGGTATCTCTCCGACGGAGCGGGCTGAAAAAGTATCGTTGGAGGGTTTTGTGGCGCTGACCCGGATTCTTCAACGACAACCGTCCGAAGCACCTGAAAAGGGGGCCCAGTGATCCGTTTCTGGAATTTCGACTTGGGGGTATCCTCTTGGAATTCGAGCCCAGAATCCGTTTGCCGTTGAAGCTCGTTGGATGGCCGTCAGCGGTTGGATCTCTTCCGGATGGCTCGAGTTTCCGGTGGAATCAGGATCTAGGACTCAAGTTTTAGCGCGAAGCGCCGATATGTGGCCGTTGGAGGGAGACGTTTCCCTGGTTCTGCGATGAGAATTGAATCCATTGGAAAGACCTTGGTGGTCAGTGGCTTGTCCACTCTGAATTCCGGCAATGCCGGGTCATTCCGGGACAATGTCCGCGCTTCGGTGCAGCCTCATCATACCCGCATCGACGTCGATATGTCCCTGACCCGAGCCATTGATAGCACCGGATTGGGTGCCTTGGTTTCTGTTCACCGATTCATCGCATCCCGCCAAGGGCAATTGCGCCTCATCAATCCGGTGCCGGTCGTCAAAAAGGTTCTCGACCTCACCCAACTCAGCAAGAGCTTCGAGATCACCCAAGGGTGAAACACTCGGGTCATCGTTAGTTCTGGCGGACGTCGACTGGTTTGAATGTGCCGAAATCGGACCGCCAAGACGGTGCGGAAAGGTCGTGGGTTTAATGACGGAGCATCCAAGGCGTGGCTTTGAACTCAGGCCCTGAAGGGTTTTAGGGGCCGAATCTGGAATATGGACTTGAGGCCGCGGGATGTTTGCCGAAAAGCCTCAGCTCCAAGAAAAGCCTTACAGAAAAGCCTTACAGAAAAGCCTTACCTGCAAGAAAACCGCCCCAACCTTTCGAATTCCTCGAGCTCGAGAATGGGGTGGATTTTCAGGGCAAACTCCACTGGCTCCATCCCGGAATCCCGGGCTGACTCCCGATCACTTGTCGTCGAGGGTGATCTGACCACCGACCTCGATGTTGCGGATCTTGTTGGGCGTGGTGGCGGTCGGGCGGGCGGCGTCGGTGCAGTTGCCGATGTTGTAGGTCTCGCCCATCACCGAACTGGGAAATTTTCCACCCTGGAAATAAGGCGCCAGTTCGTCGGTCGAGGGTTCAGCCGTATCCGGCTTGCGGTTCTCGTTCTGCCAGGTGGTCTTGGCCAGTTCGATCGCCTTCAAATTGGCGAGGATGGCGTTGTATTTCCCGGTCTCCATGAACTTCTTCACGTTGGGAACGGCGATCATGGTCAAGAGGCCCACGATCATGACGGCGATCATGACCTCGACGAGGGTGAAGGCTGCGCGGAGGGAGGCGCGACTCAGATGCTTGCGGGTATTCATGGCTGCAGAAATCGTCATGGGAATCCCAACACCGGCCCAAAGGTTTGGTTGCGGAGGCCGGCTTCAGGTCCCGAACTGACGGGGCTGATGAAAGCCGTAGCGGCTCTGCAGAGCAAGTCGAGGGTCGACAGTGGGGCTGAAATAGCGGTTCAGCATCCCTGATTGAGGAGCAGCCAGCGGGAATGATTGGGACATTGCCGAGTCGTGGACTGTCTCCCACTCTTACCGCGCCGTATGAATGAATCTCAGAATCTCGACGAGTTGCTGGTGTCCCGGTCCGACCAGGCCCGCCGACCCGCCGAGCCGTGCACCGTGGTGATCTTTGGCGCCTCGGGCGATCTCACCGCTCGTAAGCTGATCCCCGCGCTCTACCACCTGACGCTTGAGAAACTGATGCCGCAACCTTTCCGCATCGTGGGGTTCGCACGGCGCGAGAAGAACGACGAAACTTGGCGGACTGAACTGCGTGAGGCGCTCAACAAGTTTTCCAGGACGCAGCCGGTTCAGGAGGATGTGTGGAACGCGTTCGCGGCCAATATCCATTACTGCCAGGCTGATATGTCCGACGAGTCCGGTTACCAGAAGCTCAAGGAACTAGTGCACGGGTTTCCCGACGAACGCCTCAGAACCAATTTGCTGTTCTACCTGGCCACCAACCCCAGTCAGTTTGGTGAGGTCACTGGCCACTTGAGTGCGGTGGGCCTGTTGCAAAAGGCAGAGTCCAAGGTCACGCCCGAGCGCATCGTCGTAGAGAAGCCCTTTGGCCATGATCTGGAAACGGCGGAGGCACTGAACACGGAACTCACGCGCTTCGCCCACGAGAAGCAGATTTTCCGCATCGATCACTATCTGGGCAAGGAGACGGTCCAGAACATCCTCACCTTCCGGTTTTCCAATGCGATCTGGGAGCGGTTGTGGAACCGCGAGTGCATCGATCATGTGCAGATCACCGTGGCCGAGAAAATCGGTGTCGGATCACGTGGCGGCTATTACGAAGAAGCGGGAGCTATCCGGGACATGGTTCAGAACCACGTTTTGCAGGTGCTGTCGCTGGTGGGCATGGAGCCGCCGAGTTCACTTGAGGCTGAGAATGTCCGCGACGAGAAGGTCAAGCTGCTCAAGTCCATCCGGCCGATGACCCCGGCGCAGGTGGCTGAGAATGTTGTGCGAGGTCAGTACTTTGCCGGAGAAGTCGACGGGGAGGCTCGGCCTGCTTATCGCAGCGAGACCAAGGTGAAGCCCAACTCGCACGTCGAGACCTTCTTGGCGATGCGCCTCTTCGTGGACAATTGGCGTTGGCACGGGGTTCCGTTCTACATCCGAACCGGCAAGAACCTGCCGCTCAGCGCGAGCGAGATTCGCGTCCAGTTCAAGAGTGCGCCCAACATCTTGTTCGCGGCGAAGGATGAGCTCGATGCCAATTCCCTGACGCTCCGACTCCAGCCCAATGAGGGCATGACCCTGCGCTTCAACGGCAAGGTGCCCGGTGGCGCGGCCGAGTTGCGACCCGTCCGGATGCACTTCAGCTACGACACTGAATTCGGGGCCTACACCCCGGAGGCTTACGAGCGGTTGTTGCTCGAGTCGATGGCGGGAGACGCCACGCTGTTCATCCGTCGCGATGAGGTTGAGACGGCTTGGAAGATCGTGGACGCCATCCGCAGTGCGTGGGTGGGCAAGCCCTTGACCAATCGCGAATTCTACGCGGCGGGCACCTGGGGTCCGGCTGCGGCTGACGACTTGCTGGCCAAGAGTGGCCACGAGTGGCGCAATCCTCAGCCCAAGCACTGAGCGGTTCCTAGAACCGGGGTGCGGAACAGGGGCGGCCGTTGTGGGTTTTACCCACTGCCGCTGACTATTCTTTGCCGCCTATTCCTTGTCGTATTGACGGCTGAAATCGAGGACGAGCTGGCGCTGTTCCCCGTTTCGGAGCAGCACCACGATGACGCGGTGCTTCTCGGCCACGTTGCGGAGGGCCTCAGCGTGGATGGCCTTCACGTCGGCGGGCGTCGTGACTTCCTTGCCGTCGATCTTGAGCAGGATGTCCTGCTGTGACAGGCCGGCCTGAGCGGCGTTGCCCGGGAACTTCACGCCGTAAATGAAAACACCCTGATTGCGGTGGAAGAAGAGGTCCGGGTTGTCGAATTGGTTGATGGCTTTGACGGTGAAGTCCCAGCGGCGGCACTCGATCTCTTCGCCTTCCACCTTGCCTTTGGCGCGAGGGGTCATCGAGACGGTCTGCGTCTGTCCCTTACGGACAAACTCCAATTCCGCGGGTTTGCCCTTGGGCAAGAGACCAATCCGTCGGCGCATTCCCGGCAAATCCTCGACCGTGAGCCCGGTCACGGCCGCGCCATTGATTTTCACGATGCGGTCACCGGTTTGGATGCCGGCGCGTCGGGCGGGGCTTTCCGGGTCGGTCTCGGCCACCATGACGCCTTCGTTCTCGGGAAAATAAACATTCCGGTTGAAGTCCTTCAGGGGCTGCAGTTGGAGCCCTGTCCAGCTCCAGTCCATCTTGCCGTGTTGGCGGATTTGATCGGCCACCACCCGAGCCACCTCGATGGGGACCGTGAACCCGAGATCGCCCCCACCGCTCATCATGCCGCGGGTGTTGAGCCCGACGACTTCCCCGAGGGTGTTCACCAGCGGGCCACCGGAATTGCCGGGATTGATCGAGGCGTCGGTCTGGAGCCAGGAACTGTATTCGCTCGATCCGGGCAGGTAGCGCTGCGTGCAGGAAATGATGCCGATGGACACGGACCGAGAGAGTCCGAACGGTGCGCCCATCGCCATGACGAAGTCGCCCTCGACGAGGTTGGTCGAAATGCCCAGTTGCGCGAAGGGCAGGGGCTTGGCGTCGGCAGGGCGTTCCAGTTTCAGCAGGGCCACGTCGGTGTCCTTGTCCGAGCCCAGGACCTTCGCCTTGAAGGCTTGACCGTCGGAGAGGAGGCAGCGGACCTCGGTGGCCTTGTCCACCACATGCCAGTTGGAGAGCAGTTCGCCATCCGCCGAAATGAGGACCCCCGATCCGGAGACTTCCTGTGCCTGCCGTTTGCCGCCCTGCATGTCTTCGCGGACACACTTGATGAACACCACCGACGGAAAGACACGATCTTTGGCCGAGCGGACCACCTTGCGGAAATCCAGTGTTTCCATGCCCTTGGGCAGGGCGTCATCGGCCAGGACAGCGAGAGGGGAATGTCCCAAGAAAACGCCGAGTGCGAGGAGTTGCGAGAGGATCCGGTTCACGTGTGTGGCTATCCTACAGCCTGCCTGAGGGCTGTCGAGTTGCAGGGTCTTGACGACCGATCGATGCAAAAATCTGTCGCTCCCCGGCAGTTTCTCTGGCAGTTCCATGTCTTCCTGAGGAGCGAGACCGGCAGCGGTTCGGTGGAGGACCGCCGAATCCGGGTCAAAATTCCAGGAGTTTGCCAACGATGAGCAAGACCAAAGCCACCGCATCCGCCGCGCCTGCGACCGCCCCGAAGCTGAAGCTGGGGTTGCCCAAGGGTTCGCTGCAGGATGCCACCCTCGAGAAGTTCGCCAAAGCCGGATGGAACATCACTGTGTCCAGCCGCAGCTATGAGCCCTACGTTGATGATCCGGAACTGCAGATCCGCCTGATACGAGCCCAGGAAATCGGACGTTACGTCGCCCTTGGGTATCTCGACGCCGGCCTGACCGGAGTCGACTGGATTCATGAAAACGGCGTGGCCGGCGATGTGCACGAGGTGGGCGAATTCGTCTTCAGCAAGGCCACACGTCAGCCCACTCGATGGGTGTTGGCCGTACCCGAGGAGTCGGAGATCCGGACGGTCAAGGACCTGGAGGGCAAGCGCATCGCTACCGAAGTGGTGGGCATGACGCGCCGCTGGCTCCGCAAGCACGGGGTGAAGGCCGAGGTGGAATTCTCCTGGGGAGCCACCGAGGTGAAGGCCCGTGAGTTGGTCGACGCGATTGTCGATGTCACCGAGACGGGATCGTCGCTGCGCGCCAACAAGTTGCGCATCGTCGACACCTTGCTGGTGTCCACGCCGCGCCTTGTGGCCAACAAAGCGGCCTGGAAAGATCCGTGGATTCGCTCGAAGATTGAGACCATCGCTCTGCTCCTCAAGGGAGCCATCGAGGCCGAGATCAAGGTCGGGCTCAAGATGAACATCCGCGAAAAGGACCTTCCAAACCTGTTGCAAAGCTTGCCCTCGCTCCGTAATCCTACTGTCTCAGGCTTGAGTCAGTCGGGCTGGGTGGCTGTGGAAACCATCATCGACGAACCGGTGGTTCGTGAGTTGATTCCGCGCCTCAAGGCTTTCGGTGCCGAAGGCATCATCGAATATCCGCTGAACAAGGTGGTTTACTGACAACGACAACTCAAGACCGACACTGATATGGGTTCACTCAAGAAACGTCGCAAAGCGAAGATCAACAAACACAAGCGTCGGAAGAAGCTTCGGCAGAACCGGCACAAGAAGCGTACTTGGCAGAAGTAACGCGTCCGCTTCGGCCGTTTCTCCCAATATTCCGCTTTTCAGGACGCGGCCTTGGTTTCACGACCGGGCCGCGTTGTTTTTTGCACTATCCAGGTTTTGGGCTCCAGTATCCCCGACGATGACTCCTGTTCCGCGCAGCGTCCTGTTCCGGGTTCGCCCCGTTGGATTCCTCATGGTACTGGCCGTGTTGGTTGCGGGGTGCCAGACGTCTGCACCGGGCCAAGCACCGGTTCCCAAGGTTGCTCCCGTTTCTTCGGCTGCTCAGGCGGACTGGGAGCGTCGTGCCGAGGCTCATGCTGCTTTCGCTGCAGGTCTGGTGCGCGGCATGAACGGTGATTCTGAAGGGCTCCTGAACTACTTCGAACGGGTCACTGAGAAAGACCTCTCGAACTACGAACTGGTGGCCGATGTGGCCCGCCGGTTCTTGCAGCAGGGAAAGACCGACCGTGCGCTGAAGTTGCTGGATCGGGTTGCCGAGAGGCCTGATGCGCCCGGAGAACTCCACGCCCTGCATGGTGTCGCACTGACTTCGGTCGGACGTACCGCTGAAGCCTTGAAGGCCTACATGCGGGCTGCTGAGCGGCCCCCGGTGATCGTGGCGGTTTATCAGGCGGTGGTTCGCATTCTGGCCGATGACCGCCGGACCGCCGAGGCCTTGCCTCTCCTGATCCGTGCCCGGAAGAGTTTTGCCACCGAGCCGGGATCGCTCCTCGACATCGCCGACTTATATCGGGTCATTGGGTCCGCGGATGCCCGATGGCAAGTTCAGGCCAAGGCAGCTGCCCTGGAGGTGTTGGCTCAGGTGCGCTCACTCAAGCCCGAAGATCCAGCCTTGGCGCTGCGTTTGTCCGACCGCTACGCGCAACTGGGACAAGCCGATCAAGCTGAGTCAGTGCTCCGCGAACTTCAGGAACGCGCTCCCCGCAACTCGGCGGCCGTTTCCCGCCTGGCGGAACTCTACCTCCGCTCGGGTCGGATTCCCGAGGCCAGCCGTCAGCTTGAGGCCTTGCGCAAGATCGATCCGGCCAATCCGGTGACCTACTACTTTCTGGGTGTCGTGGCCTTGGAAGAGAAGCAGTTCGAGCGGGCTCGCAATCATTTCGAACGGGCCATCCTCATCAATCCGGGGCTGGAGCCGGCTCACACCGATCTTGCCGTGGCCCTGTTGAGTTTGTTGCGTCCCGAGGAGGCCGTGAACGTTCTCGACCGAGCCCGAAAGGAAGTGCCGCCCTCCTTCCGCATCGAGTACCTCTCCGGCGTGGCCCGTTCCCAGCTCAAGCGATTCGATCAAGCGCTGGAGGCCTATTCGGCAGCGGAAAAACTGGGGAGCACCAACCAGCCACCGCTCACCGATCACCGCTTCTACTTCCAAGTCGGAGCCTTGCTGGAACGGAAAGGTGACGAGACCAAGAGCATCGAATACCTCGAGAAAGCCCTCGAACTGAAGCCCGACTACGACGATGCCCTGAACCATCTCGGCTACATGTGGGCCGAGAAGGGGAAGAATCTCCCGAAAGCCCGGGCAATGATCGAACAAGCCCTGAAGGCCGAGCCGGAAAACCCAGCCTACATGGACAGCATGGGTTGGGTGCTCTTCAAGCTGGGCAAGCACTCCGAGGCGCTGGATTGGTTGCTCAAGGCCCGTCAGCGAATGACCGAGCCGGATGCCACGGTGCTAGACCACGTGGGTGATGCGGCCGCGGCCTGCGCCCGATGGGATCTCGCCCGCGAGGCGTGGGCGGCCTCCCTCAAGGTCGAGGCCTCTTCGGCGATTGCCAAGAAGTTGGCCGATGCTCCGTCCGCTGCTGTGAAGTGATCTGCCGCTGGCGGCGTGCCCTGATTCGTCGACTCAGACCGGCTTCCACTCCAGATCACAGCGTCGCAGGAATGCGTCCTGAAGCAGCGATTGGCGGGCGTCGGTAGGGATCTGGTGCGCATCCAATGCCCGGACGGGGACCAATCCCCGGGTGCTGAAGGAGAGGAAAATGCCCTCGGAAGTGGCCAGTCGGGATGGCGGGGCCGGCGTCTCGATGACCGCCCACCCCAAATCGCGGGCCGCATCGAGCAAGGCCCCTCGGGTGACGCCCGGCAAGGCTCCCGTCGTGAGCGGTGGCGTGTGGAGAGAGCCCGGTTCCCACCAGAAGACATTCCCGCTGGAGCTCTCGGTGACCATGCCG
>Ga0255100_1000505_pt1 | contig 15616 bp, 21 predicted proteins | sample Colum_Colum_RepB_2_FD_188449 | JGI IMG/M metagenome (GOLD analysis project Ga0255100, IMG submission 188449) | Freshwater microbial communities from Columbia River, Oregon, United States - Colum_Colum_RepB_8d | ecosystem: Environmental > Aquatic > Freshwater > River | place: USA: Oregon...
AGGGGGTTCGGTTAGAATGCGTGCGTCGACACCAGGAAAGATGGCAGAGTGGTCGAATGCGCCGGACTCGAAATCCGGTATACGCTTTTTGGCGTATCGAGGGTTCGAATCCCTCTCTTTCCGCCAAGCAAACTTTCTTCAAAGTTTCAATTCTTCAATCCCCATCTGCAAGCTGTTGATCTGATTGGATTTTTCTCCATCAGCTCCTGACCAGCGATTGAAGAAAGTGGCCTCACACAGGGTCACGATGCAGATTGAGACGCTGTTCTGCTCAGCACCTCCTGACTGAGCGAGTTCGAAAAACTCAACAAGAACAACGACTTAGGCCGATTTCGAAACTCTCTCGTCGCCGTACTTTGCCGAAAAAGTCAGGAGCTTTTGCGGAAACCTAGTATCCATGCGGGTTGCAGGCGGTCGGGATTCGAGGTCCGGTTCATTCACTGCAGCCACTGTTTGAGCGACTGCGAAGTAGGCGATCCAACGCCTCTTTGGATGCCACCATGACGATCGATCAGTACGACATAAGGGGTGATATTTCGCCAAGTTGGGTCGATCGTTGATCGGATGGCAGGCTCGTAGCCTTCAAAGGTAAAGAACTGAGTCATACCTTTGAAGTGCGAGGCATGTCGCAAGGCATTCGGGCCTTCTGCATCCATCATCACCACGATCAATTCAGGACGAGTCCTGCTTTTGCTTGTGACGTCTCTAACCTCCTGGAATACGGCGGGGCAGGCGCTGCAGTAACTGGTGGTGAACATGTATGCGGCGGGCCGGGGACCCGTTTTGAGCAGCTTGGCCCAGGTCTCTTCATTGAAAGGTTTGATCTGCAAGCTGCGAGATAGGGGGGCATGCTGCTCGGGGGTATGTGCGGCTGCTGCAAAACCCGCAGATCCGATGACCAGGGCTGCGATCAAGTTAAGGTGAAATTTCATGGGCCTCTATCCTCTCTTGGGTACGCCATACCACCGCCATCCTGCTGTCCGACTGGACTAAGCGGGGGTGGTCATTGAATCCAGTGGTTCGGCTTAAAACGCCTCGATCGAACGAGACACCGCCATCCGTGGATTTCCACAGATGGAGCGATGTCACACCGTTTGCAAAACTGCGCCAGACGATCGCGACCCTTTGACCTGATGACATGACATCGGCGTGCTCAGCTGATTCATCGGGCAATGCGCGTAGGGTCTGCTCGATCGGGGCGCCTTCTAGATTCAGTCGAACATACCGTACTGCAGGGGCTCCGGATCGGATCCCAAACCAGACCATGTGAAATCCCTCGGGCGAGCCTGCTTGTGGCGGAGCGTAGGAAAGGCCGGGCCCATGATGGGGACACGCATTGATGCGCCACTCGTCGAAGCTGGCGCGTTGATGTTGATTCGCCGGTGCGCTCAAGTCAGCAAATGCATGGTCTCGGATTTGATCCGGGAATACATGCCGCCACAGCCCAAACAGGCGTCCTCGGGCATCTTGGGCCAAAGCAATGCGGCAGCACTCGCAAGAATGATCCGCCAGTTTCTGGTCGGGATCGAAAGTCTTGCCACCGTCGCGCGAAACCTTGCGGTAGACAGCTGCTCCAGCATAAGGCTTGTCCGGGGCCTTGACCTGATCGCGTTTGTCGACCCACACCGTGAAGAGTTGCCCTTGCCCATCAAAGGCGACGCTTTCAAACCGGTGGGTGATGATCTGACGATCATCATGCACGGTGAACGGCTGTCCGAAAGTCTTGCCGCCATCTTCGCTGCGCATCATCCGGATGTTTCCGGTGTACGGCTTGGGCAGTGGTTGCGTGTAGGTGATCACTGCCCAGCCATTGGGTCCAAAGGCAATCTTGGGCCGGTTTTCACCGTCGGCTGCAATCTCATCAGCACCCGTCTCCAAAACCTGTGGATCACTCCATTGAGCAGGTCCCGAAAAACGGGTGTGCTGAACAAACAATCGGCCGTTGGCATTGAGTCCAGTCACCCACAAACGACCGTCTGGACTGAATGCCACTCCGGTTGCGAGAGAGGGCCTCTTGGATCCCTTTGAATGGCCAGTTTGTGCCCACGCACTCAGCAGCGGCAAACACAGCAGCATGACGAGTAGACGGTTAAGCCAGGTACTCATTTGCCTTCCCCTTACCAGCGCATATCAGCGCCAACATACAGCGCACGTGGCAGAGCTGGCGAGAACACCGGCGTACTAGAAGAAACCGAGGCGCTGTCGGCGTAACGCTTGTCAGTCAAGTTCATGATGCGCGCATGCAGCCTGACTGAATCGCTTAGCGAGTGACTCAAACGAAGATTAAAGACTTGATGCCCTTCATACTTTCCGTAGGTCGGGCTGTTACTGGCCTCCAGCCAGTAAGAACCCAGGTAGACCCACTCGATTTGTGCCTGGTTGCGGGCATTGGGTTGCCAAGTCAGTCGCGTGTTGCCAATGGTCTTAGGTGCAGCTTCCATCACATTGCCTGAGTAGTTGGCGTTGGTGCTGCCGCTGACCGTCCAGTCAGCGTACTTGTGTTGGGCGAAACTCAGAGCGCTGTCCACGCGCCAGGCTCTGTCTAGCTGAGCGCCCAATGCAAATTCGATACCCTGATGAAGAGTCTTGCCGGCATTGACGGATGTGGTCACGTTGGTCGCTACATCCCGTTGTGATACCAGATCGTCGTACTTCTCTAGACGGTAGGCCACGACGTCGTAATTCAAGCTGCCTGTAGTGCCTCGCACACCGATTTCGGTTTGTTTGGCCCGAATGGGTTTCAAACTGAGTGCGAGCAGAGCCTTGGTACTGGCCCTGGCGTCGGTAGTGTCACTTCCAGCGCGGAACAGTTGCGATTCAGAGGGGACTCGGAAGCCGTGGTTGTGCGATCCGTATAGGCTCGTTTGCGGGGCGATCAGGTGCGTGAAGCCCAGTTTGGGGGATACCCTTGAAAAGGCCGTGGACGAGTCGGCCGCCTGTCCGTAGTACTTGGCTCCCAACTGAACATTGCTATTCAAACGGTTATCCAGATCGTATTCAATCCGATCCAACCGCAAGCCCAGTGTGACGAGCGTTTTGTCCGTCGGGCTCAGTTGCAGATGAGAATAAGCCGACTGGGATTTGAACGTGACGCTGTAGTCATAGATGCGGCCAGCCACCGTATAGCCTGTGTAGTTGGTGCTCGCGCCTGTTCCTGTTTTGATCATGGTCAGCGCGTCTTCTGTCCGCGTACCCGGGCTGCGCTCTAGGTCAAGCCCCATGATGAGGCGCGGCTTCCACCCCCCCGTAAAATCACGCCGCCATTTCGCCAGCAGGCCATATGACGCCACATCGGTCTTTTCGATTCGAGGGTCTGAGCTGAAGTTGTAGGAGCCGTTCAGATCCATTTGATTGGACCGTGCATAAGGCGTGATGGTGAATACATCATCGCCCGCCCAATAGGTGATCTCACTTGAGAAGCGAAGCGCTTGCACTTTGCGGTAGGCTGCAGAAAAGTTGTTCTGCGTGGGGTTGTTCTCGTAGGCTGAATGCACCAGAGGCGAGTTCGCGCCCGTTTGCTGATCGATCGAGGTAAAGCCCAGGATGGTCTTGGCAAAGATTTGCTCGTTAATCACCTGATCCCAGCGAAAGTTGGCGCTGGTACGGTCGTAGGCCGTCTGCTGACGCCAGCCGTCTGAGTGAGAACGGTTGATGCTGACCCTGAGGCCACCATCAGGATTTGCGCCGAACGTTCCGTCTAACAGGAGACGTGCCCATCCGTAGCTACCCGCTTCCACCGAGGTCTCAACGCCGTTGGTCTTGGCTGGGGCGCGGGTGATAACGTTGACGGTGCCTGCGATGGCATCTGAACCATACAGTGCTGAACCTGGCCCTCTGACCAATTCCAACGAGCCAGCCTGCGGGATATTTACTTCGTAGAGTGCGTTGTGATTGAAGAAGCCGGTTGCCCGGGTTGGAATGCCGTCTTCTAGATACAGATACACGGGGTTGGTTGTGAAGGGCTGGCGAATGGCCATGTTGTGGCCCTCACCATTGGTGACTCCCACCGCGACACCAGGAATTTGTCCCAGCAATTGTTGAGGGTGCGTCGGTCCGGTAGCCCGAATCGCATCTTCGGAGAGGACGCCGATCGAAGCAGGCGACTGCTGCAGAGTCGTTTTTTCTTTTGTGGCCGTCACCGTTACGACGTCCAGCGTCTGGGGCGGTGTGCTCATGTCTTGTGCTTGTGCCCATGATGCTGATTGGGCGAGTACCACTGCAGCCATGGCTTTAGTGCTGTATTGATTCACGAAATTCTCCTTGGTCCAAGAACTAAGCTTGGAATTGCCACTCAAGTGCGCTGAGTGCACGTCAAAACCGCGGTTACGTGCTAAGTGCGCAAAGATTGCATCGACCTCACGCGTGGAGAGGCCGACACAGTTTTTCCGGATCAAGTCCAGGTAGTCAGAGCAGGAAGGAGGGTGGACCGCGAGAGGGGAGAGGCGGAGCCGTAAGGGCTGCGATATGGGCCGCTGCAATGGGATGCAGGGCATGTTCAAGCGCAGAAGGCTTGATGAAAAGGGAACTTGAGCGTGTGGGTAGGGCTGCTACGGCGGCGCACAGTGGACAGTCCATGCTGGCGGAGGCCTTCGCTTCGCCACCATCACCGTCAACATCGATCATCTTCATCCCGCCGCCAGCAGAGCAGACCATCTGCATGCCACCGGGCTTGATCACCGTGGAGGCGACGGCGGAGCCCAGGAAAAGCGCGAACCAAGCCAACACCAGGCGGGCAATCAATTTTGAACCGCGCAATCTTTCCATCCCTCTATTATTGCATCGATGGTTCGAATCCCTTGCCCCACCAAAAAAAGATGCTTCTTGACCTGAGCAAGTTATTTATACAATCCCTTTTGGGCCGCCATGCAAACTTTCTTCAAAGTTTCAATTCTCCAATCCCCATCGGCAAGCTGTTGATCCTCCTGACTGAGCGAGTTCGTAAAAACTCAACAAGAACAACAACTTACGCCGATTTCGAAACTCCCTCGTCGCCGTACTTTGCCGAAAAAGGCAGGAGCTTTTGAGGGAACGCAGCAACCATGCGGGTTTGCAACGGTGGGGATTCGAACGATCTGATCAGGCGTGAACGCGACTGGTGCTCGCAACGCAAGATGGACATCTGCCGTACAGCGTTAGGTCATGCGATTCGAGTTGGTAGCCTGAGGGCATCAACCTTGTCAGATCGCCGGGGCATGCATCAATGTCGGTGACCTGCTGACAAGTGTTGCAATGAAAGTGATGATGGTGGTGTTTGTGGATCTCATAGCGATCCGTCTCGCCTGGCAAAGAGACCACATCCACGACTCCGTCAGCGATCAAGCCCTTGATGTTGCGATAGATCGTGGCCAGGCTGAGGTTGGGGACTGCCTTTTGAGCCTCGGCCAGTAACTCTTGAGGCAGAAGGGGCCTCCCTAGTCGGGTGAGTGCCTCTTGGATGGCAGCGCGCTGTCGTGTGGACCGTTCCATACCGCTAGGTTACACCAAAAGTGCCATGTTGCTAATGCGAATTCGTTTGCAATAGAATGACTGCCTCACTCAATTGAGGCGCTCCATGTCCAAACACTCATTTTTACTCTTGACCCTCACCTCCACTGCCTTAGGGGCAGTGGCGATCAATGCGCACGCTCAGGCGACTCCGCCCGCCGACAGGTGGCAAGCAGGCGTCGTGCTCGATGGCGCCAGCACCTCGCGTGGCTTGGAATTGGGTGCGCGGGACAAGGGCGTTGGATTGGGGCACAGCGATCTGCTGGTGCGCGGCGCCTTCAACGAGCATTTCAGTGGTGAGGCCATCTTGGGTTTCCACACTGAAGACAAGAAACTAGAAAAGCACATCGAAAACGCCTGGGTTCAGACACGCTCTCTTCCATACGGCCTGCAGGTCAGGGCAGGACGATTTGCATCGCAAATCGGATACCTCAACGAATTACATCCGCACACAGACGACTTTACTGAGCGGCCTCTCCTTTACAGGGGTTTTCTGGGTGGGCACTGGTACGACGATGGTCTGCGGGTCAATTGGACGGCCCCCACGCCTTTCTATTTGAGGCTCGGGGTGGAAACTTTCACGGGCAAAAAATTGGTGCCAGAGGCGACTGCCGACTCGAAGTCCCACGTGACCACACTGAACATGAAGATGGGCAACGACATCAGCAAGTCCAGCAGTTGGCAGTGGGGGCTGTCTCATGTCAATAATCGACGCGAGGCTGAGGTTGAGGTGCACGACCCAGCGGCAGAAGGCCATAGTCACAGCCATGCCGCGAGTTTCAGTGGCAAGCACATGTGGGTCAGCGATTTGGTCTGGAAATGGGCGCCCGATGGCAACAACCGCAACCAGCAATTGAGGTTGAACTGGGAGTACGCGCAAGTCAGCGGAATCAATCGTTATGCCGATAGTTCCATGCGCCACAGGGCGTCCTCTCTTGGTGCAGTCTGGAAGTTCAATCCGGCGTGGGAGGTCGGCGTGCGAACCGATTGGTTGCGTGTCAACAAGCCAGAAAACCACGAGGGCGACATCGAGTTTGGTAAGGGGCGACTCAAAGAAAACGCCATCATGGTCGCGTACAAGCCCACTCACATGCAGACGCTGCGCTTGCAATTGACACAGCAGAGGGCGACCGGAGCCAACGATGAGGGTGAGGCCATCTTCGCCAACCCAGCCAGGCGCAGCATTCAACTGCAGTACGTGATCGGATTCGGAGCACACGGTGCGCATTCTTACTAAGGCGCTGATCGCGGTCTTGATGGTCGCGGCATCACACGCGCAGGCAATGACCGTTTTTGCCTGCGAGCCCGAGTGGGCTGCCCTGACCAAAACATTGGTGCCCGAGGCAACCGTTCGAACCGCTACGACGCATCTTCAAGACCCGCATCATATTGAGGCGCGTCCTTCGCTCATTGCACAACTGCGTGGTGCTGACTTCGCGATTTGCACCGGGGCCGAATTGGAGGCGGGTTGGCTGCCCATGCTTCAGGACAGGGCCGGTAATGCGAAGGTTCAGAACGGGCGGCCGGGTATGTTTTATGCAGCGCAATATGTAGAGTTGATTGACCCCTTCAAGGGGACGATCACCCCGTTTTCGGGGGATGTCCATGCGCAGGGGAACCCTCATTTCCACACCGATCCACGCAGGGTCATGTTGGTTGCCAAGGCGCTGGCAGGCCGGCTTGGCCAATTGTTCCCGGACAAGAAGCCTCAGGTCGACCAGAACCTGGTCAAGTTTGAAGATGAACTGAGCCGCAGGATCGTGGTGTGGGAAAAGCAGGCTGCGCCACTCAAAGGGCGCACGGTCATTACGCAGCACGCATCGTTTGGCTACGTGTGGGCCTGGCTGGGGATGAGGCCTATCGCTGATTTGGAGCCCAGACCAGGTGTGCCTCCCACAGCATCGCATCTTGAAAAAGTCATTGCTCTGAGCAAAGCAGAGCAGCCTACGGGTATCGTCATTGCGCAGCACCATGATCCCAAGCCGGGACGCTGGTTGGCTAAAAGCATGGACATGGAACGCAAGTTACTGATCCTTCCTGCGACCGTTTCGGATGAGCAACCCGACAGCATCATCAGGTGGTTTGACCAGCTAGTTGCGCAACTCAGCAGTTTGGCGAAATAGATCCTCATGAGTAATTGGTTGCTCTTTCCGGCCCTCGCCCTGATCGCAGGCATCGTTGCGCTCACACCGCTGGGTAGCCATGTGCTTAGACGCGGAGTTGTCTTTATCGACCTGGCGGTTGCCCAAGCTGCTGCGGCTGCTGTCATCTGGGTCCACTTCGTTTTGGATGTGGAGTCAGAGATCCTCGATCAACTAGCGGCCACCGCAGGGGCGGTGGGGGTGAGCCTTGCAATTGCCTGGGTTGCAAGAAACTGGAGCAAGCAGCGAGAGGCACTTATCGGCCTGATCTATGTAGCTGGCGCATGCATGGCGTTGTTGGGGGCAAGCCAGCACCCCCACGGCCGAGAGAAGCTTTTTCAGCTGTTGGCCGCAGATGTTCTATGGGTTGATGGCGCCAGTGTTAGCGTCATGCTGGCGAGTGCTCTTTGCGTGCTCGTGTTGGGGAGCAAACCTTGGCTCGGTCGTGACTCCGTTTTTTATGCCGCATTTGCAGTGGTAGCCAGCGTTGCCGTGCCCGCGCTGGGATTGTTTCTCGTATTTGCCAGCCTCATTGCGCCCGCGCTTTGGATAGAGAAGGGCGTCAGGCCATGGGTGGCCATGGCGATGGCATCCATCGTTTGTCTCCTGGCCTTGTTGGTTTCATGGATGCTCGACACGCCCAGTGGGCCGACTGTGGTGTTGATGCTGGCTGCTTTTGGCGTGGGTGCGCTGTTCTATCGGAAGAACGAGGGGCACGATCCCGTGGGCCGGGCGTTGTCAGAGTTCGAATCCCCATCCCCACCAAAAAACGATGCTTTTTGACTTGAGCAAGTTATTTATACAATTCCTTTTGGGCCGCCAGAAGATTCTTTCAAATCTTCAATGCTTCAAATCCCCGCTTGCAACTCATTGATCTGATTGATGTTTTTTAATCCGATCGCGGTGTAGTTTTGAAGAAAGTGCCCCCTCAGAGGGCCTTCCCCCAGATTGAGACGGGGTTCTGCTCAGAGCCAATCGACTGAGCGAGTTCGACAATCAATTTTGCCGAACTCAATGCACCTTACATCGTTGCCTGCAGGTGCGGCAGGGCCTTCCCCCAGGCTAGAAGTCTGTAGGTACGTGGGCAAGAGACGAAATAGGGATCGCTCTCAATCAATTCAACTGCACGGGCACGGTTGGCGACTTCAAATACCCACAAGCCTCCCACATAGCCACCTCCATGCTCGTTTCTTAGCCCACCGGCCATCGGAATTTCGATGTGGTGCTCTTCGAGGTAACGCAAATGATCGGGCTCCAGCCTATTGCGTACCTCCGCCATCTCTGTCGAGTCGTCAAAGATCACAACGAAGCGCATGTTCAACCTTTCACCTGGGCCGGTGAAGCGTGCAGTTGTAATCCAAGTGCAGAAACGACCTTCATGATCGTCGCGAACTCGGGGTTGCCGTCAGCCGAGAGGGCCTTGTAGAGGCTCTCTCGGCCCAACCCCGCGTCGCGGGCGATCTGACTCATGCCTTTGGCACGTGCAATATCGCCGAGCGCGGCGGCAATCAGTGCAGAGTCCCCTTCTTGAAGCGCTGCTTCCAAATAGGCTGCCATGTCCTCGTCGCTGTTCAGGTGCTCGGCGGGATCCCAGATGCGTATCTTGGTTTTGGGCATGGTTACTACTCCTTCAAATCTTTTGCCAATGCTTTGGCGTTGCGGATGTCCCTGTCTTGTGTGGACTTGTTTCCTCCGGCCAGCAAGACAATCACGACCTCGCCGCGCTGGATGAAATAGACCCGGTATCCGGGCCCGTGATCAACCCTCATTTCCGAGATGCCCTCGCCAACGGGCTTGGCATCCCCGGCGTTCCCGAGTGACAGGCGCCGAATGCGGATGTCAATTCGAGCCCGGGTGACTCGGTCTCGCAGACCAGCGAACCATCTGGCGTAAGTCTCAGTTTGCTGGATCTGGAGCATGCTATTGAATGTATCCCATGGGAAACATTGCCGTCAAGCCCGACTTTAGGCTGAGCATGAGTTCGAATCCTCGACCCCACCAAAAACAGGGAGCCTAAAAACTGAGCGAGTTAGTTAAACAATCCTCTCCGACCCGCCAAAACAAGACCTTCGAACTCGCTCACTCGAGCTGCAAGTCGCTCAGAGCCGCGCACCACGCGGGGCATTTTGCGTGCGCCCTGGCTGACCCCATGGAAACGATCACGACAGACTGTCGCTCTTGCGCGCAACTTTCCATCATGGAATTTGCAAAAGCGCCCTCATCTTGGCCCTGACATGCAGCATGACATCAGCGCTGACGGTGGCCTTGTTTTTCGCGCGGAGGATTTTCCAATCGAGAGACTTGATTTGGTCCGACAGGATCACGCAATCCATGCCGTCGACCTGGGCGAGCACTTCGAATGGGTACCCCTTGATCTTGGTGGACATTGGGCAACAGACCATCAAGCCTGTCTTGCCGTTGTAGTTGGCTGGACTAACGACTAAGGCAGGACGGTGCCCCGTCTGTTCATGCCCCGCCTGCGGATCGAATTCCAGCTACACGACGTCGCTGGCATCGGGTACATACGCACGCCGTGGCATCAAAGTGCCTCGTTACCAACGGGTCGCCCGAAGCTAACTTCATCATGGGTATTGCCGGCATGGATGCCGTTCACCAGTGCATCAAGGTCGTATTCAATTCTCTTTGATGGTTGGATGATGATCCGGCCTCGCGAGACCACAAGATCCACCTTTTGCTCCAGTTGATACCCAGCTTCTTTCAGGACTGCTGTGGGCACACGCAGGGCAGGACTGTTACCCCATTTTCGAATGTCGGTTTCCAAGGTTGAAGACTCCTTATGTGTCTACATAGTAGATACGATGAGGCAAGAGAGCAAGTGCTTCGAATCACTGAGTTGGATATTTGACGAGCAAGGGTTGGAATCCCCGTTGCATCGGCGGGGTCGTACGCTATCTTCACGCCGTTTGAAGCTTCAGTGCCTTGATGCCCGAAAGGGTCTTGCTGGCCTTCGCCGCAGCCCGCGCCTGCCAAAGATCGTAGGCGGCCTGCTGAGCAAGCCACACTTCAGCGGCTCCGCCATGGTCGCGCCCAAGCCAACGCTCAAGGCGCAGTGCCATTGAAGGGCTGATCGCCGCTCGTCCATTGAGTACCTTAGACAAGGTGGTGCGGTCCACGCCCAACTGGGCAGCTGCTTCGCCGACCTGCAGATTCAGGGCAGGCAGGATGTCGTCCCTCAAGGTAAGGCCGGGATGTGGGGGGTTGAACATTGAACTCATGGTCACCTCAGTGGTAATCCTGGTAGTCCACCAGGATGGCATCGCCGTTTACAAATGCAAAAGTAAGACGCCAGTTGCCGTTAACGCTGACTGACCAATGGCCCGAGAGGTCGCCCTTCAGGGGATGCCAGTCCCACCCAGGACGGTTCATGTCTTCGGGCCTTGTGGCGGCGTCTAGCGCAGACAGTTGCCGAGCCAGGCGAGGGGCATGAGCCGCTTGAATCCCGGCGCGTGAGCCGGAATTGAAAAAGCGCTCAACGCCTTTGTGCCTGAAACTTCGGATCATGCGCCAATTGTAGCGCGTGGCGCTACGCGCAGCAAAGAGGGTGCTTCTTGATCATGAGTTCGAATTCCCGACCCCACTAAAAACAGGGGGTCAAAAACTGAGCGAGTTAGTTAAATAATCCATTTTGGCCGCTAGAACAGATCCTGCTAACTCGCTCAGCCGGGTTGTCAGGCGCTCAGAGCCCCGCAACATGAAAGCCACTGGCGGTAGCGCCATCGTGCACATGAGTTCGATGAATGCGGTGGTGGCCATTCCAGAAATAGCCACTGACAACATCAGCAAAGGTAGCTTGAATTAACTGACGCGCGCCATGGCCCTGGCTCTGGCCGGCGATGGCATTCGTATCAACGCAGTCGCACCCGGCACAATTGCGACTGAACGGGCGTGTCAAGCGGTGCTGACCAATGAGGCTTCTCGACAAAATATTCTCAGCCGTACGCCTTTGAAACGGCTCGGAGACCCTTCTGAAGTTGCGCAGGTGGTCGCCATTTTGGCCCGTGATGCCGCGAGCTACATCACGGGCGAAGTCATCACAGTGGATGGTGGGCGAATGGCTTTGAACTACACGGTGTCGGTGTAAAGCCTCGGCAGACTTCAAGCCGTGGTGTTGTAAATAAGCTCTGCAGCAATCAAATCAAGCGAGGCGAAGCCCACCGACTTGTACACCGTGATGTCCTGTGCTTTGCGCCAAACATGGTTCTCGGGCTGGGCTGCCAGTTCCGCCAAGTCCGCCTGAATTGCCGCGGGGGTGATGATCCCCTGCTGAATCGCCTGAAACACTTCGCCCCCCTTTTCAAGTACCGCATCGCGGCTATCGGCGAAGACCTTTGCCAGGGGCATCAAGGATGGCTCTGCCTCTGCCATCTGGGCAGTGAATGCACCGATCAAGCCTACATGCGTTCCAGGCCGAACCCAGCCTGTGCGTATGAAAGGCTCCGTGGCTGTGGTGGCGACTGCCACGACATCGGCTTTTGCCAATGTTTGCTCAATGTCCGTCGCAAGCGATGCGGCAATACCTTGTTGCTGCAACTGCGCGACCACCGTTTGCGCTTTGCTGGCTTGGCGCCCCCAGACCAATACATTTTGAAATGGCATGACATCTAGGTGCGCTTGAACCAGCGGCACACTCAGGGCTCCTGTACCCAGCACCGCCAACGTGGTGCTGTCCTGACGTGCCAGCTTGCGTGCCGCCAAAGCGGCCGCTGCTGCCGTGCGGCGCAAGGTGAGGGTTGTGCCATCCAACACCGCGACCGGATGCCCGTTTTCGCAAGAGATCAGCACGTAAACCCCCGAAACTGCCGATTCACCCTTGACGTTATTGCCCGGCCAGACTGACACCAGCTTCACACCCATCAACTGATGCGGCCGCCAGGCCGGCATGATCAGCACACAGCTTGCATCATGGTTGGGGTTCAGGTGGCTGCGAGGCGGCGCTTCAATGGCTAGCTGCAAACCATGCGCCAGCGCTTTGACCAATAAAGGATAGGGCAAAGCCTTTTCGATAGCCTTTGAATCAAAGTGTTGCATGGCCTGACTTGAAGCGTTTCATGTAGTATAGATTTTCATGCAACAACGCACACCTTATGCAAACTGATGTCTTGATCGTTGGCGGAGCAGCCGTCGGCAGTGCGACAGCTTATTTTCTGGCCTCGCAACCAAGCTTCAAGGGCAGCATACTTGTCGTCGAACAAGACCCCACTTACGCCAGATCGGCGACGGCCTTGTCAGCAGCATCCATCCGACACCAATTTTCTACCCCTGAAAATATTCGCCTTTCCCAGTTTGGCAGCAGCTTTTTAAAGTCTGTTGGCGAGCACCTGAGTGTGGATGGCGAGGCGCCCGCGATTGGTTTCAAGGAACGTGGTTATCTTTTTCTGGCAACGGTCCAGGGGTTGGGTATTTTGCAATCCAATCACCTCACCCAATGCGCTGAAAATGTTGACGTCAGCTTGTTGACGCCAGCGCAATTGCAATCACGCTTTCCTTGGCTGAACGTGGACGATTTATCTGCCGGATCTTTGGGCAACACGGGCGAGGGCTGGCTCGATGCCTACGCACTGATGCAGGGTTTCCGACGCAAAGCGCTTTCGCTTGGCGTGCAATACCGTCAAGCTCGCGTGGAAGCGCTGTCCCGGCAAGGGCGACTCGTGACCTCAGCGCGGTTGTCCACTGGAGAGATGGTGACTTGTGGCACCGTAGTCAACGCCGCTGGAACTGGTGCCACCGCCTTGGCCCAATCCGCAGGGATTGCGTTGCCGGTGCAAGCGCGCAAGCGCAGTATTTTTTACTTCACCAGCAGCGCGCGTTTGCCGACCTGTCCTATGGTTATTGACCCCACAGGCGCCTATTTCCGCCCTGAGGGTGAGGGTTATCTCTGCGGCATTGCGCCAAGTCTCGAGCAAGACACAGAGTGTCATGATTTTGAAGTGCAGCACAGCCTTTTTGAAGAAGTGCTGTGGCCTATTTTGGCGGCCCGCGTTCCTGGCTTTGAGGCGCTGCGGCTTCAGCGTAGCTGGGCCGGTCACTATGACATGAACCTGCTGGATCACAACGCGATTGTGGGCGCACACCCTGATGTTGATAATTTTTTGTTCGCCAATGGCTTCAGTGGTCACGGACTGCAGCAGTCTCCGGCTATAGGTCGGGCACTGTCAGAGCTGGTGACGTTTGGAGAATTTCGCACCCTTCAACTGGGTGCTTTAGGTTGGGCGCGCGTGATAGAAGGACGCCCTCTGCGCGAAATCAATGTTGTGTAGCTTTTTGAAATTAGGTGCTGTCAAGCCAGTTTCTAACTGTCGCGCGGGGGTGACTTGGTTCAGGCCGATGAATTCTGACTATCGTGTTCCCAAAGGTGCCTTGGGGTATCACAATTTCACAACTGTATATATGAAAAGACGGTTATCTGTGTAAAATAAAAATGACATTTGGTACTTGAGCAGACCTGAAATCTGGCCAACCTCTGTCGCGGCGGTCCTGTTTCACATCACATAGGAGGTTGCCTTGAACTTATACATCTATCTGTTCTTAGCTATCGGCGCTGTATTTGGCCTCTTTTCCTACCCTCAGCGTCATTTATTCAGCGAGGGGCTGAACAAGGTCGAGCCCCCCCAAGGTGCTCCCAGTTTGTCTAGCCGTGTGTTGTGGGTCATGGTCTGTACCTTCCTCTGGCCCTTGATGGTTCTGACAGGTCTCAACTCAGCGTGGATTCTGGCCAAGCGCAAACGGCAGGCAGAAATAGACAAACCATGAGCCCTGCGTGCTCATTCAAAAAAAGCTGCCGTAACCCGCATGAATACTGATGGAGCTAGAGACTCCGTTCCCGCCAGTCGAAAGCCCACGAAAGTGGGCTTTTTTTATGGCGCTATGGGAGGGTGAGAACCCGGCTTTCTAACCGCCTTAGATGCCCAGCCCCTTCATGGCCGGTTCTGGATAGCGGGTTCCCGCTGCCGCGTGGGCAGGGAAGAGTTCGTTGAGGGCGGTCAGCTCGCTTGCAGTCAGTTTGACACGGATCGCGGCCAAATTTTGTTCGAGGTATTTGACTTGTTTGGTTCCAGGGATCGGAAACACATCAGCCCCTTGTGCATGAACCCAGGCCAATGCCAGTTGTGCCGATGAGACCCCTTTGCTTCGGGCCATGTCTTCCATTTGTGCGATCAACAGCGCATTTTTGCCGATGTTTTCTGGCTTGAATCTGGGCATGTTGCGGCGCCCATCCTTTTCGCCTAGCGCGTCCAGCGTCTTGATCGTTCCAGTCAAAAAGCCCCTGCCCAAGGGCGAGTAAGCCATGATGGCCATGCCCAATTGGCGACAGGTGTGAAGGATGTCGCCCTCGATGTCACGGCTCCAGAGCGAGTACTCGGTTTCCAATGAGGCCAGGGGGTGAACCTTATAGGCCCGCTCGATGGTTTCGGGACCTGCCTCAGACAAGCCCAAGTAACGCACCTTGCCTTGCTCAACCAGGCGTTTCATGGCCCCCACAGTGTCTTCGATGGGCACGGTCGGATCGACCCGGTGCAAGGCGTACAAATCGATGACATCCACACCCAGGCGCTTGAGCGAACGCTCGCAAGCAATCGCCACGTGCCGCGGGTCTCCCCCGGTGTACCCAGTGTCGCCACCGCCAGCCAAGGCCAGGTTGCCGAATTTGGTACACACGAGGGCCTTCTCGCGCCGACCGACCAATGCCCGACCCAGCAGGCTTTCGTTGGCACCATTGCCGTAGGCATCTGATGTGACGATCAAGTTAACGCCCTGATCGATGGCGCTGTGGATCGTCGCGATCGATGCGGCATCGTCAGGTTGCCCATAAAAAATCGACATGCCCATGCACCCCAAGCCTTGTGCCGATGCCAAGGGGCCGTTTTTTCCGAGAGATTTAAGTTCCATGATTTCAACGTTCTAAAAAGAAAGCCCCTTCGCTGTGCAGGGGCTGGGGCACACGCTGGGTGCGCAGAGGGTGGGTGTCAGCG
>Ga0255100_1000507_pt1 | contig 15584 bp, 10 predicted proteins | sample Colum_Colum_RepB_2_FD_188449 | JGI IMG/M metagenome (GOLD analysis project Ga0255100, IMG submission 188449) | Freshwater microbial communities from Columbia River, Oregon, United States - Colum_Colum_RepB_8d | ecosystem: Environmental > Aquatic > Freshwater > River | place: USA: Oregon...
AGTTCACACTGTTCACATCGTAGCTTGTGGCACCAGTAGTCATGCCGGTATGGTTGCCAAGCACTGGTTTGAGAACATTGCGCGTGTTCCATGCACCGTGGAAATCGCCAGCGAATACCGCTATCGGAAAATACTGGTACCCGCCAATTGCCTATTTGTCACCATTTCACAATCAGGCGAAACCGCAGATACGCTTGCAGCTTTACGTTATGCAAAGAAGCTCGGCTACGTAGGCCATATAGCTGTATGCAACGTTGCGAGCAGTTCGCTGGTACGAGAATCCGATGTTGCCGTGATGACCTTTGCTGGTCGCGAAATCGGAGTTGCATCCACCAAGGCGTTTACAACGCAGTTGGCAGTCCTGTCGTTGATCGCGCTGGCGCTTGCCCGTCGCAACGGCATGACTGCTGCGCAGGAAGAGCAGTATGTCGCAGATCTCAATCAACTACCTGCCATCATGGAGTTGGCGCTTAAGCTCGACAACGAAATACTGCAGCTCGCCCATGACTTTGCCGAAAAGCACAATGCATTGTTTCTGGGACGAGGCATCCAGTACCCAGTAGCGATGGAAGGGGCATTGAAGCTGAAGGAAATTTCCTATATCCATGCCGAGGCCTATCCGGCCGGTGAACTCAAGCATGGCCCACTCGCGTTGGTCGACAGTGAAATGCCGGTGATTACAGTGGCGCCCAATAATGAGCTGCTGGAAAAGCTGAAATCAAACCTGCAGGAAGTGCGCGCTCGTGGTGGCCAACTCTATGTGTTTGCTGATGCGAATGCGGGCATCAGCAACGAGCCCGGTATCAAGGTGCTAAACGTCCCACATTGCAGTGATTTCCTCGCGCCAATCATCTACACAATACCGCTGCAACTGCTTAGCTACCATGTTGCCGTCATAAAAGGCACCGACGTCGATCAACCGCGCAATCTCGCAAAGAGCGTGACTGTCGAGTGAGTACATACAACCAGTGAAGCAGGGAAATAAGGCCAGTCATCCATTGCTCCACAAATTGGCGTGGATAATTTTTGGACTTCTGTCGAAAGTGGACTGGCTTGCAGTGTCATGCCGGAAGACGGGTTGAACTCTGCGATCGCTGTGAAATCGAGATACGTCCCCATGTCGGAGAGTTTGATTTTGCTGCGCAGTCTTCAAGAAGACTCAACTATGAGCGTGAAGTTTTCTCGGCATTGAAATCTCGCGTTGCAGAGTACGATGCAATTGTAGAAATAGGCGCCACTGCAGTCGTTGTGCACTCCTTAGCGAAGGCGCCCGGGGGCTCGCAGACTCCGCAAACTACGGTTCAGCCGTTTGAGATAGTCCTGTAGCAAATCACCACGTCCGCGGGCCACGCCCATAGCCAACACATCAATCACAACCAGGTGGGCGATGCGAGACGATACCGGCGTATAGACCAACTCACTCTCCTCCACGTTGATGTGGATAGGAAAATGGCAAAGCACTGCCAGCGGTGTGTTGCGCGGCACCAGTCCGATTACTTTTGCACCAGCTTCTCGCGCGAGATTCACACTCTGGATCAATGCCTTCGTACGCCCTGACTGGGAGATCGCTACTACGACATCATCTGGTCGAAGCGAAATAGCGGACATGTGCTGGATGTGCGGGTCGGTGTAGGCCGCGGCTGACACCTGCAAACGAAAGAATTTGTGTTGCGCATCAATTGCCACTGAGCCAGACGCCCCAAAGCCGTAGAACTCTACCCGCTTGGCCGCGCAGAGTGCGGCTATGGCCTGTTCAAGTGCCTTCGGGTCGATCTCATCGCGCACGTCAAGCAGTGAACCTATCGTGGCATCGAATACCTTGCGGTTAACATCGGCAACCGAATCCTGGGCGCTGACAGAGAACTGCACATAATTGCCACTGCTACCGAGGTACTGCGCCAGCTGTAATTTGAATGACTGAAAGCCATCAAAACCCAGGGCTCGACAAAAGCGGATTACCGTGGGTTCGCTAACACCAACCGCCGCCGCCAAGTCGGCAATGCGCATTGGCAGCATTTGCGAGGGGTCTTGCAGGATTAATTCGGCCACCTTGCGCTCGGATTTACGCAGATGGTCCAGCTGGGCCTGGATACGGCGAAGCAGCATGGATGCGTTCAGACAAACCTCCGTCAGCGTAGAAGGGACAGGGACGCTAACGTAGTACAGAGCAAAATTGGGGGCAATCAAAGTATGGCCGAACAAGGCAGAAAGCTTGTCGGAACCAACTTGGCTGCAGTGCAACCTATACTATATAGAGCCACTGCCTCGTAGCGGGTCACGCTACGAAGCAGTAAGCATCAGGAGGCGGACAGCGATCGGAGGTGTTAACCGCCGACAACGGAGACGTTTTCAGCCTGTGGACCCTTGGCGCTCTGGGTCACGGTCATTTTTACTTTCTGACCTTCCTTCAGCGTGCGACGACCATCAGATTGAATAGCGCTGTAGTGTACAAACACATCCTTGCCGCCAGATTGTTCAATAAAGCCGAATCCCTTTTCGTCATTAAACCATTTGACGGTGCCTTCTACTTGCTCTGCCATATCACTCTCTTGCTTTTTGCATACCACAACTGTGGCGGAACCCAATTTTGCTTTTAGTGCTATTGGTACTTGGCCTCTCCGCTGCTACTTATCAAGGGTAGTAAAAGCGAGAGACCGGCCGATGGTAGCAACAATATTTTGGTTTGCCTATGCAAAGTTTTTCATTGCTCTACAATGCCCGCCCATGGATGTTTCGCATATTTTGAACGATTTGAACGATGCCCAGCGGCAGGCAGTAACCGCCGAACCAGGCAACCTTCTGGTGCTGGCAGGCGCTGGCAGTGGCAAGACCCGGGTACTGGTGCACCGCATCGCCTGGTTGATCCAGATGGAAGGGGTAGCGCCTGCCGGATTGCTGGCAGTGACTTTCACCAACAAAGCCGCCAGCGAGATGCGTCACCGCATTGAAAGCCTCTTGGGCCACTCGTTGGGGGGAATGTGGGTCGGTACCTTTCATGGCCTGGCTCACCGCCTGCTGCGTTCGCACTGGCAGGAGGCTGGTCTGCCAGAGAAGTTCCAGATTCTCGACTCTGATGACCAGCACCGACTTATCAAGCGCATCCTGCAAACCCTGGAGCTGGATGAAGCCAAATGGCCGGCCAAGCAGTGCCAGTGGTTTATCAACCAGCAAAAAGACGAAGGCCTGCGCGCCAGCCACCTCGAACATCTCGGTGACGACTATCACCGCGCAATGATCAGCGTGTATGAGGCGTATGAACAAGCCTGCGAACGAGGCGGGATGGTTGATTTCGGCGAACTCTTGCTCCGCGCTCATGAGCTTTGGCTCAGGCACCCCGGACTCCTCGACTACTACCAGCGTCGTTTCTCGCAAATCCTCGTCGACGAATTCCAGGACACCAACGCCATCCAATATGCCTGGCTGCGTGTATTGGCCGGCAAGCAGGGCCGCATTACCGTAGTGGGGGATGACGACCAGAGTATTTACGGCTGGCGCGGTGCCCGTATCGAAAACATTCAGCAGTTCACCCAGGACTTTGCGCCGGCCACACTGATTCGGCTTGAGCAAAACTACCGCTCCACCAGCACCATCCTGAAAGCTGCCAATGAGTTGATCGCAAACAACACTGGTCGACTGGGCAAGGAGTTGTGGACAGATGGGCAAGAAGGCGAGCCGATTTCCGTCTATACCGCCTTCAATGAACAGGACGAAGCCCGATTCATTGTTGACCAGATTGATCAATGGGTACGCAAAGGCCGTCGCCGTGACGATAGCGTGATCCTGTATCGCTCCAACGCGCAATCGCGCGAGCTGGAAGAAGCGCTGCTGCGCGTCAGCATGCCCTACCGCATCTACGGCGGATTCCGCTTCTATGAGCGTCTCGAAATCCGCAATGCAATGGCATACCTGCGCCTTGTTACCAACAGAGACGACGATGCCGCTTTTGAGCGCGTTGTTAATGTGCCAGTGCGCGGCATCGGCAATGCAACGCTGGAAAACCTGCGCACGATCGCGCGCGAGCAACGCGTGTCATTGTGGCAGGCATCACAGCGAGCAGTGGCGCATGGGATGCTGGGTGCACGAGCTGCGCAGAATGTCGGCGGCTTCATGACGTTGATCAACAGTCTCGACGAATACAGCGCCGATCACGAATTGCACGTGACCATGGATTACGTGATACGCCAGAGCGGCTTGATTCCGCATCACGAGAAAGAAGGCGGCGAGAAAGCCAGCTCACGTCTGGAGAACCTGGAAGAACTGATCAACGCTGCCCGCGGCTATGCGCAGGAAAGCGAAGCCGCAGAGCCCGACCTCACCCTGCCGCAGCGCATGACTGGCTTTATCGACAAAGCCGCTCTCGATGCGGGCGATGCACAAGCCGACGAATATGAAGACGCTGTCCAGCTGATGACACTGCACTCAGCCAAGGGGCTCGAATTTCCGCTGGTGTTCATCGCCGGCATGGAAGAGGGCCTGTTTCCGCACAAGATGTCAGGCGATAGTCTCGATGGTCTCGAAGAAGAGCGGCGCCTTTGTTATGTGGGCGTCACCCGCGCAATGGAGAAGCTGTTCTTGTGCCATGCTGAATCACGCCGACTGCACGGCGAAGAAAATTTCTCCCGGCCATCACGCTTCATCCGCGAAATTCCGGCCGCACTGAAGCAGGATGTGCGCATGAAGGGCCAGATCAATCGGGCATCATCGTGGTCGGGTACACCCGGAGCAGCAGCCACTACTGAAAACAATAGCATCCGGCTTGGTCAGCGTGTACGGCATCCGAGCTTTGGTGAGGGTGTGGTATTGAGCTGCGAAGGCAATGGCAACAACGCCCGTATCCAGATCAATTTTGATGCGGTGGGTGGCAAGTGGCTGGTTGCAGCCTACGCGCGGCTGGAAGCGCTTTGAATCAGCGGCTGATCGCGCGCGTACGGCCGTTATCGTCGATCGCAACAAACACGAACAGTCCTTCCGCCACTTTCACCCACGCTGCTTCCTTATCGAGGTTGCGCACCCACGCATCCACTTCAACCCGCACCGAACTGCGACCGATGCCGAGGATTCTGGTGAAGCAACCAACAGTCTGACCCACCTGGATGGGTGACAGGAACGCAATGTTCTCGATCGCCACAGTCGCTACTTTGCCGCGGGTTTCACGTGTGCACGCCATGTTGCCGGCCATGTCCATCTGACCCACCATCCAACCGCCGTGTATCAGCCCGTGCTGATTGGTATCACCTGGCAGCGCCACCAGTTGCAGTGCGTGCCAACCACTCGGGCGCGGATCGGGGTCAACATCCTGTTCAATCGCCATGAAGGCTCCTTTTTCTCAAGGGAGTTGCTCGACGCTTTCCAGTTTGAACGTCAAGGTACGCGTATCGGTTACACGCAATGTCACGTTGGCATAGACATTGTCCCCTATACGTACTGTCGGAATCGTCAGCAACACACCATCAAAGTTGGCGGCAATACGATTGGAATCTTTCAGTTCAACGATACGGATCAGGTCCACGCTGAACAAGGTCGCATCATCATCGCTACGGTTCAGGACGAGTTGGTACAACTTGCCATTCACCCGAACAGGAATGCGGACCCCTGAGCCTGTGAACTGCAGGCCAAAATTGCCAAGTGCCACCACTTTGCTGAGCGGGCCTGCGTTTTGTACAGCCTGCGCAGCCACGTCGCGCCGTGACAGATAGGCGCTTTCCACGTTGATGAAGTCATCCGATGAACGATTGGCGTCAGGATTCAACAGCGGTACTTCGGCGAAGGTTCCCCCAAGACTGGCGCTCAGGTCGTAGGCGCGGATGGTGGCAATGTCGGCGAGTACCGGGATGTCGCTAGGGATAACTTCACCGAACACAGTGAAGCCACTGTTGTTGCTGGTGTTCAAAATGGAAGTATTGTCGGCAACATTGAGGAACCATTGATTGGTGGCACTGTTCGGCTGGTCGCCCAGCTTGGCCATGGCCAAGGTGCCGTAGGTGTTGGGACGCTTGTATTCATTGACTACAGCGGGATCGGCTGGCACCTCACTCACAACACCACCTTGAAAGCGGAAGCCGCCGCCTTGCACTACAAAGCCGGGCACCGAACGGTGGAAGAAGCTGCCGTTGTAATCGCCGTCCGTCACGTATTTGACGAAGTTGTTCACGGTGTTGGGTGCATCTTCCCTGAAAAGCCGCATACAGAGCTCGCCCAGCGATGTTTGCAGGCAAGCTACTTCTTCTATTTGTGCCGGAATTTGTTCCTTTGGCGGAAAGTTCACGCCGTAGTTGTTGAAGTCAGCCAGAGTGCCAGAGTAGCGGTAGACACGGGTGATCTGCACAAGATCGTCAGCAGTCACCTTGCTGTCGAGCTGCAGCATCGGCGCCTGGTTCAGGTGGCTGCCGTTGAGCACATGCACCGTTAATTTGGAGAGGCGGTCTACAACTGCCAGACCATCACCGAGTATGCGGGCGAACACGGTGCCGCTGTTGACTGACGTAAAGCTGTTGGAGTTGTCAGCCACATTGACGCGGAAGCCGCTGGTAGCGCTGTTGGGCTGGCCTGGAGTTGTCACCAGTGCCACGGTGCCGCGGCTATTGGCTACGGAAGCTTCATGGGCCACAGGCGCATCAGCCGCTATCGCCACCGGATCCAGTGATGCTTGCCACAAGCCGCCCACGAGATAGCTGCCCCGCTGGCTCTGGTGCAGCAGCGTGCCGGTGTAGTCACCGTCGTCGACATAGCGCAGGAAGTTGGCGGTAGCCAACGGTGCCTGGCTCTGCAAAAGCTCCATACAGAAAGTATCAAGATTGGTTTCCACGCAGACCACTGTCTGCGCAAGAGCCGTTGAGCAAGCCATGCTTGCAGCGGCGGCCATCAGCATGGCGGGGTATTTGTTGGCAATCATTCAAATCACAACATTTCGTGAGGCAAGACAGGGAAATTTTTGGCGTCTAGGACGCAGGCAGTGAGGATACCACAAGGCCAAAGCGGCTGGATGTGTGGAAATGCTGCCACCGCGCGCACCAGACAACTTAACAAAGCATTTATCAGTTCTTCATGTTGGGGCTGGAAAATTAACCAGTGCTGAATATCGGCTTAATCCAGAATTTACGCAGACCCCAGAACATGCCCCTGCCTTAATCAGCCCCTAGTTAACGACCGGAGCAAGAACTATATGACCAGATTCACCAAACATTTTGTTAAGGCCACACTGCTGGCCGCCATCTGTACAGCTACTGCCCATGCCGCTACGCCGCCAAGCGTGGTCACGTACACGGCCCCAATCACGGCTGGCAGCACCGCGAAATTCGCCGGCGGCGTAACTATCAACAGAGGCGCCAACTTCCTGACGGAAGTGCCAGCTGAACAAAAAATAGGTGTAGTTGCAACCATCGAACCAGCCGCAAGCGACGTAGGCAAAACCGGCGACCTCTACATGGTAGTCAACGTACACGGCAAGTGGTACGTACGCACCCCAACCGGCTACGACGTGTGGAACGGCCAGGTTGCCTCACTGAAGTCTTTCGCCACCAAAACACTCGCAGCTTCTGAAACGATCTCCGAGACCGATTTCGAAACAAAAACCGGCGTTCAGTTTGACGGCTCCAACATCTTCGCTCATATCGGCTACGTTACCAACACATCACCACTGACTTACTCCGGCCCGATCAGCGCCAATGTACGTTTCATCAACCAGGGCATTTCCTGCCCCGGCGGTACCCAGCAGCTGTCTGTATCCATTGCTGCCAAAGCAGTGTGTGAGTTGAAAGGTACCTATACAAGTGATCTGCACCTGAAGAATGATTTCGAATATCTCGTTTCCGGCGGCGTGTTTATCGGTGGCGACAACACGAACTCAGCAGCCCTTACCATCGACGCAGGCGTCAAGATCTACGGCAAGTCGGGTGCTGACTTTATCCGTATCAGCCGCGGCTCCAAAATCCACGTCAACGGTTCACCAGAAGCACCTGTAATCATGACTGGTGCAATCGACGCAGTCGCCAACATCAATACGACGGGCGCTTGGGGTGGTCTCGTGCTGAACGGCAATGCACCACTGAACGGTTGCACCGTTGGCACCGTTCTGTGTGAAGCCGAAGCCGAAGGTAACGCCGGCAAGTACGGCGGCAACAACCCGACAGAAAGCAGCGGCAATATCAATTACCTGATCGTCAAGTATGCCGGCTTCGAAATATCCCCGGGCAACGAGCTGAACAGCCTCACCCTTAACGCAGTGGGTTCCGGCACGCTGATCGACTACGTTCAGTTGCATAACGGTTCGGACGACGGTTTCGAAACCTTTGGCGGCACGGTTAATGCCAAACACCTGGTGCTCACCGGCAATGACGACGACAGTCTCGACTGGCAGAGAGGTTGGACCGGCAAAGTCCAGCACGTACTGATTCTTAGCAAGACCATCGGAGACCGCGGTATCGAAGCAGACAACAACTCCGCTGCCCGTGATTCACTGCCGAGATCCAAACCCAAAGTCGCCAACGTGACGATGATTGGTCGTGCTACCAACGGCAATGCTGTGAAGCTGCGAGATGGCACTGCAGGCAACATGTACAACATGCTAGTGAAGGGCTACACCACCTGCGTCGACATTGATCATGGTCCAACCTTCCTCAATGCCGGTTCCAGTGCTACCAACCAGACTGGCGAGTTGAGCATCGTTAACTCGATCTTCGATTGCACAACGCGTCCATTCTCCCCAGCTACTGGTGACAACTGGGACACCGAAGCCTGGTTCCGTGCGCAGTCCGGCAACCTTGTTGGTGCCTCCGGCCTTGGCGTAAACGACTACCGCAACAGCGCGCTTGTAAATGCCAATACTGTCAGTGATCTCTCGGCCACCGACAGCTTCTTTGACAAGGTTAATTACATCGGCGCAGTGAAAGACGAAGCCAGCGACTGGACACTGGGCTGGACCTTCCGTCCACCGTTCGAAGCTATCGGTAAATAATGTCTCCAACAGGAGCGCTGTCTCGGCAGCGCTCCTTGCAGTAACAGGCAGTGGGGATCGCATAGAGATATGCGCTCCCCACTTTTGCGTTAGTGAACTTTGAAAAACAGAAAGGTTATGACAAAAAAACCACTCTTGCTCGCCACAGCCATAATGCTTGCCAACCAGCAAGGGCTGTACGCCCAACCGTCAGAAGCGATCCTTACCGACGAAACAGTCCAGCAACAGGATGCAGGTGCCGATGAAGCCGTGCGCGAACCGCCGGTACAGGACGGCATTGAAGAAATCGTAACGCTGGGACAGTTCATCCCCAACGAAAAACGTGCAACCGCCTCTGTGTCTAACGTGCTTGATGCCGAAGCACTGATTACCGCAGGTGACAGCAATATTGCCGAAGGTCTGAAGCGCGTTTCAGGGCTCAACCTTTCTGACGGCAAATTCATCTACATTCGCGGTCTGGGCGAACGCTATTCTGCCGCCATGGTGAACGGCGCGACCCTCCCCAGCCCTGAACCGATCACACGCGCAGTTCCGATAGATCTGTTTCCTGCCAGCATCATCGACAGTGTGTTGGTACAAAAAACCTTCTCCGCCGCTTTTCCGGCCGAATTCGGCGGCGGCATGATCCAGATGCGCACGAAAGTAGTCCCGGACGAACCCTTTTTTGAGATATCCAGCAGCATCGGCTACAACAATCTCGCCACATTCAAAGACGGCCTTACTTATGAAGGTGATGACAGCAATGACTGGAAGGGCGTCGATAAAGGCGAACGCGACCAATCGGACCTGTTGAAAAACGCGATTGCTGGCGACAACGAACTGCTCCCCAACAATATCTTCTTCAAAGAAGGCTTCACTGATGCAGAGCTTGAAGCGATCGGCGAGAGCCTGCCTGTGAATTACAGCGCCAATGAAGAAGAAATACAGCCCGATGTCGGCGTAAGTGCCAGTTTCGGGACCGTGAAAGAGCTTGGTGATGGCGACTTCCGCATTGGTGTGCTTTCGAACCTGAGTTACAGCAACGCATGGGAAACGCTTACCGCCTCCCGCAATATCTATGCGGTGGACAGCGTTGGCGGGTTGGAAGCAGCGAACGCGCAGAGCTTCCGTTCTACCCAGCAAAACGCAGATACATCGATGTTCTGGAATGCCGGTCTCGAATACCGCGACGATCACGCGATCAACTTCACCGTGCTGCAGGTCAACAAAATGGATGACTTGGCAGGCATCACCACAGGGCTGCTGGGTACCGAAGGGGTCAACATACGCCAGACCCGCCTTGAATGGATCGAGCAGAATCTTTTGTCGAAGCAGATTCAGGGCAACCACGTATTCTTTGGTTACGACGACTTCGAGCTCGACTGGCACTACAACGAATCGCGTGCCAAGCGTGAAGCACCCGATATGCGCCAGTTCCGCTACGATGAAGAGGAAACCGGCGGCGATTACCTGTTCTGCCTGCGTGCTGTGTGTAATCAACGAGTGTGGTCTGATCTTGAAGACACCAACAAGGACTTTGGTATCACCGGTACTCTTTATGCAGATACGCCGTTCAGCACCTATACCACGCTGAAATTCGGTTACTCGAAAATCGACAAAGATCGCGAAGCCGACCTTCGCCGCTTCTCATTCCTCAGCCAGGGCCCGATTGCCAATAGTCGTACCTTGCGTCTGAATCCGCGGTTGGAAGAAGTAATAAATCCCGCCACGATCGGGCTCAACGGCTTCCAGATCAAGGAATCGACCCAGACAACCGACAACTACCTTGCCATGCAGGCAATGGAAGCAACCTTCGTTGAAGCCGAGATAGAAATAAGCCCGTCTTTCCGCTTGATGGCAGGCGTTCGACAAGAGGAATCGATACAAGAAGTAACGACCTTCGACCTGTTCAATCCCACTACGCTGGTAAAGGGTGACTTGGCCGACGACAACAGCTATCCCACCGCCACCGCTACCTGGATTCTGGAAGACCTCGGCATGCAATTACGCCTGGGATACTCGAAGACAACGTCGCGTCCTGACTTCCGCGAACTTTCGACTGCACCGTTCATTCACCCGATAACCGGTCTCGAAATCATCGGTAACCCTGACCTTACCGTGGCATTCATCGACAATTACGATGCGCGTTGGGAGTGGTACTTCTCGGCCACCGAAAGCGTCTCGGTCGGGCTTTTCTACAAGGAGTTCGAAACACCGATCGAAGCCATCATGCAACCCGGTATCGACAACCGCAGAACCTTCATCAATGCCGAATCCGCTGTGCTGCAAGGCATAGAGTTGGATGCTTACCGCTGGCTCGGTTTCATCAATGAAAACCTCGAGAGCTGGTTCACAGCAGCCAACGTCACGCTGATCGATTCCGAAGTAGTCATCAAGCCAGAGAATGCCGGCATTCTCACTGAAAGCACCCGCGCTTTGCAGGGCCAGGCTGACTACATTGCCAACGTGCAGCTCGGCTACGACGATGGCTTCAAGCACAGAGGCAGCATGGTGTACCACGTTACCGGCGAGCGTATCCGCGAAGCGGGCGTACTCGGTGCACCGGATGTAATCGACGAGCCCTACGGCGAGCTCGATTTCAACTACATCTACACCATGAACGAGCAGTGGCAGTTCAATGCCAAGGCCAAAAACCTGTTGCAACAAAAGCGCGAAACCACCCAGGGCGGGCTCGATGCCAACAGCTGGTTCGAGGGTCGGAACTTCAGCCTGTCGATGACCTACACGTTCTGATTGTGTTGAAGTGCCGGCGCAGGGATGGGCCGGCTTCTACCTGATCCAGCAAGCTCTGGGATCAGGCCGCGCCGCCCTGTTATTCTCCCGATCTCAACAAGGGAACTACAGGAGAACAGCAAAATGGCCCAGACCCGCTTTGATTTCCGCGGTAGCAAAGTACTCATCGTTGGCGCCACCAGCGGCATAGGCCGCGCGGCAGTGGAGGCCTTCGTAGCGGCGGGGGCAGATGTAGTGTTCTCCGGCCTCGCCCAAGCCGACAGCGACACCTTGCTGCAAATGCTGCGCGCTCAAGCCACAGGCCAGGTGCATTTCCTTGCAGCCGATGTAAGCGACGAAGCCCAGGTAGCAGCGCTTGTTAGCGAAGCCGTGCGCCTGCTCGGTGGCCTCAACATCTGCCTCAATAACGCCGGAACCGAAGGCCGCTTTGGCCCCTTGCATCAACTCACCAGCGTCGATTTCGATCGCCTGATCGCCGTCAATCTGCGCGGCATGTGGCTGTGCCTCAAGTACGAAATCCCGCATCTGCAAAAAGGCGCTGTCATCATCAACACCGCGTCCACCGCCGGCGTGCAGGCAATACCGATGATTGGCGCCTACTCCGCCACCAAGCACGGCATCATCGGCCTTACCAAAGCGGCCGCGCTTGAACTGGCGGCGCAAGGCATTCGCGTAAACGCCGTGGCGCCGGGCCCGGTGGATACCGGCTTGCTCTCACGCATGATCGAAGGGCAGGTGCCGCTGCAGGTAATTGCCGACAGCGTGCCGCTGAAGCGCATTGCGCAACCGGCCGAAATTGCCAACGCGTTGTTGTGGCTTGCCAGCGATGGTGCCAGTTATGTCACTGGAGAAACCCTGGTGATCGATGGCGGGATAACCCAAGCCTGAGGGCTTTTGCCAACGCAAAGGGCCGGCCTATACTCGCCGAAACCCCACACCCCTTTACCCACCAGCTCCGGGAGCACCGCATGATTCTGTTCGGCCTGTCCGTTTCCCCCTTCGTCCGCAAAGTGATGATGTACGCCAATGAGCGTGGCCTCCAGCTGGAAAACAAACCGTTTGGCCCGCAGGCTGACGATCCGGTATTCAAAGCCGCCAGCCCCTTCGGCAAGATCCCGGCGCTGCAGGATGGTGACTACCTGCTGGCTGATTCTTCCGCGATCATCCATTACCTTGAAGCGAAGTTTCCCGACGGCGGCCTAATACCGGCTGATCCGCAAATGCGCGGCAAGGTCATCTGGTTCGACGAGTTTGCCGACACCATAATGTTTCCAGCGGGTACGGTAATGTTCTTCAACCGAGTGGTGCTGCCAAAAATCCGCAAAGCCGCCGGCGACCTGGTGGCCGCCGATGATGCTGAAAAGAACAAAGTGCCGCCGCTGCTGGCCTATCTGGAAACCTGCGTGCCAACCGACGGCTATCTGGTGGGCAACAGCCTTACGCTGGCCGATATCGCAGTAACCAGCGAGCTGATCAACTTCAGCCACGCCGGCGTGCCGGTCGATGCGGCCAAACACCCGAAACTCGCAGCTTACTTCGCGCGCATGAGCGCAAGGACTTCAGTCAGCGAGATATTCAGTGGCGAGAAAAGGTTCCTGGGTCTCTAACAGCAAACGGGTCAGAGCAAACATCTCCGACCCCTTTGATTAGTTCTCTACCGGCAACAACGCGTACTGCTGCCCGTAGTAAAGCATCTGTTGCACGAAGTCCGTCGGATATTCCACCTTCACATCCACTATCTCACCGTCCGCCGCACCATTGGCATACACCGGCACCAGTTGCGGATTGATGAAACCCGAATAGGGCGCCACGTTCAGAGTAGCGTAACGGCGCAGCACTTCGGCGTGCAGCTCCGGGTCCACCTTCGTGCCATAGTTTTCGATCAGGTTCTGCGCTGCTGCAAAATCACCTTCGCTCTTGATGCGCTGGTGCTCTCGCAGCAGCTGGCCGAACAGACCGCGCAGCTTGTCGTAATCATTGATGACAAAATAGGTCTTGCCGTCCCGCACCACTTTCTCGATCACGTTCTCCGGCAAGCCCTTCTCATACACCCACGCTGCAATCTCCTGTCGGTTGCGCATATGCGCTTCCTCTATTTTCTGGCCCGGCTCTATGCGATACAGCTGGGTCATCAGGCCTCCGCGGATATAACCGTCGTATTCAGCCTTGCCGACGTCGAGCGTTGGCATCACGCCAATCTCGATCAGCATCGGGTCCATCATGTAATACAACGCCACCAGATCAGCGCGGCCTTCCTCCATTGAACTGGCATATTGCTTCAGTGTATCCGGCGGATTGCCAATGCCTTCATTGATCTTGCCGGAGGCGTGGCCTATCACTTCATGCATGTCGGTGTGCAGGTTGCCGCTCAGCTCGGCCCACTGCTTGCTGCGGGCAATTTCATCAGCTGACGCCGCAAACTCTTCCAACGAACTGCCAGGCGCTGCGTTGTAAGCCCCCGTGATGTTGGAAAGGCTGACCGACTTCGAACCATGCTCGGCGCGAATCCAGTCGGAGTTCGGCAGGTTGATACCAATAGGCGTCGCTGGCGACGCATCACCGCTTTCCGACACCACCATGATCGCCTTGCCGGTAATGCCGGTGACATCGGCTTTCTTGTGGTCGCCCAGAATCGGCGAGTTGTCTTCAAACCACTGCGCGCGCGCCGCAATCGCGCCGATGCGCTTGGTGGCCTCTTCATCACGCACCGACACCACCGATTCAAACGAACCGCGATAACCGAGCGGATCGTTGTACACCTCGATAAAACCGTTGATCACATCGATAGTCGATTGGGTGTCGGCCACCCAGGCAATGTTGTAGGCGTCAAAATCAGCAAGATCGCCAGTCTGGTAATACTTGGCCAGCAACTCCAGCGCGGTGCGCTGCGCATCGTTCTCGGCCACGGTGGCGGCCTGCTGCAGCCAATACACCACGCGCTCAATCGCCTGCGTGTAAAGCCCGCCCACCTTCCACACCTGTTCCACCAGCTCGCCATCCACCTTCGCCAGCCGTGAGTTGAGGCCTGCCATTACCGGATGTGGATTGTTCGGGTCCTTCTTGCTGGCGTAATACGCCACCACTTCGTCTTCGGTTACGTCGCGGTAGAAGTTCACCGCCGAGCCCGCCACCTTGTCCACGTCCGCCGCCGTGTTCACCTTCTTGGCATCCACGCTTGGGTCAAACATCACCGGCTCCAGCAGCGCCAGCATCTCGTCCACGCTCTGGCCATCGGAAAGCGGCCATACCGCACCATCACTGTTCAGCACCAACTCGCGCAGGTAATCGCCGGTAAAAGCCGGCGTGAACTTGTTGCTGGAATAATGGTGATGAATGCCGTTGGCAAACCACACCTGCTTCGCATACGTCATGAATGCCGTAAATTCCGGCGTGGCGCGGTCGCCAGCGTAGTGCTGGACGATCTGCTCCAGCAGTTTGCGCACGCGCAGGTTATGGCGGTAGTTCTGGTCATACATCATGTCGCGCCCGCTCATACCGGCTTGGCTCAGGAAATACAGCAGTTTCTTCTGCTGCACACTCAACGCCTCAAATCCCGGAATCTGGTACCGCAATATGCGGATGTCGGCGAAGCGATCGGCTTCGTACTGAAAGGCAGCTGCATCAGCGGCTGGCGTGGTTGGTGCTTCAACAACGGCAGCAAAGGGTTCCGTTGGAGCCGCTGTCTCGGTGGCGCCGCCGCAGCCGTAGAGAACAAGCGCAGTAGCGATGGAAGCGGCGAGCAAGCGGAGCGGGTATTTCATGGCGAGGTTCCTGTGGGGGACATCGGGAGGGTTGGCGGGAGTCTAGTAGGCGAGGGATGGGGAGGTAAAGTTGTTCCCGTCGTGCGTGTCGCAGCCAGTCGACCGGGTCCATGGCTCAAATGCGGTCACACGCACTT
>Ga0255100_1000513_pt1 | contig 15533 bp, 12 predicted proteins | sample Colum_Colum_RepB_2_FD_188449 | JGI IMG/M metagenome (GOLD analysis project Ga0255100, IMG submission 188449) | Freshwater microbial communities from Columbia River, Oregon, United States - Colum_Colum_RepB_8d | ecosystem: Environmental > Aquatic > Freshwater > River | place: USA: Oregon...
CGCTACATCGAACAGCTGGTCCGGGCCGAAACCGGTTACGGCGCGACCGGCGCATCAAGCCACTGAGATACCCTCCGCCGGCAGCGAAATCCGCAGGCCGCGCGCGCTTGCAGGACCGGGCGCGATGTTTGCTTAAGCGCGGCACCGACCCATGCGGCCGTGCCGAGGCTGGCACACTCCCCCAAAACGAGACGACCCCGAGAAGGGGCCATGACAACGAGGATGACCATCAATGAGCGGTGACAATTTCCAGTCCGTGCTGACCGAGAGCCGCGTGTTCCCGCCGTCGGCGGCGTTCGTCGCCAAGGCCCGCGTCAATGCCGATCAGCTGAGTCAGCTGCGCGCTGCCGCAGCCGCTGATTTCAAGGGTTTCTGGGGCAAGTTCGCGGCCGAGGAGCTGAGCTGGGAAACGCCGTTCAAGACCGTGCTCGACGAATCGAACGCGCCGAACTACCACTGGTTCCACGACGGCACGCTCAACGCGTCGTTCAACTGCCTCGACCGTCATCTGGCGACCAAGGGCGACAAGATCGCCATCCGCTACGAAGGCGAAAAAGGTGACACCCGCAATTACACGTATCGCGAACTGCACACCGAGGTCTGCAAGCTCGCCAATGCGCTGAAGGGTCTCGGCCTGGTCAAGGGCGACCGCGTGGTGCTGTACCTGCCGCACTCGGTCGAAGCGGTGATCGCGATGCAGGCCTGCGCCCGTCTGGGCCTGACCCACTCGGTGGTGTTCGGTGGCTTCTCGGCGACGGCACTGCGCGACCGCATCGAGGACACTGGCGCGCGCGTGGTGATCACCGCCGACGGCAACCAGCGCGGCGGCAACTTCATCGAACTGAAGAAGGCCGTCGACGAAGCGTTGACCTTGGGCTGCCCGCTGATCGAGAACGTGGTCGTCGCCAAGCGCACGATGCACGACATTCCGATGACCAACGGCCGCGACCTGTGGTGGCACGAACTGACGGCCAACGTACCGGCCACCTGCGATCCGGTGTTCGTCGATGCCGAACACCCACTGTTCCTGCTCTACACCTCCGGCTCCACCGGCAAGCCGAAAGGCATCCAGCACTGCACCGGCGGCTATCTGCTCGGCGCGATGAAATCCGCGCAGTGGGTGTTCGATCTCCAGGAAGACGACCTGTTCTGGTGTACCGCCGACGTCGGCTGGATCACTGGCCACAGCTACGTGACCTACGGCCCGCTGGCCAACGGCGCCACCGTGATGATCTACGAAGGCGTGCCGACCGTCCCCGATGCCGGCCGCTTCTGGAAGATCTGCCAGGACCACGGCGTCACCATCTTCTACACGGCGCCCACGGCGATCCGCGCGCTGATGAAGTCCGGCGAGGAAATCCCGAACCGGTATGACCTGAGCAAGCTGCGGCTGCTTGGCAGCGTCGGCGAGCCGATCAATCCGGAAGCCTGGATGTGGTACCACCGGGTGATCGGCAAGGGCGCGCTTCCGATCGTCGACACCTGGTGGCAGACCGAAACCGGCAGCATCGTGATGAGCCCGATTCCGGGTGCCACGCCGACCAAGCCGGGTTCCTGCACGCAGCCGCTGCCCGGCCTGTTCGCCGATGTCGTCGACGAAACCGGCGAGCCGGTGGTCGGCAAGACTGCTGGCGGCTATCTGGTCATCACCAAGCCGTGGCCATCGATGCTGCGGACGATCTGGGGCGACAACGCGCGTTACAAGTCGGCCTACTTCGGCCAGTTCCCGCCGCGTCCGGACGGCTCGCTGCTGTATGTCGCCGGTGACTCCACGCACCGCGACGAGGACGGCTACTACTGGATTCTTGGCCGCGTCGACGACGTGCTGAACGTGTCCGGCCACCGTCTCGGCACGATGGAAGTGGAATCGGCGCTGGTCAGCCATCCACGTGTCGCCGAAGCGGCTGTCGTCGGCCGTCCGCACGAGATCAAGGGCGAAGCGGTCTGCGCCTTCGTGATCTGCAAGGGCGTGCGCCCGACCGGTGCCGAAGCCGATGCGCTGATCAAGGAACTCCGAGAGCACGTCGCGAAGGAAATCGGCCCGATCGCCAAGCCGGACGACATCCGTCTGGCCGACGGCCTGCCGAAGACCCGCAGCGGCAAGATCATGCGCCGCCTGCTGCGCTCGATCGCCAAGGGCGAAGCGATCACCCAGGACATCTCCACGCTGGAGAACCCGGCCATCGTCGAGCAGCTGGCCGGCAAGGCGTGATCACGGGACTGCCGTGAACGAACGGCGCCTTCGGGCGCCGTTTTCCGTTGCGGCGTCGATGGGGTCAACCGGGCAAGCCGTTACCACCCGTGCGCCGGAACGCTCCCGCCGATACGCCATAGCGCTTCTGGAACACCCGGCAGAAGCTCGACAGCTCGTTGAAGCCCCAGCGGCTGGCGATCCGGGAAATCGGCGTGCCGGCCTGGGCGGGGTCAAGAAGATCGCGCTTGCAGCGCTCCAGCCGCTGCTCCTGCACGCTTTGCGAGAACGACTGGCCCTGATCCTCGAACAGCTTGTGCAGGTAGCGCGGCGAAATCCGAAAGCGCGCGGCCACGGCGTTCACGCACAGATCGGGGCTGGCGATGCTGGCGGCAATGTAGCTGCCGATCGAATCGCGAAGGCCCTGCCGAACAGCCTCGCGACCACGCTCACAGGTATCGACGGTCGCGCCCAATGCAATCGACAGCAGATTGCCGAGGGTGTCGACCATCGTCTGCTGCGCGGCCTGCGGAATGGCCTCCGAGCAATGCAGCAGCGAGCGCATGTAGGTGCCAGCCACTGTGCCCAGCGCGCCGTCGTCGGTCAGGCGCACGGCGGTCGCTTCGCGCGGCGCCTTGAGGCGCGGCATCAGCAGATGGCGCGGCAGGCGGATGCACAGGATTCGCCAGTCATCGAAGGCCAGGTCGTAACTGCGCGTGGTGTCGACGATGTAGAAATCACCCGGCCGGATTAGGGTTTCGCGGCCGTCCTGGCGCACCACGCAGCGACCTTCGAGCTGCAGGTTGGCGAAGAAGTACTCGCTGGGATTGCGGCGAATCTCGCGTTCGCGCCGGTACACGGTCTGGGCGCGCGAGCGGACATCGGACACGGTGACGTCTAGCATGTCCTTGATCGCCACACGGCTTTCAAAGCGGCCCCGCGCTTCGGCCACCGGGTCGAGCGCGGTGAACGCTTCGCAAAGCACTTCGCGCCAGTACGGATACTGCTCGGCCGGCGGTCGGTCTTCGGTGGTCAAGGTTCGCATTGCTGCTGCCTCCCGCTCGGTCGATCAATTTCTTGCCGCTCGATCATACGTCCCCATAGCCGCACGATTCCTGCCAGTGCGGCACGACACATCCCGTGCGCGAATCGTCAATTCCGCGATCCGAATCGGCCAATTCGGCGTCCGCGACGGCGCTTATCCTCAGGTTAACGCCGCGCATTCACGACCGAGGACGCACCCCGATGGCCATCGACTTCACGCTGAGCGACGAACAGAAAGCCCTGCAGGCCGGCGCGCGGCAGTTCGCGGCGACCGTGCTCAGCCAGGTCAAGGCGACGATCACACCGATCGCGAAGCCGGAAGACCGCTTCTTCGCCACCCAGCCGTTCTACGCGCAGATGGCCGCGGCCGGCTTCATCCATGCGCTGTTTCCGAAAGCCTATGGCGGCAGCGGCATATCGACGGTCGACTTCGCGCTGGCCTCGGAAGAACTGTCGGCCGTCGACATCAATGTGCCGTCGACGCTGCTTGCGACCGGCCTCGGTATGGAGCCGATCCTCGGCTTCGGCACGGAAGAACAGAAGCGCCGCTGGATCGGCGAGATCCTTGCCGCACCCGGCGATCGGCTGGCCGCGCTCGCCTTCACCGAAGTCACCGGCGGCGCGAACTACGACAGCCCGGACCCGAGCGCCGGCGTGCAGACCATCGCCCGCCGCGACGGCGACGAATGGGTCATCAACGGCCAGAAGCACTACACGACCAATGGCTGCGGCTGGGATGGCAAGGGCGCCCACCTGTTGAGCGTGGTCTGCCGCACCGACCCGAGCTTGCCGCCGTCCGAATCGCTGGCCGTGATCGTGGTGCCGGGCGCGACACCCGGTGTCGAGGTCGTCGGCTATCTCGACACCGCCGGGCATCGCGCCGTTGTGTCGCCGCGCATCCACTTCAATAACGTCCGGGTGCCGGTCGGCAACATCCTTGGCAAACCCGGCGATGGCGCGGCGATCTGCCAGCACGCGTTCAGCTGGACCGCCGCGCTGATCGGCGCGGCCTGTACCGGCGTGATGCGCGCCGCGTTCGATGTGGCGCTGAACTTCGCGAAGACCGACAAGCGCTCCGGCACCGTGCCGGTGATCGAGCACCAGAACGCCGGCTACATGCTGGCTGACCTGAAGATGCGCATCGAAGCCGCCCGCTACCTGACCTGGAAGGCCTGCCACCAGCTCGACATCACCGATCGCCGCAGCGACGAGCTGGCGATCATCACCAAGGTCTACGCCTCCGAACTGTGCGTGCAGGTGGTCTACGACGCGATGCGGCTGGTCGGTGTCGACAGCTATACCGAACTGACGCCGCTGGCCGGGCTGATGCAGGACGCGCTGTGCTTCCCGCTGTACGACGGCGGCAACATGGGCGTACGTCGCCGGCAGCTGCATCGCAAGTTCAAGGCCGAAGGCTACGACCCGATGGCGGTGGCGGAAGGGCGCTGATGCGCCGCTGATCAGTCGGGCGCACCCTCAACTCATCGACTTTTGTAGGCACCACGCCATGAGCGAAGCCACCGTCACCCGCAGGGGCCTGATCACCATTCCAGCCGAGCTTCGTGCCGCGCTCGCCGTTAATCCAGGCGATCGCGTGACGTTCACGCTGCTCGACGATGGCGCCGCGTTGATACGCGCCAAGACCCGCTCACTCGATGGGTTGCAGGGTTTGCTGAAGGACGCAGGTAACAAACGTCGCAAGCCGGTGCCGACCGGCGATCTGAATCTCCGCTGATCCGCTTCGATACATCGTGGCCAGCGTCGATCCCAACGTCCCCGTGCTTTGGCTGGCCACCGAGCGCTTCAGGATCGAAGCACGTCAGCAGCCGCACCGGCGCCCATGCACGGCGGCTGAGCTTCGAGGCATGAGAGGTAAAGCAGCCAAGGTTTGAATGGCTGCGCTGAGTCGACCAAACCTGCCAATCAGCACAGCTCTCGCTCGCCGTTGAGCGGCGAGCGATTGACGAAGATCAGCGCTTCTTCAACGCATCCGCCAGCGCACTGCCCAGCGACCCCAGCTGCGGCGCCGCCTGCCGCTGTGGTGGCTTTTGCGTGCTGCGCCGATCCGGTGCTCGCTCCGCACCACGCGCGCCGGACACCGGCGCCGCCGAGCCGTCGTCCTTCTTCATCGACAGCGCAATGCGCTGCCGCTTCACGTCGACATCGACGACGCGCACCTTGACGATCTGGCCGGCCTTGACGACTTCGTGCGGGTCTTTGACGAAGCGGTCGGACAGCTGCGAGACGTGCACCAGCCCGTCCTGATGCACGCCGATGTCCACGAACGCGCCGAACGCCGCGACATTGGTCACCGTGCCTTCGAGCACCATGCCGGGCTTCAGATCAGCGACTTCATTGACGCCATCGGCGAAGGTCGCGGTCTTGAACTCGGGGCGCGGGTCGCGGCCCGGCTTTTCGAGTTCGCCCAGGATGTCGCGCACCGTCGGCAGGCCGAAGCGCTCGTCGATGAACTGCTTCGGGTCGAGCTTCTTCAAGGTAGCGGCATCGCCCATCACGCTGCGCAGATCGCGGCCGCAGGCGGACACGATGCGGCGGGCGACGTCATAGGCTTCCGGGTGCACCGAAGAAGCATCGAGCGGCTCCTCGCCATCGCGAATGCGCAGAAAGCCAGCGCACTGCTCGAAGGTTTTCGGCCCGAGGCGTGACACTTCCAGCAGCGCACGGCGGGACTTGAACGCGCCGTGCGCATCGCGGTGAAAAACGATGCCTTCGGCGAGTGAACGGCTCAGGCCGGACACCCGCGCCAGCAGCGGTGCGGAAGCCATGTTCAGATCGACGCCGACGGCGTTCACCGCGTCTTCGACCACGGCATCAAGCTGCTTGGCCAGCCGGTACTGATCGACATCGTGCTGGTACTGACCCACGCCGATGGACTTCGGATCGATCTTCACCAGCTCTGCCAGCGGGTCCTGCAGGCGGCGGGCGATCGACACCGCGCCGCGCAGGGTCACGTCCAGATTCGGGAACTCGTTGGCCGCCAGTTCGGACGCCGAGTAGACCGAGGCACCGGCTTCGCTGACAACGATCTTTTGCGGCTTCGGATCGGCGAGCAGCGGCAGCATTTCAGCCACCAGCTTTTCGGTCTCGCGGCTGCCGGTGCCGTTGCCGATGGCGATCAGTTCCACCTTGTGCAGCTTGCACAGGCGGGCAATCTCGGCTTGAGCACCGCGCACATCGTTGCGCGGCTGGAACGGGTAGACGGTTGCGGTATCAAGCAGCTTGCCGGTGGCATCGACGACCGCGATCTTGCAGCCGGTGCGGATGCCCGGATCCAGCCCCAGGGTCACGCGCGGGCCGGCCGGTGCCGCCAGCAGCAGCGCCTTCAGATTGCGCGCGAACACGTCGATCGCCTCGGCTTCGGCCCGCGTGCGCAGCTCCATCATCAGATCGACCGACAGGTTCATCGACAGCTTCACGCGCCAGGTCCAGCGGCAGACATGCATCAGCCAGGCGTCGGCTTCGCCCCCGCCCGAACCTGCGTCGGCCTTGATGTTCTGCGTCGCGGCGATCATCCGCTCGACCGGCTTGTACGGCGCCGGATCATCGGCATCGACCTCGATGTCCAGACTCAGCACTTCCTCGTTGCGGCCGCGCATCATCGCCAGCACGCGGTGGCCGGCGACTTTCGACAGCGGCTCGCGGTGATCGAAGTAGTCGCTGAACTTGGCGCCGGCCTCTTCCTTGCCTTCGATCAGCTTGGCGCGCAGCTCGCCGCGTTCGCGCAGGTAGGTGCGCAAGCTGCCGAGCAGTGCGGCGTCTTCGGCAAAGCGTTCGGTCAGGATGTCGCGGGCGCCGTCGAGTGCGGCCTTCACATCGGTGACCTCGCCCTGCACGAACGGTGCGGCCACCACGCTCGGCACCACGCTGCGATCGTTCAGGATCAGATCGGCCAGCGGTTCCAAGCCACGTTCGCGGGCGATCTCGCCGCGCGTGCGGCGCTTCGGCTTGTACGGCAGATAAAGGTCTTCAACCTCGGCCTTGGTGGTCGCGGCGTTGATCTTCGCTTCCAGCTCGTCGGTCAGCTTGTCCTGGCTGCGGATCGAATCGAGCACCGCCGCGCGGCGGTCTTCGAGTTCGCGCAGATAGCCGAGCCGTTCTTCGAGATTGCGCAGCTGGGTGTCGTCAAGCCCGCCGGTGACTTCCTTGCGGTAGCGCGAGATGAACGGCACCGTCGCGCCTTCATCGAGCAGGTCCACAGCGGCCGCGACCTGGCGCGGCTGGGCGCCGATCTCGATCGCGATCAGGTTGAGGATGTCGCGGCGGACTCGTTCGGCGGTGGCGGCAGCAGCTGAGGTCATTCGGATACAGGAACAGGAAACGGGGCCGCGACCATACCGCCCTGCCTGCCGCCCGCCAAGGTTGACAAAGCCCGCCGCCTTGCCCATCCGGCCGCGACGTAGCGGCGGCCAGCAGAGCCGGACGGACGTCGCCCGCAACCGATCCGCGGCCAACAGATCGCCCGCGTGAAGCAGCCGACCGAACGGCGCGCAAGGTCTTGTGTGCAGGGCCTCCCGCGCATCCCCTCGCGCCCGCTACAGTTCGGCCATAACCAGAACAGTTGGAGGAGAACACCGCGATGACCAAGAAGCTCAATCCGCTCGATGCCTCATGGCTGCAGGTGGAGTCTCGCGACACGCCGATGCATGTCGCGCAGCTGCAGATCTTTTCGCTGCCGGACGACGCGCCCGAAGGCTTCGTGCTGGATCTCGTCGCTCGCGCCAAGGCAGGAGCCGTGGAACCTGAAGCTGCGCGGCGGCCGTGCGCTGCCGGTGTGGATCGAGGACAACAACGTCGACATGGATTACCACTTCCGGCATCTGTCGGTGCCCCGCCCTGGCGGCGAGCGCGAACTCGGCGTGCTGGTATCGCTGCTGCACTCCACCCAGCTCGATCTGAGCCGCCCGCTGTGGGAGTGCACGATGATCGAAGGGCTGGAAGGCAACCGGGTGGCGCTGTACACCAAGATCCATCACTCGCTGGTCGATGGTGTGTCCGGCGCGCGAATGATGTCGCGCGTGTTCTCACCAGACCCGAATGAACGGAACATGGTCGCGCCGTGGCGCGTGCCGCCGCCGGAAAAGACACGGCGCGAGAAGCTGCCGGCCGCACCCGCTGCCAATCCGATGCAGGTGATCAAGGAACAGCTCGGCGCCAAGGTGAAATCCGCGTCGTCGCTGATCTCAGCGCTGCGCCGCCTGCGCCGTGCGAAGAAGACGCCAGGCGATGCGCTGGTCGGCCCGTTCACCGGGCCGAAGTCCGTGCTCAATGGCCGGGTCAATCAGGCCCGCCGCTTCGCGACCCAGCAGTACGACCTTGCCGAACTTAAAAGCTTGGCGGCGAAGGCCGACTGCTCGCTGAACGACATCGTGCTGTACCTGTGCGCCACCGCGCTGCGCCGCTTTCTGGGTGAACTGGATCAGCTGCCGAAGGCGCCGCTGACGGCCGGCATTCCGGTCAACGTGCGGCCGGCGGATGATCAGTCCACCGGCAACGCGATCAGCTTCATCATGGCGACCCTCGCGACCGACATCGCCGATCCACTTGCCAGGCTCGCCGCGATCAAGGCGTCGACGGCCCGCGCCAAGGAACACCTGCAGGCGATGCCGAAATCGGCACTGACCCAGTACACGATGATGATCATGGGTCCGTACACGTTGCAGCTGCTGACCGGCCTCGGCGGCCGCGCGAAGCCGGTGTTCAATATCACCATCTCCAACGTCCCCGGCCCAGAGCGGCCGCTGTACTGGAATGGCGCGAAGCTGGAAGCGACCTACCCGGTGTCGCTGATCGCACACGGCGGGGCGCTGAACATCACCTGCCTGTCATACGCCGGGACGATGAACTTCGGCTTCACCGGCTGCCGCGATACCTTGCCGCATATGCAGCGGATTGCGGTTTATACGGGGGAGGCGCTCGACGAACTGCGTGAATTGCTGACTGCCCAGTGAAGCGGTTGCCGGCTCGCGTACCGGCAGACTCCACAGCAAGCGGCTCAAGCGCTAGCGCGGGGATCAGGCCGTCACGTGATCGTCCGGCCGTGCCGCGGCCGTGAACACCATCTTGAGTCCCAGCGCCTGGGAGACTTTCAGGATGGTGGCAAAGCTCGGATTGCCGGTGCCGGACAGGGCCTTGTAAAGCCCTTCTCGGGTCATGCCGGTGTCCCGCGCCAGCTGGCTCATGTTGCGGGCGCGCGCGACATCGCCAAGGGCGTGCGCGATGGCCGCGGCGTCACTGCCGCTGTCTTCGATGACCGCCTCAAGGTAGGTGGCAATGTCCGCCTCATCCTTGAGGTAGTCAGCCGCGTCATAGCGACTGAAGGTTTCCTGGGTCATGTCTGATCCTTCCACTGCGCAGCAACGGCCTTGGCCTGCGCGATGTCCTTGTCCTGTGTGGACTTGTCGCCACCGCAGAGCAGGACCACGACGACGGGACCGTGCTGTACGAAATACACCCGATAGCCGGGGCCATGGTCGATCCGCATTTCCAACACGCCTTCCCCTACGGACTTCACGTCGCCGGGGTTGCCAAGGCTCAGACGCAGGATGCGCGCCTGCACCTTCGCCCGAGCCTGCCGATCCCGTAGCGATGCCAGCCAGCGATCAAAAGTGGCGCTTTTCAGTACATCGACCATGCGTTAACCATAGTTAACAGATGCAGAGGTGTCAACCATGGTTAACGTCCACGGCCCGGACCGGCCGCTGTACTGGAATCGTGCCAAGCTCGAAGCGACCTACCCGGCGCAACTGACCGCTTTCGGTGGCGTGCTGAACATCACCTACGCGTCGTATGCCGGGACGACGAACTTAAGGTTCACCGGCTGTCGGGATACCTTGCCGCATATGCAGCGTATTGCGGGTTATCCGGAGGAAGTCCTTGACCAATCACGGGGACTTCTCGTTTCCTAGTGAGTTACCGCAATCAGCACGAAACGGACAGCGTGCTTTTTCCACGGTAAAGTCCTAGGTATCTGGGAGACGTGTGGGAGGGAACAGTGAATCAACTCGGGTTACTTTTGTGCGGAAAAACCAGCAGTGAAGGCATAGCGAAAATTGCACTTGAACAACTGCATACGTCAATAACGAATTTCTCCGGTCGCGCCGTGAGATATCTAAATGACGCGGCCACTGAAGATACTCTCAGTTTTGGTCCGTTTTGCGCGCGTGTTTTACTTGAAAACGCGTGTGCGGCGTTAGTAGGCCGCCTCGACAGCTTTCGATTGCTTTATCTGAGCGAGTTCCAATCTCAGCCTGAATACGAGCATGGCAAACGGGCTCGGTCCGCATTTTCATGGACGGGAGATGTGATTCCAGACGATAAACCGCCCACTCAACTCTGGAGTGTCGATAACGATATACCGAAGATCAGCCGAGCACTATTTTCTAAGCATACTGATCATGTGTACTGGCGTCCCGCTGTTGAATGCGCTTTGGATTTTTTGTCACAGCAGTCAGCCAATCCTCTACTTGCAGACCTAACAGCACTTGATGCGGAAAGTTTTATAAGTCGATCCAAAGGTGGAAGCTTGCAACTTTACTCGACGTTGTCAAAGGCTGTTCACTGGGAATTCTTTTCTACCGCATTAGTTTTTGATGAGGCAACAGTCAAAAATGCAATACGAGATACCTGTTTACTTGTGGGTCAACTTGGCTTGATCTCTCACTTCATACCAACTGCCTACGCCTCATTGACGCCATCAGTAGCACTTGATCAATACATATCTTTCCGGAGCGTTGTCGCATGAACGAAGACTCCAACGACGAACTTGATTCTGGCTTAATTCTCGCAGCAGAAGAATGCCCTGCCGACAAATTCACGCTGTGCCATAGCTTTTCTGCATATGACGATGTAATTATCAGAAAATTGAGTGCGCACGGCCCAGTGTTGATTAGGGGGGGGCGTGGTAGCGGAAAAAGTGCGCTACTAATCGAAGCACATCGGAGAATGAGAGACGTCTCGACCGTTTGTCCAGTCTATGTAAGCCTTCGATATCTCCCTCTGCTTCAATCTGACGGCAATGAATACATCGGGCACTTCTGCATCCTTTTATCCCAAGCGATTCAGCGTGAATTGAACGAACGGGGGATCAGCTACGACTTCGGTATCGCTGAAACCCAAGCTTCAGTGCAGCTCGCACTCTCTGACCTCGCGCAGAGGCTCAAGATGAGGATCGTTTTGCTATTTGACGACGCTGCTCACATTGGACGAGAAAAGCCTTTGGAGGTCTTTTTCGATTTATTTCGCACCTTGTCTAGTAGCTTAACTTCATGCAAAGCGTCTATCTACCCCGGCGTAACAAAATTTGGAATTCGATTCGACGTCTTCAATGATTCTACAGTAATTGATATTAGTAGATCGGATGTAATGCAAAATCAGAGCTTCTTTCCAGATGTTGTTCGAGCCCGCTATCCAAAGCTAAGTGATCGAGCGACATTTTCGGATCGACTTGCGCCCAATGAGTTTGCAAATGCGCTCGGAAGAGCGGTCGTCGGAAACCTCCGGGGATTTATCCTCGCGTGCAACCGCTTCGAGGGTAAGGAAAAAATAGGTATTCCAGAACTTACACAGTGCCTACTCGACATGGCCAGCGATTATTTCTGGCCCTTAATGGATGAAGTAGCTCCGAAGTTAGGAATGTATGAGGCACTGATAGAGCCCGCTCGTGCGGTCATGGAATCTATGATTGAGCATGTTTCCAAGCCAGTCAAAGAAAGAGCTCGATCGGTTGCCCAGGATAAAGTCCTTGTTCATCGGCAGTTGGTATCTCACTACATCAAGGTTTTCGAGATTCTCGAATACTTAGGATTCGTCGCACGGAGAGAAGCTTCGAGAGGAATGAAGTCAGGAGGTAGGGGTGCAATATTTGCCGTCAATCTCTGTAATATTCTGGATGCCGTTCCTACGAAACGCTTAACGCTTGAAATGGTTGAGGAATGGATTACTGGAATTTCAGAGCCTGCGGAGATTCATATATCAGGTACGATTTTTCAAACAATTAAACTTCCGTCATTACCTGAAGAACAGGGTTTGGCGATATTGGAAAAGCCTTTGAAGGTACTTGGAAGGTCGCAGGCGTATCCTTATGGTCTTACTGAGGCAATCATCGGACGCTTGGCCGACGGTGGCTACACCACAGTTGGACAAATCGCGAACGCTAGCGATTTGGAATTGGACAAGGTTGACTACATTGGCGCCGCCAAGATTAAAGCTATCCGAGACGTCGTCTATCAAGCTATTTGGATGTAGCGCAACATCTGCTTCCTGTACAACGCAGCCATGCGCTCCGCCGCTGCAAAGTCCCAAACGACAAGGGGCCGTCACCGGCCCCTTGTCGTTACAGCTAGCAGTAGAGCCGCAAACCTCAAGCGTCCGTAACCGCCCCCAAGCTCGCCGTCGAAACCAGCTTCGCGTACTTCGCCAGCAGGCCCTTCGTGTACTTCGGTGCAGGCTGCTTCCACACGGCGCGGCGCTTGGCGATTTCGGCGTCGTCGACGTTCAGCTGCAGCAGCTGCTGGTGGGCGTCGATGGTGATCGAGTCGCCTTCATGGACAAGGCCGATCAGACCGCCGACATAGGCTTCCGGGGCCACGTGGCCGACGACCATGCCCCAAGTGCCGCCGCTGAAGCGGCCATCGGTGATCAGGCCGACGGTTTCGCCGAAGCCCTTGCCGATCAGTGCGGAGGTTGGCGTCAGCATTTCGCGCATGCCGGGGCCGCCCTTCGGGCCTTCGTAGCGGATCACCAGCACGTCGCCGTGGTTGATCTGGTCGGCCATGATCGCGGCCATTGCCAGTTCTTCGGAGTCGTAGACGCGGGCCGGGCCGGTGATCACCGGGTTCTTCAGGCCGGTGATCTTGGCAACGCAGCCTTCCGGGGCGAGGTTGCCCTTCAGGATCGCGAGGTGGCCTTCCTTGTACAGCGCCTTGTCGATGGTGCGGATCACGTCCTGATCACCGCGCGGGACTGACGGCACGTCCTTCAGCACTTCGGCAATCGTCTGGCCGGTGATGGTGATGCAGTCGCCGTGCAAGAGACCGGCGTCGAGCAGGATCTTCATCACCTGCGGAATGCCGCCAGCCTTGTGCAGATCAGTAGCGACGTACTTGCCGCTCGGCTTCAGGTCGCACAGCACCGGGGTGCGGCGGCGCACGCGCTCGTAATCGTCGATCGTCCACTCCACCTGCGCGGCATTGGCAATCGCCAGGAAGTGCAGCACGGCGTTGGTCGAGCCACCGGTGGCCATGACCACGGCGATTGCGTTCTCGATGCTCTTGCGGGTGACGATGTCGCGCGGCTTCAGATCCCGCTTGATCGCGTCGACCAGGGCTGCAGCCGAGCGGGCCACCGAATCACCCTTTTCCGGGTCCGGGTTCGCTTCGGTGGACGAGTACGGCAGCGACAGGCCGATGGCCTCGATCGCGCTGGACATGGTGTTGGCGGTGTACATGCCGCCGCAGGCGCCGAAGCTCGGGCAGGCGTTCTTTTCGATGCCGTCGAGGTCTTCCTTGCTCATTTTGCCGGCGCCGTAGGCACCAACCGCTTCGAACGCGGAGACGATGGTCAGCGGAATGCCCTTCCACTCGCCCGGCTTGATCGTGCCGCCGTAGCAGAAGATCGCCGGGGCGTTGACGCGCAGCATGCCGATCATCGCGCCCGGCATGTTCTTGTCGCAGCCGCCGATGGCAAGCACGCCGTCCATGCTCTGGCCCTGCACGGAGGTTTCGATGGCATCGGCGATCACTTCGCGCGACACCAGCGAGTACTTCATGCTTTCGGTGCCCATGCCGATGCCGTCGGTGACGGTCGGGAAGCCGAAGATCTGCGGCATTGCGCCGGCCGCCTTCAGCGCAGCGTCCGCGCGCGCCGCCAGGCCGCCGATGCCGGCGTTGCAGGGGTTCATCGTCGAGTGGCCGGAGGCGACGCCGACGATCGGCTTTTCGAAGTCGCCATCCTTGAATCCGACGGCGCGCAGCATGGCGCGGTTCGGGCTGCGGTTGAGGCCGGCGGTGATCGCCTGGCTGCGCTTGTTCAGGGGTTCGGACATGGCTCGATACACTCGTGGCTGAGGGTGAACGGGTGCGCAGCGTACACCACGTTTGGTGTATCGTCATGCACATCATTTCCGGGAGCTGGACCATGCGCACCAACATCGTGCTCGACGACGCGCTGGTGAAGAAGGCGATGCAGTACTCGCGAACCAAGACTAAGCGCGACGCCGTGCACGCCGCGCTGGAGGAATACGTGGCCAGCCGCGAGCGCAGCCAGCGGATCCTCGAGTTCTTCGGCTCGGATGTCATCGACCCGGCCTACGACCACAAGGCGACCCGCGCCGGCGAGGCGAGCTAGCCCATGTATCTCGTCGATACCTCGGTGTGGATCGATGCCCAGCGCCCGACACCGGGGCCGAAAGGGCTGCTGCTGCGCGAGCTGGCGGCGCGTCAGGCGATCTTCGGGCTGGCGCCGGTGATCCTTCAGGAAATCCTGCAGGGCTGCCGCGATGCCGACAGCCTGGCGCGCACCCGGCACCGGCTGGGGCTGGAGCGCTGCTATCTGCCGGTTGATCCGGTGAAGACCTGCGCCGAAGCCGGCGCGCTGTACGCCCGCTGCCGCTGGGCCGGGCAGACACCGCGCAGTTCCAACGACTGCCTGATCGCCCAGATCGCGATCGAATACGGCCTGACCCTGCTGCATGACGATCCGGATTTCGAGCGCATCGCCGCCGTCGAACCGCGCCTGAAGCTGGCCTGAAGCTGGCCTGAAGCGGGCCGGATCGGCCCGGATCCGCCCGCGCACGGACGGCGCAGCTTCCATGTCATGGAACGCCAGCGGCGGGCGGCCGAACCAGATCATCACGCCCATCCACTCCGGGCCGTGCGGCTCGCGCACCTTCGGCAAATACCAGTCGATCACCAGATGGGCGATCTCGTGCGGAATGGTCTGCTGGATCATGCGCACCGGGTAGCGCGACAGCAGATCCGGGTGGATGCGGATCCACTGCTCGGGCAGCGCCCGCGGCCGTACCATCGTTGCCGCCATGCCGGCGATGCCGCCCTTCAGGTCGTACAGCACCTTCGGCTTCGGCAGCGGCGCGCCGAGCTTCGACAGATGCGGAATCTCCCGCGCGCGATCAACCCAGTGATCGACCGCGCGCTCCAGCCGCTCGCGCACCTTCAGCGGATTGCGGTTGATCGCGCCCTGCTCCCACTCCACGCCGCGCGCATCGCGCACCAGCGGCACCTGCTTCCACGGTGCGGCCAGCGGCTGGTTCCAGAAATCGGGC
>Ga0255100_1000516_pt1 | contig 15494 bp, 6 predicted proteins | sample Colum_Colum_RepB_2_FD_188449 | JGI IMG/M metagenome (GOLD analysis project Ga0255100, IMG submission 188449) | Freshwater microbial communities from Columbia River, Oregon, United States - Colum_Colum_RepB_8d | ecosystem: Environmental > Aquatic > Freshwater > River | place: USA: Oregon...
CTATCAGGACGATTATTTTTAGCTTTTGGTAAATCTTTAGCCTCTTTTTCTGTTTTTAAATTCATAACATCATAAACGTAGGTACCCTTAGAGCGTGTCATAAAATTTTGATCAAACGTTTTAACCTCTTCATTTAATCGATCTAAATTTCGCTTCATGTATGCAGCACTATCAGAAGCATTAAGGCCCTTGGTTTGATCGCGCAGTGTTCCAAATTGTTTATTTTTATCTGAAATAAATTTTAGATAACTAAAAAACTGCTCGTTATCTTTTGAACCGGTACATTTTAAATTGGAAATAATATCAGATTTATCCGTAGTTATAGTAAACTTAAAACTATCGTTTATAAAAAAATCAAAATACACCGATTTACCCTGACTCACCAGCGTATAAATACCCTTGTCTAAGGGATCTTGTCCTTTAAAGCGAATAAGACCGTCTTTAATATTTTTACAGGTATCGGTTATATATTGTTGGTCAAAAATATATTTTACCAGATACACCATTGAGTCATTACAACCTTTCATTTTAATGGTAATATCATAGCCTTTTTGGGCGTATGCGCTAACTACAAAAAGCATAGAAAGGAAAAGGGAGTTGAGAATTTGAGAGGCTTTTTTCATAATGAGAGCTTTAACGGGTATTAGATTGATTTTGAATTTTTTGCAATGTAGATAAAAGTTCAGTTAAACTTTGATGATGTGATATTATAGTACTTTCAGCGTCCAATAACATAAATGCAGGCGTAGCTTGTATGTCAAATGTAGTTTTAAATTTATTGAGATGTACAGGATCGGCATAATGTTTGAAAAAATTTAAGTTTTTTTCACGAATAAAGTTAAGCCAACCTTTATAATCTGTATCAATAACATTAATTGCCAAAACCTTAAGTAAACCCGACTCTATAAGCGGTTTTAACCGGTCCTGGATAATTGGAAGTTCTGAAATACAATGGGGGCAATCTGTAGACCAAAACAAAAGCAATTGCAATGGTCCGTTTTTAGTATTAAAACTATAAAACATAGATTCTAATTGTGCTTTGCGAAGCTCGTACAAGCGTTGTGCGTTTTCGGAGGAAATCCCAACTTTAAAACCCCAAGATTGAGCAATACGGGTATTCATGGTGTCTAAAACTAGAAGTTCCGGAAGGGGTTTTCCGGTTAACAACGGCTCAATTTGTTGAATTCGGTTTAGCATTCGGTTTCGGGTTTCAGAATCAAATGAGGCATCTAAAAATCCGGATCGTATGTATGTATTAACCAGTTCTACAAATACATCTTGCATGCCTCGCGGTTTTTTTGATTTATCAAAAACAAGCTCATTGCGGTTTTCATACATGGACATTAAATGGGAAATTACATATGTTTTACTTTTCTTTTGCATATGCATATTGGTAACCATTCTAAAGATTTCAGCAGTTACTGAATCGGGATGTAAGCTTACCCAATTTTCGAAATACTCTTGAATACGGGGGGCAAGGAATGGATTGGTTATTAATTCGGGTTTTGAAAAATCTATAAATTGCCAATACCGCCTTTTAAATTCAAGACGCTGTTTAACCGAATCAGCAGGTACTTTTGAATACGTGCGCGGCGGGTTAATTTTTAATTTGAGCATTTGACCAAACACATTGGTGTAGTTTTTTTTAAATAACGAATCGCAATACATGAGGCTTCGTTTTTGAATTTGTGCAATGGTGTGTGTTACATCCGTACTTTGGTTACCTTGTGTTTCGCGCAATATTTGGCATCGTTCCAAATCACGGTTCCAGTTAGACAATTTTCGATTCCATTCAAAATAACTTTCATTTATAGCATGCGTTGAAGAATGAAGTGTTGTATGGGCATTGTGCACTTGGCATTGAATTTGTAATGGAAAATTGCCATCCATAAAAAAATCAAAATACGAACTTGATTTAGTTGCGTCTGTTATTAAATACATACCGGCCAAAACCTGATCAGGACATTTAAATACGGCTGTTCCATTCATATCGGTATGAGCACTGTCTAAAATTAATATTTGATCGTACTCGTAACCGGCCAAAAACACTTTTGAACCCGGAATATCCTCAAGTTTAAGCGTTAGTATATTTTGATTTTGACTATACACAAACGAAATAAAGAAAATCCAAAATATCAACAGAACCCTTTGAAACGATTTAAGCTTAATGGTATTTAACATCCTAAATGAAATTTAAAGTATCAAATTTACATTATATTTGACAGGTATTTATGCATCCTGCCCTCATTGTTTTAACTGCATGTTTATTTGCATTACCCTACAGGGCTCAGGTTGATCAATCCGATTCCTCAGCTTTAAAAACCTTATTTTTAATTCAAAAACAGGCCGATCGGTTGTTTAAAAACCCTTCTGTTAAAATCCAAACCGCAAGCCATGATTCACTCGTTGCAGCCCTGGAGTCTATATTGCAATGTAAAGACCCGCTCATACTACCTTGGGACTCCTTAAAAAGCCATTTTTCGGTTTTAATACCTGCAAACCGCAGATTACTATTAATAACCTGGAATTTACCGGAACGCAATGAGTGTAACCGTTATTATGGATTCTTATGGCAACAGGCAACTTTTAAAAAAAACCACTTTTGGCAGCGCAAAAAAAACACTACTGAAGCCCTACCCAAATTCGTGTACCGATTGCATGAAAACACAAATTGGTTAAAGCAAAAATCTCCTGAACTCTATACCGGTTCAGCCGAACAATGGCCGGGTATGTTGTATACAGCTATAGTACCTGCAAACGGATATTATTTATTATTGGGCTGGAACGGTAAAGATGCTTACACCCAATTTAAAGGTATAGATGTGTTATGGTTTGATGCAGAACATCAGCCACATTTTGGGAAACCGGTTTTTAAAATACCCAAAAAAAATCCCAAACGAATGTTATTTGAGTACAGTAAAGAAGCACAAATGAGTTTACGTTACGACTCCTGGTCACGCAGGGTAATTTACAGTCATTTAGGGCCACGTGATGAAAACCCTGCATTGCTTGGTCAATTTGCTTTTTACGGCCCGGATGGTAGTTTTGATGCCTTAAATGAACGTGACAACCGCTGGATACTGGAAGAAGCTATAGATATTCGAAACAAGCGTTCTAAACTGGATAATGCACCCAAGCCGGATACCGAACAGCAAATACAATTGTACCCTATAAAATAATTAGAGTCCGATAAGGCTTTTGTAAGCTTCGGCATCCAGAAGTTGACCAATTTCCTCAGGATTTGAAACCGTGATTTTAATCATCCAACCCGCACCGTATGGATCTTTATTAACCGATTCAGGATTTTGATCTATGGATGTGTTAGCAGCATTAACGGTACCACTTAGGGGCATAAACAAATCACTAACCGTTTTAACAGCTTCTACAGTGCCAAAAATAGCTTCACGAGATACTTCTTCACCAACAGTGGGAATATCCACATAAACAATATCTCCCAATTCGTTTTGAGCAAAGTCCGTTATACCTATAGTGGCTTCAGAACCTTCTATACGAATCCACTCATGGTCTTTTGTGTATTTTAAATCTGCTGGTATATTCATAACGGATTCAAATATATACAATTTTACTATTGAAAATTAATCCGCAAACTAAATCCACCATTGGCATTTGCCGTTGGAAATGCAGCTGATGTTTGCGGTGTATTGCTGGTCCAGTCGTAAAACAGGCGTAAAGTGATCATATCGGTAATCTGATAATCGGCTGAGGATCGAACAGACCAAATATTGGTACCCGCCGATGGCATGCTGTTGGCTGTTGAAATGTCGCGTATTACGGTTATATTTTTTCTATAACTTAAATCTAAACGTGTAGTTAACGGACTTTCCAGTGGTCTACCCAAAACCATAAGTTTTCCTATTTTTAATTTAGGATGTTTGTATCCAAAACCCACTACAAATTCTTGGCCCCGGGTTTCAATAATTTGAATACTCTTGGGATTTAATGCAATGGTTTTATTACGCTTCATTTCTGTATTAAAGGTCCATTTAGGATCCTTAAATTGAAAATCAAAACGAATGAGAGGCTCAAAGTTTTCTGAAAATACAACCGTATTGATATTGTAATAACTTATAAAATTGGGATTTAATTCGGTGGACCCTGATATTACCGAAACCTGATACCTTCGGTTTTGCAGCACACTATCACTATTAAACAGTAAATCGTTATTAAATGAACTGATACTGTATGTGCTTCGATAGCCGTGACGTACACTTATACCCCTAAAGTGCTTTTGAATTACGGGTAATTGCCCCAATCCATCAAAGTTTAATGTCCAACCCGGTAAAGGTAGCTTAGGAAATATCGATTGGGTTGAATACGATTCTATGTCACGGCCAGTATAGGCTTTGTAAAAAGCATACAATAAAACATCTTGCTGATTTACAGAATATCCGTCGTAATAGGCTTTACCGGTTCCGGGTATGATTACACTACCTTTTGAATATTTGTTTTTAGCACTCAACATCTTGGCAGCATTGTCGCGTTCACGTAAAAAATCATCAAACAATAAAGAAGTTAAAGCATCTGCATTTTCGCGAAAGGACCGTCCTAACATAAGCGTTGAAATATTAAAATTTCCCGTTTCTACCGGACTTATATTAGTGCGATATCCATTAGTATTAAGTTGCGTTGAATCGTACACTATATAACTACTTTTACTTTTATTTAAGGTATATACACCATTAAAATCAATTCGTAAACTTTTATGCGGCTCAACACTGGCTCTGTAATTTAATGTACGACCTGCATTTTCTAAATAAGGTGTTGTTTGCACAGCATTTGTACTTATCCAACGGTTGTTAATACTGGTTTTTAAAAAGTCTGGATCGTAGATACCACCCACAAATTTAATCCCTGGCGCTAAGTCATTATCTGAATCTAAACCTGCCGCACGCGATCGGGGTTTAAAATTTGGAAGCGCCTGACCGCCGGTTAATTGGTAAGTTAATGAAGCATTTTTAAGCATTAACAGGGTTTGTCCCGCAAATTGTAAAATAGCTTTAAACGGATTATCTTTTTTTGGTTTTAAGGTATCTCCTAAGGTCATTTCTCTTTTTTTAGCATCACCTCTTGCCAGTGCCTGAACTGTTCGCGGAGCACCAGCCGTGGGATTTAAAAGTTTATTTAAAAAAGGGATACGGCTGTAAAATGACACAAAATTTAAATTTGCGGTAATATTTTGTGTATTGGTATTTTGTATCGTATTGCCAATTTGCAGGTCTGCTGCAAACGGTTTACGATTCCATGTATAGGTACCGCCATAGCGGTATGAAATTTTTATAAAACTTAACACAGGGATTTTATTTATAGGTACATCCCAATTTAAATTATGCTGTTGTCTAAATTGTGTGTTTTCGCCGAATTGACCCATGGTGGTTACCGAACCATCAGCCAATACAGAGTCTCTACCGTTTTTAAATGTATTCCAGATGTAGTCGTTTTGTGAAACCGAACCGGACACCCATTCACCAGGTAATTCTAAAATTCGAGACTCGTTGGTGGCAGTATAATCCCATTTAAGTGATTTTGAGAGATTCCACAACAAATTGTAATTACGTGTCATAATAAAGTTTTTATTAATTAAGGCCGGATTAGAAAAGCCTAATGTATCGGCATACAGACTTGTATTGTCACGGTTTTTAAGTAATACATAGGTTCGGTTTATGTCGGTTGAAAATCCAAAATTATTTGGCGTTAACTGTATATTAAAATCTTTAATAAGTGCTAAACTTTTAGCTTTTAAAAATTTTAAGTTTTGAAAAGGCGTTATACTTAAAGGTGATTTAATTGCATATGCATATTGTACATTTAATCGTAATTGCCTATTAACAGATTGTTCTATGGTAACATTACGCTTTGAAATTTCATTATATACATAGGTGGCAGTAAAATTTGAAATATCATAAAAAGCAGGTTTTGCCACTTTACGTTTTAAGCCCTCAATTTTAACATTGCTTACGTTAAATCCTTTACGCTCGGTGATATCTAATACACGATTAAGAATATCCTGTTGCAATGCAGCATCAGAAATCTGATTTAAATCTTGCATTCGCACATCCGGATCCAGTGGATTAAATAAAGGTGTTATTCGGGTTTGACCAAAATTGTAGTAAATGGGTAAGGTAATTTTTAATGCTTCGGGTAAAAACTTACCCATATTTAATGCAGTACTCATATCCCAATCAACTGTGGATTCCTTGGTTCGGTCATTGATTTTACTTTCTACGCCTCCCCAAAACGGCGACTTATATGTTCCCGACAACGCCATATTACCCACATCTGCTAGTTTAGTTTGTACTTGTCCGGTAGCCGCCCAACCGCCTTGATTATTAAAATCCGTAAGGCGTAATTCGTTAATCCAGATTTCAGCACAATGTGAAAGGCGATCTGGTGTTTTACGATTACGAACACCTACCATTATACTTTTAACATTACCAAGGTTAGGATTTCCAACAATTGTTACCGAATACGTACCAAAGGATTTTGTAAATGGAACTGACACCTGATTTAAATTGGAGAAATATCCAATACTTTGATTTCGTAATTCTTTTAGAATACTGATGTCTGAAAATTTTAAATTAATTTGATTTGATTCGGGCCAAACGTTTCGGCGATCTCCATCACTATTAGCATCGTAAATGCCTTTTGGGGTTATAACCAAGGGAATTTCATACTCGTAAAAATTACTATTATAATCCGATCCAATTCTAAAAAACAAATTTAAATCGCCATCTGCTAGGGTTTGTGCATTAAGTGCTTCGGCATGTACATCCATTTTAATGTTATTAAACATGCGGGTATCAAAATCCACATTTTTAAAAATAGCACGGCTGTCTCCGTCTTCAAGACCGCATATGCGCATTTGCAAAGCCTGTTCATTTAGTAATACCAGATTGGTGGTTTGAACATTTTGCTGTTGCTGAATATTTGGTGGCATAACATAATTTACAGGAACTTTTTTTCCGTTTTCTTGTAAACTCACAGCTGAAACATCAAAACTGGTGTTTTGAGCATCGCCGCTTAAATATTCTCCACTTTGTTTTAAATCATATTGATACCGTCGCCAATCGCTGCGCACCAACTCAAATCGGGCCATACGTAACATAACAGGCCGTTCAAAGCCTTTTAAAAATACTCGCATAAACCGAATGGAGTTAAATCCCTCCAGGCCACCAACATTTTTTTCAAACTGACTTACCGGAATTTTAAATTGATACCACTTAACTGTTTTGGTTTCCGATCCAAAGGTAGCTGTACCGTTAAAGGCATCTACTATAAAATTGCGTCCTACGGCAGTTGCATTAACATCATTAGGCGAGATACTAATTCGGTATTGATAATAATTTTCAGATTCGCTTAATGTATTGTCACGGTTAATATCTTCAATATTTGGAAGTGTTGTAGATCCGGTAGGGTAATTACCGCCCTTAGGGTTTAATGCACCGTACTGGGCTTCGGTGGGTGAATTTCCCTCGGGATTGTTATAATACTTGTATCGCTTAACGGTATTAAATAAGGCTGCGTCGTAATCATCGCCTCTAAAAAAATGATAATCATCCGAAGACGGATCATTTAAAAAAGACTTTATGAATGGGGAAGCTTGATTAAAATTCGATCCTCGCGCATCGCTAAGCATCGCACTAAATCGTTTTCGTTCAGCATCATTTGAAAGCCCATCATAGCCCACATCTTGAGCCGTTCTATCGGCATTATCCAGCGAAAAGGCATTTATAACGGGTGGTATTAATGGCACATTTGCCAATACCGTGGTATCAATTTTTAAATTTTTAGAATAGTCGGACGGTCCCGGTAATCCATTTTCATATACCATTCGGCCATCTTTGATAATATCCTCTGAAATGTTACCTAAGTTTATGTACATCTGCCCGGCGGGTAAACTTGTAGCATCAAACATTGAATCGGTACTGGATTTGTAGTCTTCATTATAAGGATCCATTAACCAAAACTGAATGTACTCAACATTGGCAGATTGAAAATCATTGGTTTCTAACCTACGACTAATACCGGCCCATCGGGTTTCCGGATTATTTAACAAACCTTCATTATCAACTCCTTTAGAGTATCCGGTTTTTGGTAATACATCATAATTATACGGTCCGCGTAATTGCGGATAAAATAAAAGGTCGAGCGTTTGAAGGATTTGCTGCTGTCCGTTAGGAGGAATTTTACTAGGAAATAGCTCGGTTTCAAATACCTGTCGCCACATGTTATTAGAATATAATTTACGTCCGGTATAATAATCGGGAGTTGTAGCCTGTTCTCGAGTAAACATTGGATCAACATTATACCAACACAACTTAGCGCGATTAAGCCCGGGAATTGTAGTATTAGACTCTGCTGCCTCCGGAAACAATTGCGCCTGACCCTGAGGTATACTGGATAAATTCCATGCTGTGGCACCTTTAACATCAATTAAACTAATTGAACCTTCAAAATCATCTATGTAAGAATTTCCTCCATTAGTACTAATTGCTTTGGCATTTCCGGCAAATAATTTGGCTATTTCGCCCCTCGAGGTAATACTGCTCATTTCTTTGGTACTAAAAAAAGGTAATTTGTCTAACCACCGAGTTATAAAAGGAGCATCTGCCTTGTAGTTATAATCAAGCCCTAAAATAAAATTACTGGCGGGCTCTTCTCCAAATGCTACCTTTTGAGTTAATGGCCTTTCGGTAAATTTTAAAAATGTACCACCTAAATTTAAATATCGGGAGGCTTTATAATCAAAACGCGAACCCAATAAGGATTTTTGCTGCACACTAAACAAGGAATTACTTTCCAGTGAAATTTTAATTGTAGCGCCTGAATTAAGGATGCCCTCGTTAATAATTTTAACGCGCCCTAAGGTATAATCGATGGTATAATCGGTGTTTTCGGTTAAGTTAACACCATTGGCACTAACTACCACTGCCCCTTGTGGTATGTTCATGGCATTTAATGAAATTTCAGAACCCGATGAAGTTCTAAATTGCCCTTTTAATTTAAAGCGGTTTTTATTTTGTATAAATGATGCTGCGGTTCGGGTGGAATCGTACAGCTCATAAAAAATATATTTATTTACATCTGGAAAATCGGCTGCTTCAAATGCAGCGGCCAGGCTTTTCCCAAAAGGTTCAGCGGTTGGAAAATAAATGCGACCCGTATTTTGCTGTACGGTATAGCCGTTAATAAAATCATATACGCCATCGGGCAATTTATCGCCGTTTACACTCAATCGATCCGCCTGCAACACCCGAATTAACTGTTTACCATTTACCTTTCCTGAAACCGAACCGGCGGGAAGATAGGGTACATCTACACCCGTTTCAATATTATTATAAAATACATCCAGTTTAAAATCCTGCGGATTTAAATTGTAAGCACCTATTGCATACACATTTTTCATCATCAAATCCCATACCGGCTGTTTAACATTTACTACCGTGCTTTTTAATAGTTTACATACCAATAGCTTAGTATTATCGGGTACTTGTTCACTAAATTCGCCAACCTGAAACGTTCGGCCACCATACGTAAATTGAAATGAAATACCCAAGGCCTGATCGTTGTTAAGTTGTTGATTAAGTGAAATGCAGCCGGTACGGGGATTAAATACAAATTCATTGGCGGTAAGTCGTCTGGCATTTCTAATAATATTATAATCACGACTGGCATCCATGTAAATACCACCAGCATTATTTGGGTTTGAAACCCATTTAGACGTTGATAACTGTTCGGAAACATCATCTATTTTTCGGTCTCGTAAAAGGCCGTTGGTTGGATTTGTTAAAATCTGGTACAAACTGTTTGAAGTGTTTGAAGGCAGACTGTCGGGACGGGCATCTGAAATTATGTAAGCACCGTCGGATAAACCGCGTTTTAATCCCGGCCATACAAAACTGGTATCTTCACCTAAATCTTCAAAGGCAACAATGTTTCGAGTTTGTTCGGCACTGCCGTTTATGCCAAGTACATATACCTCCATTTTTGTTATGACAATTGGCGTATTAACAACCGGCAGCGATTGCATCCATATATCGTAATAGCTTCTAAAATAATGTGAAATAAAAAAATGTTTATTTTGCTCATACTGATCAGCACTGATATTAAAATTTTGTACCTGTGCCCCGCCCTGAATGGTTATTTCCTGTTTTTTTCCTTTTTGCTGACTCAGCACCGTAGTGGCCCGGAGTTTACCAAATTGTAAATCTGTTTTAATTCCAAACAGGGTTTGGCTACCAGAAATAAGTGAACTGTTTAATGGCAAGGTAACATTACCTGCTTCAATTTTTTTGATGATATCATCTTCAAGGCCCGCAAAATCAATTTTAACTTGATTTTCCCATTCAAAGGTTGCATCCGTATTGTAATTGGCGTTTATTTTTAATTTTTCACCAATTTTACCAGCTAAATTCATTTGAATGCGCATGTTAAAATCGAAATTGGTAAGCTTTTGCTGGTTTTGAGGTACTGATGGATTTCGGTTTACATTGCGATTAAGTCCAAAAATTATTTCTGCTACTCCATTTGGTTTAATTTCAACCACATTACTTCCAAAAATACGTTCAAACAGTTCACTGTTAACCTGCAATTTAGGTATCATACCGGGCCTGGGCTGTTGACTTAATTCATCTGCAGAAACCTTAGATTTCCAGTATTCAAGCATAAGTTTACGGTACTGGTAATTTTGATATTCGGGCTTTGTTAAATAGTCGGGCGCACTAAGATGTAAACTACCTGCATTGGTACCAAACTGATAGCGCTGCAATGCGGGCACGTACAAAATAGTGGTACTGAAATTGGAAGGTGCATTTAAATACCATTTAGATTCTTTAAATGGTAATGAAAATGGAGCGCTTGTTTTAGGTATGGGATACGGTAAATTCACTTTAGGAGTATCCGAAGGCTGAAAACATTGAACCCGATGGCGGTAAACCATGCGTGTAGTGCCCTTAAAAACCGACTTGGGGGTTTTGGTTAATAAACTCCACCCCATCAATACAAAGGATAAGCCTATAAACACATATCGAACTGCTTTAAATGGCACAATTTTAAAGGAATTTTAGAGCAGATTTGATAATTACATCAGGTTTGGTTTCGTGCGATAATCCTTCGCGTAATGCACGTTCTATAGCTTTTTCAGCAGCAGATTTATTAAATCCAAGAGTCATTAATGCTAGTAACGCTTCATCGGGTGTTTTAGTATGGCCCGAAGTTAAAATTGTACTTATGCCACCTTCGTGTTTTCCAAGTTTTCCTTTTAAATCTACCACAATTCGTTGGGCGGTTTTTTCGCCAATCCCTTTAATGGTTTTAAGTAAACTAACATTTGCAGTATTTATGGCTGTTTCTATTTCTTGCGGTGCTAAACTAGACAACAACAGTAAAGCACTGTTTCCACCCACTCCACTTACAGATACAAGTTTTCTAAACAATTCACGCTCCTGTTCTTCGTAAAAAGCATACGATTTAGGCAAATCATCTCTGCTGTATAGCGATTCAACGAAAAGTTTTACAGTTTGCTTATCAGAAAGTTGCGAATACGTACGTAGGGAAATGCTAAACCCATAACCAAGTCCACCGCATTCAATAACAACATACGTTGGTTTTAGCGCATACAGGGTTCCGCTTACATGATGAATCATATTAGTTTTTTTTCTGTGCGTCTATTACAGCAATAATTATCATGTTTACAATTTCACGCACACTGCTGCCCAATTGTAAAATATGTACCGGTTTTTTTAAACCCATTAAAACCGGTCCTATTGCTTCTGCACCGCTTAATTCTTGCATCATTTTATACGCAATATTGCCGGCTGCCAGGTTAGGAAAAATAAAGGTATTTACATTTTGATCAACAAGTTTACTAAATGGAAATTGCTCTTTTAAAAGATTGTTATTTAAAGCAAAGTTTGCCTGTATATCTCCATCCACTATCAAATCGGGATGATGTTTATGTAAAATTTCAACAGCTTTTGACACTTTATTAGGAATAGCCCCCGGCGTTGAACCAAAATTGGTGTAGGATAACAGGGCCATGCGGGGTTTAACATTAAACTGCTGAACCTTGGATGCAGTTAAGAGGGCAATATCTGCTAATTCCTCAGCTGTAGGATCGGCATTCATGGTGGTATCAGCAAAAAAATAAGGGCCTTTTTTTGTGACCATGATATACAACCCTGCAACCTTTTTTACACCTATTTCTAAATCGATAATGTGTAGTGCGGGCCGGATGGGCTGTGCGTATTTGCGGGTTAATCCGCTAATCATAGCATCGGCCATACCCTGCTCAACCATCATACATCCAAAATAATTACGATCACGCATTTGCTTGCGTGCGTCATATTGCGTAAGTCCACGACGTTGGCGTTTATTCCACAGTAAATCCCCAAAGTCATTTCGGTGCTGTTCTTGTGTATCAGCAACAGGATCGATAATGGGCATGTCGGTTAAATCTAGATTATGCTGTTGCGCCAATAATTGAATTTTTTGCTGATTTCCCAGTAATATGGGATGTGCTATCCCCTCATCACGAACCACCTGCGCCGCTTTTAAAATTTTATACGTATCGGCTTCTGCAAAAACTATACGTTTGGGATTTCGTTTGGCTTTATCGGCCAAGCTTCGCATTAATTTATTATCCTTTCCCAAACGGTTTTCAAGTTCATTGCGGTAAGCATTCCAGTCGGTAATTGTACGACGGGCCACACCACTGTCACATGCTGCTTTGGCTACAGCAGAAGAAACTTCTACAATTAACCGGTTATCTATAGGTTTGGGAATTATATAATCTTTTCCGAAAGCCAAATTTGCTGAGCCATATGCCAAATTCACATAATCGGGAACCGTTTCTTTGGCAAGCTGTGCAATTGCATACGTGGCTGCTAATTTCATGGCTTCGTTAATTGTTGAAGCACGTACATCCATGGCGCCTCTAAAAATAAATGGGAAACCCAAAACATTGTTTACCTGATTTGGATTATCGCTACGACCTGTTGCCACAATAATATCCGTACGTGCCGAAAGGGCATCTTCATAGGAAATTTCAGGTGTTGGATTGGCCAAAGCAAAAACGATACAATTGGCATTCATGCGTTTTACCATTTCCCGTGTAAGGATATTGCCTTTTGATAATCCCACAAAAACGTCTGCATTTGTAATGGCATCGTCTAAGGTTTTTAAATCATCTGTTTTACGTGCAAAAAAACGTTTGTAAACATCCAGGTCGTTGCGACCTTCGTGAATTACGCCTTTACTATCAAGCATTATAATGTTATCTTTTTTAACACCAACTGCTATATACATTTTGGCACAAGAATTGGCTGATGCGCCGGCACCATTAATTACAACGCGTATCGCATGCATCTGTTTACCCGAAAGTTCAACGGCATTTATTAAACCCGCCGCAGAAATTATGGCTGTACCATGCTGATCATCGTGCATCAGCGGAATGTTTAATTCTTCTTTTAAACGACGTTCAATTTCAAAACACTCGGGAGCTTTTATATCTTCTAAATTAATTCCCCCGAATGTGGGTGCAATATGTTTAACGGTGGATACAAATTCATCTATATTTTTAGTGTCAATTTCAATATCAAAGACATCGATATCGGCAAATATTTTAAATAAAAGCCCTTTACCTTCCATAACCGGTTTTGATGCTAAGGCTCCTATATCCCCCAAACCTAATACGGCTGTACCATTTGATATTACTGCAACCAAATTACCTTTAGCAGTATACTTGTAGGCATCTTCAGGATTTTTTTCAATTTCAAGACAAGGCTCTGCTACACCTGGTGAATATGCTAAGGTTAAATCGCGTTGTGTACTGTAGGGTTTTGTTGGAATTACCTCGATTTTACCTGGACGCCCCTGCGCATGATATTCGAGTGCATCTTCTTTTCTAAATTTTGCCATAATTGAACGCTGCGAAGGTACTAAAAATAATAGATCTAATAAAATGCTAAATAATTGAAAAACAGTATTTTAAACTTTAAATAAAAGCCTAAAACCGGTACGTAGTGTAGGGGGTTTAAAATATTCCAAATCCCCTCCCATTGAAACCATAAGTTCTTTAGAAACCATTAGCCCCAAACCTGAACCGGATGTTTTTGAACTGAATCGAAATTTAAATAGCTGTTGTTGTTGTTCGATGGAAAGACCTTTTCCGTTATCAATTAACTCCAGCGCCAAATTGTTTTGGGGAGTTACGTACATAACTATTTCAAGCATGGGCTCATTAACTGCATCCATAGCAGCAATGGCATTATGCAACACGTTATTTAATACCCGAAGCACACTTTGCGGTTCAGCTTGAACCGGTAATTTAAGTTGCTTTGTCCATATCACTTTTACATGGTTAGGCACTATTGCCAGTGCTGTAGTAATTAATTCTACCAGCGGTACCGGTTGCAGTTTCAGTGGCTCTGCATTTGAAAAATCTGAAAAGCGTTGCACCATGGCATTAATATGATCTAATTGCTGAACCAATTGCTGGGCTTGCGCTTTAAAATACAGTGTAAAATTTTGGGCATCGCGTTCTTGCAATTGAATAAGGTATTGTAAATTTAATTTTAAGGGCGTTAAGGGATTTCTAATGTCATGGGCAACCTGTAGTGCCAATTCTTTCCAGGCCTTTGATTGTTCTTTTAATTTTAATACTTCAATATTATTTTCCAAACGGTCAATTAACAAATTATAGGCCCCAATCAGCTGGGCTAAATCACCACTACCCCGAATGTGTATTTTTGAATTTGTATGTTCAACTGAAAGTAAGGGCAACTGCTGCCGCAATTGTCGTAAAGGTTTTGTTAATTGATAATTTATTAGCGATGAAAGCAATATACATAACAGTAAGGTAACAATAAAAATATGGATGCAACGGTTGCCAATATGAGCCTTAATTTGCTTTTGGTATGCAAAGTCTTTTACATTTAACGTTGCTATATAAATATGCGAACCGTCAGGTATAAAACGGCAATTGCTTATAAAAACCGGATACAGCTGCGTGTTTAAAACAAAACCTGCATCTACATTGGTTAAGAGATTGGGATTTATTTTACCAGGGAAAAAACTATTTTTTACATGTGATGACAAGGTTTGCATTTTAATATATTTTCCGCTGGAGTCATACAACAAAATGGGTGTGCTGTAACGCAGCTGCAAATCGCTGCAAACCTGGCTCCACAATGGCACCTGCGCTTTGTCAAAAACCGATGCTTGTGAAAACTCAGATTTAAATTCTTGCACAATTGCGTTGTTTAACTGTATTCCTTGACGCTCTTGTGAGGTTTCAAATGAAATTTGTATTTGATAGTATACCAATAATAAAAGCACTGCAGAAAATAATGTGATGAGTACTGTTGCTACCCAAACATTTTGATGCCATAAACTAGCCTTTATAGCATTATATAGTGTTTTACCTCGATACAGCAACTGCAAAACAAAAAACACACCAACGGCACACAACAATATAG
>Ga0255100_1000518_pt1 | contig 15481 bp, 14 predicted proteins | sample Colum_Colum_RepB_2_FD_188449 | JGI IMG/M metagenome (GOLD analysis project Ga0255100, IMG submission 188449) | Freshwater microbial communities from Columbia River, Oregon, United States - Colum_Colum_RepB_8d | ecosystem: Environmental > Aquatic > Freshwater > River | place: USA: Oregon...
CCGTTGACCGGCGTGGCGCGCCAGATTGAGGCCGTGGCACGGGCCAAAGCGCAGTTTCCCAACCTCATTTTCGTCGGTTCGGCCTACACCTACCTGCAAGAGTGGCTCCCCGCTGTAGCCTCGGCCCAGATCGCCGCCGGCCATGTCGATGTCGTGGGATTGGGGCGGATGGTGTTGAGCTACCCGGATCTCCCGTCCGATGTCCTAGCAGGTCGCCCCCTGCAACGTCGGCAGATTTGCCGCACCTTCAGCGAATGCACCACCGGACCCCGGAATGGTTTGGTGAGCGGATGCTTCCCGCTCGACGACTTCTACAAAACCCATCCGGATGCGATGCGATTGAAGGCCTGATTGCCCAGAGCCCCCCCGGGATTCCCATGCGACGCCTCGATCATTCCATCCATGCCGCCCGGGGATTTCTCCCCTTCCTGCTGCTGGTGGGAGGATCGCTCGCGATGGGCTACCTTCTGAATCCAAACCAGGGCACGCTGATCGGGTTCTCCGTCGGCCTGTTCCTCTTCACCGGCTGGCTGGCCTGGCTGAAAGCAGCCCGGAATCGGGGCAATGCCTGGGTCCAGGCGGGCCGCGACCTGGGCCTCCGATCAATGTATTCAGGCCATGCACCCACGATCCCAATCCCGGGCCATGAGCATCCCATGGAATTGCTCTCGGGCACGATCGGTACGGCCACCGTGCTCATCGGAGACCGCGGCGAACGCTATCTCCAGTACCACACCGAAGCCCCTGTGGGCACTTGGGAGACCGGCACCGGCTCACCCGAGGTTTCCGATCCCATCCCGGTGGAGACGTTCATCGCTCTGTGGATCCCGGGACTGGACGAAGCTCCATTCCGCATTGGCAAACGCCGGAGCCTGTGGGAGGGCCCCAAAACCCAGCCAAGCGGTCCGTTCGCCGAGATCCTCGAGTCATGGGGCCGGGCGCATCCCGGATGGCGCATCGAAGGCCGGGCCGACTGCATCATCCTCAGCCGACCGAACCGCTTGGCCCGCATCAGCCAACTGCCCCTCTGGATTGCTACGGCTCGGTCCATGGTCGAAACCCTTGAAGCGCCGGGGGGCTGACCGGAGCGCACCACCGAGATGGTGGCGAAGGATCAGCCGGCAAATGCGCTGTTCTAACCAGGCCGACCCGGGTACGACGTCTGGATCATGCGCTGGATCCACTCCCTCACCGCGATGCTCGGGCTGGCCTTCGGATTGTCCGGGGCTGACACCACCGCTCGGAACGAACCCCCGCTGGCCGTCCGCCTGGGCTACCCGGCCGACACCAAGCTCCTCATCATCAACGGCGACGACTGCGGCATGTGCCACACGGCCAATCTCGCCACCATCGAATGCCTCGAAAAAGGCCTGATGACGAGTGCCACCCTCATGGTCCCCTGCCCGTGGTTTCCCGAGATGGTGGACTACGCCCAGAAACACCCCGAGAAGGACTTCGGCCTGCACCTGGCCCAAACCTCAGAATGGCGCTTTTACCGCTGGGGACCGGTCGCGCCACGCACCGAGGTGCCGGGCCTCATCGACCCCGATGGCTACTTGTGGCAGGCCGTGCAGCAAGTCTATGCCAAGGGCACGCCGCAGGAGGCCTATGTCGAGGCTCGGGCGCAGATTCGAAAAGCTTTGGCTGCGGGCGTTGATGTGACCCACCTCGACTCCCACATGGGCACCCTCCAACTCAATGCCGCCTACGCGGAGCAGTACCTGAAACTCGCCGTGGAGTTCGACTTGCCCGTCCGCATGGCCTCGCAAGCCACTCTGGCCAAAATGGGCGGCCCCACCCAGCGCGCGGCCTTCGCCGCCCAGGGCATCGTGTTCCCCGATGACTTCGTCTACGAGGACCTCCAAGACGAGCCCAAAGACGTCAAAGGCTATTGGATGCGCAAGCTGGCGAGCCTGAAACCCGGCGTCACTGAACTCTACATCCATGCCGGCATGGCCACCGACGAGTTGAAGGCCATCACCGGCAGTTGGAAAACCCGCACCGAAGAATTCGAGGCCTTCACCCGAGATCCGGATCTGAAGGCGCTGGTAGAGCGCGAAAAAATCGTCCGGATCGGTTGGCGGCCGCTGCGCGAGTTGCAGCGCCGGGACCGCAAGGGGCGGTAACAAATCCTCCCAATGTTTTACCCAGGTTGGGCACCCGGAACTCAGGCACCCCGTGCAAACAAAAACGTCGCTTCAATGTCGAAAGCCCAACAGGCTACCGTCACGACGCCGCATCCATTGGGAAATCACACCCAAAACAACCCCGCCCACTCTGTTTCTGACAATAAAATCCTTCCAGTAACGTTTGCGCACAGTGTTTCAATGAAGCGTTGACGATTGATTTATGGCTAACAATCGGTATCTAGCATTGGAGTCCCTTAGAGGGTTGGCAGCCATGACTGTCGCGCTACATCATTACCAGATTGGCGGGCACTTGCCATCCACTTTCATCAAGAACTCCTGGTTGATGGTGGATTTCTTTTTTGTCCTGTCCGGATTCGTCATTTCTCTCAACTACCGACACAAGATACATTCGACCCAAAGTTTTTATCAATTCCAATATAAACGTTGGCTCCGACTTTTCCCGCTCCATCTAGTCATGTTGTTTTGTTTTTTGGCCATTGAATCCGCTAGATTCATTGCCCACAAAAAACTCAATCTCGATTCCATCAACCCACCTTTTGCGACCAATCATTTTAGTTCATTCATTTCCAACCTTCTCTTGCTGCAGAACTGGACAAATCCGGTCATGACTTGGAACATGCCCAGTTGGTCCATCTCTGCTGAGTTCTACACCTATGCCCTGTTCGGACTCCTCGTTTTAACGCTAAAGAAATCCAAGACTACTTTGAACCTATTGTCGGTGATGCTGGTGCTTGGGGCCGGAATCACGCTCAATCGGGTCGGCATGGGATCTGACAATATTTCCGGCCCGCTCCGGTGCATCTATTCGTTCTTCATTGGAGTCATCACTCACAGCTTTTTTGATTCGTTTCAACTAAGAGGGAAACTTTTCAACTCTTATCCAGCTGTATTCGTCCTCGCTTTATCCATCATCGCAATCATTTGTCTGGGCGATCAATATAAAGGCTGGGTCACTTGGGTCCCCATTCTCTTCTCGATCACCATTGCGACGATCGTTTCCACCCAACCTTCTACCTTTGTGATCGAGAAACTTTCCAATTCAAAACTAGTTTATCTAGGAACCATCAGTTACGGGTTGTATATGATCCATGCGGCGGTTTGGTGGGTGATCAATCAAACCTTGTTGTTCGCCCTCAAATTCCCAACCACTTTCAACGAGCAAGGTGAGAAGGTGTTGAAGGTGCAAAACGCTTACCTAGCAGATTCGATCCTTTTGATCGGAATGGCAGCCACCTTGATCTTGGCCCACTTTTCTTGGACTCGGTTGGAAAAACGGTTCAGCACATTCGGAAACAAGGCTCTATCACCATTCGGAACCACGAAGGAATGCGTGGAAAAGCCTTCGTAGGAATCTTTTCCCCGAATGCCCCCTCGTCGATCCCACTCCCCGTGTTTCACATTAGAGCCTCGGGGCCAGTCAACAACGTCAGTGAGGACGGGTTCACCTCAAAACGCACGGGGCTGATTCCCAGGAGTTCGCCATCCAGCGCCAAGGACTGCGATGGTTCGGCGGAGACTTCCAGCCAGGCACCCCGGAAGAAGCGAACCTGCCGGTGCTGGATATGCGTGCCTCGCAGCAAGCGTATGAATTGGAGGGCCAATTCCCAGCGCCCCACCGCCTCGATGAAGGTCAATTCCAGAACCCCGTCAGTCATCGATGCGCCTGGCCCGATGCGCATCAACCCGCCGCCCGCAACGGGGGCGTTGCCGACCACCACTGCCACCGCATGAGACAACACTTGCTCACCCTGTTCGGACCGAACCCGCAGGACCGGAGGTTGGAACGAGAACAGCGCCCGAAAAAAGCCGGCGGAGTAGCACCATCGGGGGCCGAACCATTTGACCGTGGCCGGCGTGGTCTTGCGGAGCAGTTCTCCCACGAACCCAACCCCACCGAAGAGGATGGCGTGCCGAACTTGTTCTCCATCGCCGACCGAAGCTTCCAGGGACGCACTGCCCGCGGAATCCGGGTCACGCCAAGTCATCCGAATGGTGTCGATGGTCACCGGTCTGGGTTCCAGGATCGCTCGAATCGCCGCCGCATCACCCCGACCGGCTAATCCCGGGACTCCGATCAATTGGGCAACATCGTTGCCTCGTCCGAACGGAGCCACAGCCAAGGCCGCTTTTGAGCCTCCAGCGATCAGTCCACTGGCAACTTCATGCACCGTCCCATCGCCGCCGGCGGCGATGACACACTCGAATCGGGCCGCATGGGTGCGCGCCAATTCCAGCGCATGGCCGGCATATTCGGTGACCCGGATATCGCAATGAACCCCGCCTTCGGCCAAATGGGCCACGAATCGCTCCAACCGGTCGGCCTGCTGCCGGGATGAGGCCGATGCTGGATTACGGATCAGCAAGACTCTTCGCGGAGCGGTGCTCATGGGGTGGAACCCAGTCAGCGTCGCACCCAGGTGGCGTGTCGAGTGGGAATTCCTTCGGCGTTGAACTCCCGCTCAAAATCCGTCTTCACGTCGAGCAGTCCCTGAGGCTCCTGACCCGGAAGAAAGTGCTCCGAGGCCCCATTGAAAACCTCCAGCATTTGCTCGAAATACGAAACATCGTCAGTCCGGCAATGGAATCGACCTCCCGTCATCAGAGTCTTGGCGGCCAGTGCGGCAAAAGCCGGGTTGATGAGTCGACGACGGTGATGCCGTTTCTTGGGCCAAGGATCCGGGAAATACACATGGATGGCCGAAAGGGAGGCAGCGGGAATCATCCATTCCATGAGGTAAGTGGCCTCCATGCGAAGCCCGCGCAGGTTCTTCAACCCCTGACGCCGCCCCTTACGATCGATTTTCCGCAATCGACCAAAGAGGCGCTCCACCCCAAGGAAATCCACTTCCGGATGAGCCGCCGAATACTGGAGCAGGAAGGAGCCATCCCCAGCCCCCAACTCCAGTTCCACCGGAGCGGTGTTGCCAAAGAGCGCGGCGAAGTCCAACCGGCTCAAGATGTCGGGTCGGATGAGGATCGTATCGGGAAAAAGGTCAGACGCCATGGCGACGCGGTGAGGTTAGGGCCCTTCCGTCCATCGATGGAAGGGTTGTGTTCGGGTGTGTGTTCGGGTGAGAAAAGCCAGGGCGTGGGGAATCCCCCGATTCTGGATCCCCAACGTTGTCCCGCACTGCCGGGGGCGGCAGGTATTGGCCCTCACGGAACCTTCGGCTCGTGATTGCCTTCCTGAACCATTGGCAGAACCTTGGAGGCATGATCCGCACCACCCTCCTGATCATGGCCATCGCCATCGGTGGCCTTCATGCCGCCACGGGGAACTCTTGGCCGATGTTTCGAGGCGACCCCGCTCAAAGCGGCATCAGCCCGGCACGCATTCCGGATGCGCCGGTGCTGAAGTGGCGCTTCAAAACTGGCGGGGCGGTGAGCGCCACGGCTGCCATCGTCGATGGATCGGTTTTCATTGGTTCAGCCGATTCCAACGTGGTCTGCCTGTCTCTCTCAGACGGCAGCAAGCGCTGGAGTTTCCAAACCGGTGGGCCGGTGGAGGCATCGCCACTCGTGCTCAACGGCCGAGTGTTCATTGGTGACACCCTGACCAACTTCTTTGCACTCGACGCCAAGACCGGGACCAAACTCTGGAGCCGAGGCTTTGACGACAAGGTCAAGAGCAGCGCCAACTGGATCAGCGGCACCAACGGAACTTCCACCAACATCATTGTCGGCGGCTACGACTTCCGACTCTACAGCCTGGAAGCCAGTACCGGAAAATCGAACTGGGTCTACGAAACGGGTAATTACATCAACGGCTCACCGGCCATTTCGCGCGGACGCACCGCCTTCGGTGGGTGTGACGCCATTGTCCATGTGCTCGATGTGGTGGGTGGCAAGAAACTGCGGGAAATCGAAGCGGGCGCGTACATTGCGGCCTCTGGCGCCATGGCGGGCGACCTGCTTTACGTCGGCCACTACGAAAACGAACTCCTTTGCGTCGATGTCGAAGCCGGGAAGATCCTCTGGAAATACCGCGACCGGGCCTTCCCCTTCATGTCGTCGCCGGCAGTGACCACCGACCGCGTATTGGTTGGCAGCCGCGACAAACGCCTCCACTGCGTCAACCGGGCCGATGGCAAGGCCGTCTGGACCTTCCAGACCCGAGGCAAGGTGGAGAGTTCACCCGTGGTGGCCGGCGACCGCGTGATTGTGGGGTCCGACGACGGACGGCTTTACATCGTCTCTTTGGCCGACGGCACCGAACGCTGGAACTACGAACTAGGCCAACCCGTGCAAAGCTCCCCTGCCGTGGTGGATGGCCACATCGTTATCGGTTGCGACGACGGCTCCGTGTACTGCTTTGGATCCGGACCGGGACGTTGACAGGGAATGGCATCGATCGCCTTCTCAAGGACTCCCCATAAGACCTTCAGTCAACCCCTCAACCATGTCGCTACCAACACAAGGCCTCACCCTCAGTGCCAATATTTCACCGGCCGAGGAACGCTTTGAACGCATGCGCAAACGCCTTGGTTGGTACCTGGCTCCGGTGGTCCTGCTCGCGCTTTGGTTCATCCCATTCCCGGGATTGTCCGTTCCGGCCCGACACCTCTTCGCCATCGTTGGCATGGCGCTGACCCTCTGGATGACCGAAGCCATCCCTCTGGCGGCCACAGCGCTGCTGGCTCCATCGCTTTGTGTGGTCGCTGGTTTGGGCTCGGCCCGAGAAGTGTTCAAACCCTTTGCTGATCCCATCATCTTCCTGTTCATGGGCAGCTTCATGATGGGCGAAGCCATGCTCAAACACGGCCTAAACCGGCGTTTTGCCTTCACCTTGCTGGCCATGCCCGGCGTCGGATCCAGTCCGGCCCGCCTGTATGCAGCCTTCGCAGGGATCACGGCGTTCATCTCCATGTGGGTTTCCAATGCAGCCACCACCGCCATGATGCTCCCCATCGGGCTGTCCATTTTGGCAGAACTCGGGGCGCGACAAGGTACGGCTAATTTCCGGGCCACTCCGTTTGCCGCAGGACTCATGCTCATCACCGCTTTTGCAGCCTCGGTCGGAGGCTTGGCCACCCCCATCGGCACTCCACCCAACTTGATCGGGATTGGAGCCATTGAACGGCTTCTCGGTTACAAGATCACTTTCTTCCAATGGATGCGGCTGGGGCTCCCGGTCGCCATCCTGCTGGCCGGTTTTCTGGTTTGGCGTTTCAGTCGACACTGCCCGGTCCCCGCCCTGTCACTGGCCAACAACAGTCAATGGTTGGAACAGGAGCGCGCTCACCTGGGCTCTTGGACCCGGGGGCAATTGAACGTCGTCGGCGTATTCCTGGCAGCCGTGGCTTTGTGGGTGCTCCCCGGATTCATTGCGGCCCTGGATGACCGAGGCTCAAACAGCCCCGCCTACGTCTGGATCAATGCCCATGCCCCGGAAAGCATCATCGGCCTTTTAGCTGCTTCGGCGTTGTTTTTTCTGCCCACCGATTCCAAGCGGGAATCCTTCACCCTGGAATGGCGGGATGCCGCGGGCATTGATTGGGGAACCATCCTGCTCTTCGCCGGTGGCATGTGCCTGGGCGAATTGATGTTCTCCACCGGCTTGGCTCATTGGATCGGTGCAGGTTTGGCCGCACTCTTCCAGAGCCATACCGTCGTGGGGCTGACGATGCTCTTCACCGGAGTCGGGATCTTGGTCAGCGAAACCACCACCAACACCGCCTCGGCAACCATGGTGGTGCCGATCGCCATCGCGGTCTCGCAAGCAGCAGGCGTGGACCCCCTCAAACCCGCACTGGCCACCTGCCTCGGCTGCTCGATGGGCTTCCTTCTGCCAGTTTCAACCGGCCCCAATGCCATGGCCTACGGAACGGGATGCATTCCCCTCAAGGCCATGATGCGCCACGGGCTGTGGCTGGATGCGGTCGGATGGGTCGTGATTGTGGGAACCGTCCTGTTGCTCGGTCCGTCCTTGCCGTCCAAGCCTTGATCCGGAATCGGGAAGGCATCGACCGACGCCCTTCGAGCTATCGCGGAGACTTTGACTGAGTTTCTGTACAGGCGGCCTGCCCTTTTTCACCCAGCTGCTCAAAAAGAACCACCCCCAACCTCCCCACCTCAACCCAACGGGCGGATTCTCTCGGGGCATTTCCTAGCATTTCCTCAATTTCACCCCCGCATTTGCAGTCCAGGATGAGGGTGGCATCCCCGTTGCTGGAGGCCGGTGGAGCCGGAATGGGCGACGCACTGGAAATGCTGTTTTCCAGAGGTCGATCCGAAAGCCCGGCAGCGCGTCAACACCACGGAAGGGTGCCTCAAAGCACTCTCCAGAAACCGGAAACAACACACACATGAAGAAAATCGAAGCAGTGATAAAACCCTTCAAGCTCGAAGAGGTCAAAGATGCCCTGCACGAAGTAGGCATCGAAGGCATGACAGTGTCCGAGGTCAAAGGCTTCGGCCGCCAGAAGGGACACACCGAGATTTATCGCGGCAGTGAGTACACCGTGGATTTCCTGCCCAAGATCAAGATCGAGTTGGTGGTTTCCGACGCCAAGGTGAGCGAGGCCACTGGAGCCATCATCAAAGCCGCCAAGACGGGCAAGATCGGTGATGGAAAGATCTTCGTCTCGGAAGTCACCGAGGCCATCCGCATCCGCACCGAAGAAAAGGGCGACAGCGCGGTCTGACCCAAGAAAAACCACCCAGAAACACACCCTGAATTTGTCATGAAAAAATTCTTCCTAATTCTTTCCTGCGCCCTGCTGGCTTTCGCCGCTGTGGATGGCCGCGCCGCCGATCCCAGTGTTGAAGAGCGTCTGGCCGACCTCGAGGCCTACGTCAACAACGCTGCCCGAGCCACCGCCAGCAACACCAACGTCACCAGCAAAATCGCTGGCCCTGGCCCTGGCCACAACGCCTGGCAGATGACCTCCACTGCGCTGGTCCTCTTCATGACCCTCCCGGGCTTGGCGCTGTTCTACGGCGGTCTGGTTCGCAAAAAGAATGTCCTGTCGGTGCTCGCTCAGTGCATGGGCATCGCCGGATTGGTGACCATTCTCTGGTGGGCCATCGGCTATAGCCTCTCCTTCGGAGCGGGCAATGCCATCATCGGTGACACCGCCTACGCCATGTTCAAGGGTGTTGAGCCCGGAAATGTCGGAGCGGGCTACTACTGGATCAGCGACTCCATGTGGGCCATGTTCCAACTCACCTTCGCCATCATCACCCCAGCCTTGATCATCGGCGCCATCGCCGAGCGCATGAAGTTCATCTCGGTGCTGCTCTTCGTGACCATCTGGATGTTCGCCGTTTACTTCCCCTTCGCCCACATGGTGTGGTCGACCACCGGTTTGATGTGCGGCCCGCTGAACAAGGATGCTGCGATCAAGGCTTTGGATTTCGCCGGTGGTACCGTGGTGCACATGACCTCGGGATGGAGCGCCTTGGTGCTCTGCATCATCCTCGGCAAGCGCAAAGGACTGGGACGTGAGCCCATGACCCCGCACTCCATGACGCTGTGCATGGTCGGTACCGGCATGCTCTGGGTCGGATGGTACGGTTTCAACGCCGGTTCTGCACTCGGCGCCGATGCTATCGCCTCCAACGCCTTCACCACCACGACCTTGGCCGCCGCCACCGCCGGTTTCGTCTGGCCGATGATCGAGTGGATCACCCGCGGCAAGCCCAGCGTCTTGGGATTCTGCTCCGGCATCGTGGCCGGCCTGGTGGTCGTCACCCCGGCTTGCGGATTCATCACCCCGACCTCCGCGGTGATCATCGGTGTGCTGGCTGGCATCGTTCCTTACCTCGCCTGCTCCTTCCTCAAGAAGTGGATCGGCTATGATGACGCTCTCGACACCTTCGGCGTGCACGGCGTCGGCGGCACCCTCGGAGCCATCCTCACCGGCGTGATGGCCGACGAGAAGGCCAACTCGGTGGTGGCCGGCCTAAAGACCGGTCTGCTCGGTGCCCAGCTCAAGGCGGTGGTTCTGACCATCGTCTGGAGCGTGGTGGCCACCGCCATCATCGCCTACATCGTGAAGGCTGTCGTCGGACTCCGCCCGACCGAAGAAGTCGAAATCAACGGTCTCGACCTCGCCGAACACGGCGAGGAGGGCTACCACGGTTAATACCGGACCTTAACGCTTACCCAAACAACCCAAACAACACAGGCCGCGCCGGGAAACCGGCGCGGCTTTTTATTGTCCCCACCGCTGCCTGCTCACGCCCCCACCGCTCGGGCCCCACGCACTTCGATCACCAGGGCAGTGGTGTTGTCCCGACCGCTGGCGGCCACGGCAGTCTCCACCAATTGGCGCCCCAAACCCACTTCTGGACGGGCTCCATCCCTGGAACCAATCAAGTCCATCAAGTGCGCATCGTACAAGCCATCGACGAGGCCATCGGAGCAGAGGAGAAATTGGTCACCAACCGCATATGGCACAGCGCCAATTTGTGGATCCACAAACTGATTACCGCCTCCCAAAGCCTTCTGCAGCACATTGCGTCGCGGATGGGTTCTGGCCTCCCGCTCGTTGATCTTGCCATGGCGATACAGCCAACCGACGTAGGTGTCGTCTTCGGTGAGTTGGCGAATGCCCCCGGAAGCCGGAAGATGGTAAATACGGCTATCGCCCACATGAGCAAAGTGCAGGAGCCCCGGTGTGAACCAACACAAGCTCAACGTGGTCTCCATCCCACGGCACTCCTCATAACTGCGACCCATGTAGACCAAAGCCGCGTGGATCTCCCGAAAAAGAGCCTGAAGCAAGACGCCCGCGGCGATGCCTTCGCTGGGCCCGCGTTCGGGGCGGAATCCTTTGGGCAGAATCTGAGGCACCTTCTCGACAGCCATCCGGCTAGCCAATTCGCCAGCCTGTGCGCCCCCCATCCCGTCGCTGACCGCGAAGACAAAATCAGCCGTTTGCAACGACGCTTCCCCATCCTTGCCCAACCGTTCCAACTCCTGCCGGTTGAACCTCAAACCGACAAAGGAATCCTCATTGTTGACGCGCACTTTCCCGCGATCGGAACAACCCGACCAATTCAGGCAAAGACTGGGGATTTTAGAATCCATAGTGCCCTTTTAGGGAGCCACGGTGCCCGAGGCCCCCAGGAAGGTCGCAAACTCAAAATCGATGACACAAAACCGGCCATCGCTCCTCCGGTAGGTCACATTCCTCGCATCCTGATCATCGTGCCGGATGCCATAAGCTTCCAACTCGGCAAAAAGACTGTGCAGGCGCTCGGAGTCCAGATGCTCGACCCGCTGACCGCAATTGGTGGTGACAATTTGCGGCAAAACCGGGTTCTCAGAAAGAATCCGGGGTACGAATGGACAACCCCGATCTTCTAGATACCGAAGCACCGCCACCTCGGTTTGGTACCGGGACGCGGCATCCGGCCCGTGATAGGTCTTGATCACCCTGCCATCGAAGCTCAGGTAAACCGTGGAACGAAGAGTGTCTTTGACCTTCAACATCAGAATTAGCCCACACTAGGACATCCCAAGCCGACCGGCCAGACAGGACAAAAACCCGACCCCGGACGAGACCGCGATCACGGTTTGGTGTTTTTTGACCACACGGACCAACAACCCACATTCCACGTGACGGACTGCGCGCAAAAAATGTAGGCGTGCTCTCGACCTCGGTTTATCATTCGCCCCGAAAACGCCCCATTTCCCGCGCGGGAAGTGCAGCGAACGAATCATGGCACCTGCCCTGCTTCATGAATTCGCTGCATCGGGACGATTCGCTGCAGTCACTACCATTCACATCCATGGCTAAATACAAATTGGAATACATCTGGCTCGATGGTTACCAGCCAGTCCCCAACCTCCGCGGCAAAACCCAGATCAAGGAATTCGAGAGCTTCCCGAAGCTCGAGCAGTTGCCGCTCTGGAATTTCGACGGCAGCTCCACCCGTCAGGCCGAGGGCCGCAGCTCGGACTGCGTGCTCAAGCCGGTGGCCGTCTATCCCGACAGCACCCGCAAGAACGGTGCGTTGGTGATGTGCGAAGTGATGATGCCCGATGGCGTGACCCCTCACCCCTCGAACACCCGTGCGACCATTCTCGATGACCCGGGCGCCTGGTTTGGCTTCGAGCAGGAATACTTTCTGTATCGGGATGGCCGCCCGCTGGGTTTCCCCGCCGGTGCCGACAATTTCCCCTATCCCCAGGGCGAGTATTACACCGGCGTTGGCTACAAGGCCGTCGGTGACGTCGCACGCGAAATCGTCGAGGAGCACCTCGAACAGTGCCTCGATGCCGGTATCAACCACGAGGGCATCAACGCCGAAGTGGCCAAGGGCCAGTGGGAATTCCAGATCTTCGGCAAGGGCTCTAAGACCGCCGCTGATCAGGTTTGGATCGCCCGTTACATGCTCATGCGCCTGTGTGAGAAGTACGGCGTCGACGTGAACTTTCACTGCAAGCCCCTGGGCAAGGACGTGGATTGGAACGGTTCGGGCATGCACTCGAACTTCTCCACCACCTACATGCGCGAGAAGGGTGGCCAAGCTTACTTCGAGGCCCTCATGGCGGCGTTCGACAAGTACAAGAACGAGCACATCGCCGTGTACGGACCGGACAATCACCTCCGCCTGACCGGTTTGCACGAGACCCAGTCGATCGACAAGTTCAGCTACGGTGTCGCCAACCGCGGCGCTTCGATCCGCGTCCCTCACAGCTTCGTCAACAACGGCTACAAGGGCTACGTCGAAGACCGTCGTCCGAACTCCCAGGGCGACCCGTACGCGATTGCCAGCCGCATCTTGCAGACGATCGCCACGGTGCCGACGCCGTGATCGACCGAGGTAACAAACCTCGCTGACCGACAATCAACAACCCGGGCCATGGCCCGGGTTTTTTCTTACCCAACAGCGCGCATGAAAAGCCGGCGCAGAAAAAACACACCCATTGCGTCAACCTCACGCGGTTCACGCAGACCGTTCTGGAGAAATCCGCTGAATTACCAACAAAACAGCCGTTTTTGACCGATGGCACCCCCATTGCTGAAATCGGGACAAATGGCGTTGACAGCTTAGGTTGACTCCCTACAGTCGCCGCCACCGTAAGCCCTTAAATTCACACAAAGATCCTATGAATCGTCTCCGCAAACAACGTCTCGGCGCCTTCACGCTGATCGAGTTGCTCGTCGTTATCGCCATCATCGCGATTCTGGCTGGCATGCTCTTGCCCGCTCTGGCCAAGGCCAAGGCTCGCGCCAACCGCATCTCCTGCGTCAACAACCTCAAGAACATCGGTCTGGCCTTCCGCACCTTCGCGGTGGACTTCGGTGGTGCCTATCCCTGGCAGGTTGATCCCGCCCAGGGCGGTGTCTCGCTGATCGCCGCCACCGTGGCTGGCGCTCCCACCACGACCATCTCGAACAACGTCACTGCCTGCTTCGCTGCCGTCTCCAACGAGCTGAGCACGCCGAAGATCGTCTGGTGCCCCTCCGACGGGAGCCGCTTCACCGCCTCCAACACCTGGGTGGGCGTGCAGCGTCTGGCCATCGCCAACAACCTGAAGGTTCCGAGCTATTTCCTCGGCACCACGGCGACCGAAGAGCAGCCCCAGAGCATCTTGGGCGGCGACCGCAACCTGACCAACGGTTCGACCGAGGCTCAGCTGGCTGGCAAGCACATCATCTTCGCGAACCCCGACGCCAATGGCGCCATTGCCGTTGCGGCTCTGAACAAGATCGGCTACACTAGCTCGATCCACCAGAACGCGGGCAACATCCTCTTGGGTGACGGCTCTGTTCAGCAGGTGTCCTCGGGCCGCGTCCGCGATCAGATCCGCGACGCCGCCGCCAACTCGGGCGCGCAGAACTTCATCTTCCCGGCTGCTGGCAACTAAGTTGTCTGCATCAGATTCAACCCCACCGGGTTGAACGCTCAAAAGGCACCCCCACCGGGGTGCCTTTTTGTTTTGCTGATTCCCAATTGGGACCGCAGGGCCCATTCCGGAGGAACGGAATCATTTCGAGGCAATCAGACTCCTTCCTCAGCCCTCTCGAGCAACGCTCCGCTCCCCGAGCATTCGATGAAAACGGCCCGGCCGCACCCGAGGTGCCCAAGCAGCCCGTTTGAGACCACCCGTTCAGGAACCCGACAAGTCACGCAGGATTTCATCTAGCGTTCGCCGCGGGCGGAAACCGGTTAACCTCTCCAGCAACTTCAAGCTCGGCTTGCGATGCCGCATGTCCTCGAAACCGGGGCCGAAGACAGATGCGTAGGGAACCAACTCCACCGGAGACGGCGAGCGCGTCGCATGAATAACCCGTTCGGCCAACTCCCGGATTTGCACAGGCTGGTCATTGCCCACATTGACCACCTGTCCCACAGCCTCTGCAGAACGCATCAACCGGATCACGGCTTCGACCGAATCGGCGACATGACAGAAGCATCGAGACTGAAGCCCATCCCCATAAACCCGAACAGGATCCCCAGCCCGAGCTGCTGCGACAAAACGCGGAATCACCATGCCGTAGGCACCCGTCTGCCGAGGGCCCACGGTGTTGAAGAAGCGTACGATCCGAACCGGCACGCCCCGCTCTCGATGGTAGGCCATCGCCAGAAACTCATCCATGAGCTTGGAACACGCGTAGCTCCAACGCCCCAGCGTGGACGGCCCGATGAGCAAATCGTCGGCCTCGGAAAACTCCGGCTGAGAACTCTTTCCGTAGACCTCCGAAGTCGACGCCAGCAGAACAGGCGTCCGACTCTTGGAAGCCGCCGCCAATACAATCTCGGTTTCCCCCAAATTGGTTTCGATGGTTTGAATGGGCGAACGCATCACCCGTTCAACCCCCACGGCCGCCGCCAGATGCACCACCATCGAGGCTCCCGCCACGAGGGATTCCAGATCCGCGCATTCCGACACCTTGCAGGCGTGAAAATGAAACCGGGGATTCCGCTCGGCCAACGCCAAATTGGAACGGGAACCGGTGGACAAATCATCCACCACGATCACCGTTTCACCCGCCTCCAGCAGACGGTCGGTCAAGTGCGAGCCGATGAAGCCCGCACCGCCGGTCACGACGATGGGTTTGCTGTGCATCGGTGCAGCCTGACGGGAAGTCGCGACAATTTGAAGCACTCAGGCGCAGTCTTGCTGTCAGTGCTGTGAGCAGAACGTACGCACGAACCTGGCCGAGCAACCAAGTTCGCCACCGAACGGGAAAAACGGAAAGTGGGGCACCCGAAGCGGCCAGATTTCTTTCATGAAATCCATGGTCTGCCGGGACAATCCCGTTGACACCCCGAAACCCGATTCCTAGCGTTTGGAACTTAATCCTATGTCCGAAAACACGCCTCCGGTCAACCCGCCCGCCGCTGCCGAACCCCCCAAGCCGGCCGAGGCG
>Ga0255100_1000532_pt1 | contig 15350 bp, 10 predicted proteins | sample Colum_Colum_RepB_2_FD_188449 | JGI IMG/M metagenome (GOLD analysis project Ga0255100, IMG submission 188449) | Freshwater microbial communities from Columbia River, Oregon, United States - Colum_Colum_RepB_8d | ecosystem: Environmental > Aquatic > Freshwater > River | place: USA: Oregon...
GGTTGGGGCGGAGCGGACGGCTGCGGCCCTCCTTTGGGCGGCTGGGCATTGGGATTGCCGCCACCGATGGTGTTGCCGTCGGTCAATCGCAGGTTGTCGGGAATGATCTCCAGGATGGGGCTCGGAGTGTCCTGAACCGTCCGCGACGACAAGACCGGTGCGAAGAGCAGCAAACCGACCGCAGCGGCGTGAACGCCCACGGAAGTCAGCAAGTACTTGGAGTTCGGGGAGATCATCGCCGCTTGGGAAGCTGGGTTCCGATCCGATAACGGGTCAGGCCATTGCGGCCGGCGATGTCCAGCAGACTCACCAGCACTTGCGAAGGGGCCGAACCTTCAACCCTCAACACGAGTACCAGGTTCGGGTTTTGGCGATAGGCCTTCAAGAGTTCGCTCTCCAACTCACGCTCGCTCAGCACACGGGTGCCCGTGCGAGAAAACGTGTACCGACCCTCGGCCAGACCGTTCACATTGGCCTCGTTGTTGGTGTCGGGACGGGTGCGAGCATCGCCTCCCACGGGCAGCTTCATGCTAATACCGGGTTCCAGAGCCGGCGTGGTGATGATGAAAATGATCAACAGCACGAACGCCAGGTCCAGCAATGGGGTGACGTTGATCTCGTTGAGCGTCACCAGCGAATTGCGTTGGGAAAAACGGCGCATGATTATTCGAAAATCCGAAGGCCTGAGAACTGAACGAGAATAAAACCCGCCAATGCCAAAAGCAGGATGGCCGCCATGGCGTAGAACCATTTCATCGAGACGGCTTTGGCTCCCAGCGGATCCAATCGCTCATTGATGGAGCGGTGCAATCTCCGGTTGCACTTCAAACACCGGGGCTCGGAACGCGCATTGGTGGTGTTGCAGTCACGGCAGACCACGAACAAGTGGCCTCGACATTGCTCACAACGCTGCACGCCCGGGGGATTGGGGTGGGTGCACTTCGCACAAACGATAGGCCCAGTCGATATGGGGACGGGAATAGCGGCCCGCTCCGATGCCAGGGAATTGCCCTCCGAATGAGACTTCCCGTGGCTTGATTTTTGATGCAAACGCCCACGGCAGGAGACGCATTGCATGAGCACCCGCGCGTTGCGCTTTCGGCACTTGGGGCAGTCGATGAAGAGAGACTGACTGCAGCGCTCACACTGTTCGAGACCCGTGGGATTCAGATGCTCACACTTGCAGCACAAGACCCCCTTCCCCATGGGGCCTGTTGGAGACCCATCCCAGCGGGAAGGCTCTGAAGCGTCTTCCGCAGAACCTCCCAAAAGTCCGGACAGAAACCCTTTTTGGAGGGATTGACCGCACTTCCTGCATTGCGAAAGCACCCGTTCATTGGTCGTCGAGCACCCGGCGCAGGCCACGAACAAGGGCTTGGAGCAATACTTGCAGGTTTTCCGATCGGCGGGATTGAGGTGATCGCAGTCCGGGCACAAAACACCCCGGCCGGACTGGGAAAGCTCCGGAGTCCGTGTCGGTAGGGACTGGAGATCCGGGTCACTCATCGTCGGGCAGGAACTCGGTCTCCATCTTGGAGGCCAGCGTCTGGGCGAAATTGTCCAACTCCACAGTCAACACCCGGAGCGTGTGCACCAAGTAGTTGTAACCGAACATCGACGGGATCGCCACCAGCAGGCCCGCGACCGTGGTCACCAAGGCAGCCGCCACACCCGGCGCCATGGCCGTCAAATCGGCGCGCCCCGCCTTGGCAATGCCTCCGAAGGTGTCCATCACGCCCCAGACCGTGCCCAACAATCCCATGAAGGGCCCACCGCTGACAGCGATGGCCAGCAGAATGAGACCCGATTCGAGCCGCAGCGACTCCCGGGCCACGGCCCCTTCGACCTGTCGTTTGACATGCTCGATGCTCTTGATCGACAGGCGAGTGCGACGGGAACCGTCGGGAATACGCAGGCGAGCTTCGAGATCGGTGCATCCGTCGGTGTACACCGAGAACATGGGGCAACCTTCGACCGGGAGGCGCCGATCAAAGATACCCATGACACCGTCTTGCTGTCGGAATTCGGCCTCGAAAAAACTGTTGTACTTGGCGGCCCGACGCATCTGGAAAAACTTCTGGATCATCATCGACCAAGCCCCGATCGAAAGAATGGCCAGAATGACAATGATCACCTTGGCCTCGGGTGTGGCCTTGTTCCAGATGAAGCCGAGGTCTGTACCGCTCTGGGCGGCAGCAAGTATCCCAAGTGAGAGGGTCATGAGGTCGGTGCAGTCAGTCGTTTATCGTCGGCTCGCCCAAGATGACGAACCGGAGCGGAAAACCAATGCGATGAGTTTTGACTTTTTTTGGCCACGCTGCAATCCCGCCGCAGTCGGAAAGACAGAAATTGATCGAACCAACCAACGAGCCGTCTGAAGATTCGATCCAGATCCACTCTGACAGCGATCCCCACTCAAACCGGTGCGCCCAACAATTGCAGGGATCGACGATCACCGCTTTAGTAGTCCCGTGTCCGCGACGGTTTCGAAAACCATGAAGATGTCCCCTGCACTGCTGCGGTGGCGAAGCTTGGCCTTCCATGCACGGCATCACATCGGCGTCGTCTTGGCGGCCGCGGTGGCGGCCACCGTGTTGATCGGCGCCCTCACCGTGGGCGATTCAGTCCGAGAAACCCTCAGACGCCGAGCGCTGGACCGCATCGGGAAAGCCGAATTCATCCTGGACGGCGGTGACCGGTTCTTTGTCGCTCGACCCGGTGGACCGGCCGGTGGCGGGCTCACCAACACACTGGCATCCTTTGCATTGCGGCTTCCCGGCGTCGTTTCTCGGCAGGACGGGTCGGCCCGGGCGAATCAGGTCCAAATTTACGGCGTCCCAGAGACTTTCTGGTCGTTGATTCCCGGCACGAGCTCAATCCCCTCCTGGAACGACGACTCGGTCGCACTCAACGCTTCTCTAGCGCACCACCTCTCCGTCCGCGTGGGAGATGACCTGGTGGTGCGCATCCACAAACCTTCGGCCCTGTCTCAGGATGCGGTCATCACCCCCCGGGATGGAGCCAGCGTGGCGCTGCGTATAAGGGTCGGATACATTCTGACCGCGGCCGAATGGGGCGACTTTTCCACCACGGCCGGTTCATTACCGCCGTTCAACCTCTTCCTGCCTCACGGCGTTCTGGCGAAGGCGGCTGGCCTCGGAGAACGTGCCAACTTGGCGTTGCTGGGTGCGTCACCCTTGACCACCGACCCTCAAGCATTGTCCGCGCGAGTATCGGCGGGCTTCAGTTTGGCGGATGCAGAACTGGAGGTTCGCCCCATCTCTCCTCCCACTCGCACGGCCACACCTCCACCCGCTCAAGTCGAACTGGTCAGTCGTCGCATCTTCTTGGATCCAGCGGTTTCCGATGTGTTGGGCCAATTGAATCCGGGCCTCCCCAAACCGGTTCCAATCCTGACTTACTTGGCCAATGCCATCGAAGCGGGCGCTCGATCGGCACCGTACTCCATGGTGACAGCCGCCGGGGCTCCATTCACCCCGGACGGAATGGCTGACGATGAAATCCTGATCAACTCTTGGCTTGCAGAGGATCTGGCCCTCAAAGCCGGTGACTGGGTTTCGGTACTGTCCTACCGGGTGGACACCGGTGCTCGCCTCATTGAGGAAACCAATCGGTTCCGCGTGCGTGGCATGGTTCCCTTGCAAGGACTCCATGGCGACCGGTCCCTGATGCCGGAATTCCCAGGCCTATCGAAAGCGGAAAGCACCCAGGATTGGGATGCCGGCTTCGAATTGACCCGACAAATCCGGGACAAGGACGAGGCCTACTGGAAGCAATGGCGGGGAACACCCAAGGCCTTCATCACCCTCGCGGCCGGGCGACGGATGTGGGCCAACCGTTTCGGAAACGCCACCGGTATCCGCTGGTTTCTGGGCGATTTTTGGGAAGCTCGAAGTCTGGTCAACGGCCTCTCGCAAGAACTGCGACAAAAGATCACGCCAGCGGATCTCGGGCTGCGATTCCAACCGCTCTCACCGTCTGCTCTGGCCGCAGCACGAGGTGGTCAGGATTTCGGCGGGCTGTTCATCGGATTCAGCTTCTTCCTCATCGTGTCCGCGCTCCTGCTGCTGAACTTGGTCTTCCGCTTTGGCATGGAACGTCGTGTTCAAGAGATCGGCACCTTGCTGGCCTTGGGCTGGACCCCCAAGGCCACCTCACAGCTCTTTTTCAGGGAAGGACTTTACCTGGCGGCACTGGGATCCGCATTGGGCTGCGGCGGAGGCCTCCTTTATGGGAAAGTCGTTCTGGTGGGCTTAAACACGTTGTGGAAGGACGCCGTGGCCGGAGCCTCATTGGACTTTCACCCCGCCCTGGCCTCCATCGCCGGCGGGTGGCTCGCGGCAGTGCTCATGGTCGGCTGGACCCAACGCCGAGCCCTAAATCAACTGGTGAAGCGGAGTCCGCGAGAACTGCTCAATGACGGAGCATCCATTGGCTCGGGTGTGGGACAGTCGGCTACCGTGTTGTTGCCCAGTCTGGCACTGCTCTCTACAACGGCACTCGTCGGCATCGGATTGAAAGCCGATCCGGCACTGCAGCCGGGTTATTTCTTCGGAGCCGGTGCCTTGTTCCTGGGAAGCACCCTGCTGTTCTATCGCCGGCGGTTGCTGAGGAGCCGAACCAACGCTGCGGCCACCACCCGCTCGGAACTCGCTTCGCGCGCGCCCCATCGCCAACCCAAACGCTCTGCAGCGGTCGTCAGCCTGCTGGCCGTGGCCGTGTTCCTGATCGTGGCCGTGGCCGCCAATCGTCTCGACGCTTCCCGGGATTCGCGCCAACGCAGTTCCGGTACCGGAGGATTCAGCCTCTGGGCGGTTTCTTCTTTACCCGTCCACGAGGATCTCAATTCCATCCGGGGGCAGGAACGGCTCGGGCTGGACCCCAAACGCCTGACAGGCATGTCGGTGGTCCCCATGCGAGTCCGAGAGGGCGATGACGCCAGTTGCCTCAACCTGAACCGGGCCCAACGCCCCCGACTGCTCGGTGTTCGACCCGAGTCCCTCGCCGATCGAAAGGCATTCACCTTCCAATCGCTGGCTTCCGGAATGCCCAGTGATCGTCCTTGGATGAGCCTCGTGCCGACCGCCACCAACAATGCTCCCATCCCCGCCATTGGAGACGCCAATTCCATCCAATGGGCTTTGGGCAAAACCATCGGTGATGTTCTGGACTACGTGGATGAGCGCGGCAATCCGTTCCAGGTGCGTCTGGTGGGCGCCGTGGCCAACTCCATTCTGCAGGGGCAACTATTGATCTCGGAAGCAGAGTTTGTTCGCCGTTTCCCCGGTGAGAACGGCTACCGCTCCTTCCTCATCGACACCGAAGGCGACGAGAAACCCATCGCTGAGGCATTGACCCGTGGCTTGACCGACTTGGGCTTGGAAACCACGACCACGGTGGACCGGTTGAACCGCTTCAACGCCGTCCAAAACACCTACCTGAACACCTTCCAGTGGTTGGGTGGTCTGGGTCTGCTCCTGGGAAGCGTGGGTCTGGGCCTGGTGGTCCAACGCAATGTTCTCGAGCGCCGCAGTGAACTCGCCTTAATGGCGGCCGTGGGATTCCAGAAATCGCAAATCCAAGCCATGATCCTCTCCGAACACCTTCGATTGCTTGCGCTCGGCATGCTGTTCGGCATCACTGCGTCGGTGTTGGCCACAGCCCCGATCTGGCGAGTGAATCCTCAGGAACTTCCCTGGGTGTCGCTGGGTTGGATTCTAGGAGTGGTCTTCGTCAATGGCGTGCTCTGGACTTGGATGGCCACGCGTCAGGCCTGTCGGGGCGAACTCCTGGCAGCCTTGCGCGGCGAGTGACCCCCGTGGAGCTCAATCGTCACCGAACAACCGCTTCAACTCGGCCCGCGCCTGATCCTCCCGCGATCCACCGGAACTCGCAGCGCCTCGCCATTCCCGCACCTGGAAGTCGAAGTATTCGCAGAAATTGGCCGCATCCTTTTCAGAAACAGGTTCTGCCCGACGCTCGCTGCACTGATAAGCCGCCTGTCGATCGTGAAACTTGCAATTGAGGCAAACCCTCAAGTCAGCCCGACACTGGGGGCAACTCTCACTGCGACCCGGGGCATCCCGAAGGGTCCAAAGCCAGCCACAGCGATGGCAATGTCGTGTCATGGGCGGCGAGGATAGACCTCCAATCCAGCAACGGAAGGCCGAACCGGTTTCGGGTGGATCGCGTTGGCCGAGGAATTTCGCGTCGTCGCCAGCCGGTGGGATGGCTACAGTGGAGTCTCATGACGCGCTTCCGTATCGATCAAATGCTCTCCCGCCACGGCTACTGCAGCCGGGGTGAATCTCGGGGCTGGTTGAAGGCCGGTCGGGTGCGCATCGGCGACCTCATCGCCAAGGACCCCTCGGAGAAGGTGTTGCTGGCAGACCTTCGCATCGACGGCGAACCCGTGGATCATCCCGAGGGAATTCTGGTGATGCTTCACAAACCGGCGGGCCTCGTGTGCTCTCGGGACGAACGGGAAGGAGCCAACGTGTTTTCCCTGCTCCCGGAACGCTGGAGCCGTCGCAATCCGCCCATCACGAGTGTTGGGCGTCTGGACAAGGAAACCACTGGGCTGTTGCTCATCACCGACCGGGGAGAACTCGTGCAACGCTGGACCTCGCCCCGACACAAGGTCACCAAACGCTACGAGGTGTTGGTGGATCAAGATCTGACTCCGGAACTCATCCCCTTGTTCGCCTCCGGCACCCTGCGCTTGCCGGATGAGTCCGATCCCTGCCTCCCCGCCACCTTGACCCTCACGGGAACCCGGACGGCCAGCCTGGACCTCATCGAGGGTCGCTACCATCAAGTCCGGCGTATGTTTGCCAGTCAGGGTTTCCGCGTGGAGTCGCTCCACCGCAGTCGATTCGGGGCCCTCGACTTGGGAAATCTACCCCCAGGGCAGTGGTGCGCTGTTTCTGAATCGTCGATTTGATTTATTTCAGATGTAGATTATAAACTTTCTCACTCCGTCATGGGCTCCAACCATCCAAGTTCCGCGCACAGCGGGAACCGGCATTCCGCGGGATCGCCCTCGCATCCAACACCGTTTCTGAGATTCCTGGCACTGCTTCGACCGGAGGCGCAGGAAATCCGCATCATCCTGGTTTTGTCGATTATTTCTGGGATCCTCTATTTGGCGACCCCGCTGACGGCCGACGCAGTGGTCAACAATTTCGCCTTCGGCAGCGAACAACCGGTCTACGTCCAGGCCCTCATCGTCTTGGCCGTTTTCCTCATGTTCCTGCTCGGAATGCTCGGAATCCTCCGAGCGGGGCAGGAATACGCCATGGAGTTGATACAGCGCCGGATTTTCGTCCGACTCACGGCCGACTTGGCTTTCCGACTGCCTCGAGTCCCGTTGGAGGCGCTCGAAGCCCACCAAGGCCCGGAATTGGTGAATCGCTTCTTCGATGTGGTGACGGTCCAGAAGAGCGCCTCCGGTCTGCTGCTCGATGGCATCAACGTCATCTTCAGCACCCTCATTGGATTGGTGGTGCTGGGGTTCTATCATCCCTTGCTTCTGTTCTTCGCGGCCATCCTGCTGGTCCTGCTCGTGCTCGTGATCTTCTTGCCTGGAAAGAGGGCTGTCCGAACCAGCATCGACGAATCCTATGCCAAACACGCAGTGGTGGGTTGGTTGGAACAAATCGCCATGTTCCCTCTGCTCTTCCGGGTCAGCGGCGCTGCCGAGATGGCCTGCTCGCGGGCGGATCGCCTCGCACTGGATTACCTGAAGGCGCGCAAATCCCACTTCCGAATCTTGCTCGGCCAAATCATTTCCCTGCTGGGGCTTCAAGCCATCGCCAGCGCCGCGTTGCTGTCCATCGGCGGTTGGTTGGTACTGCGGGCGGAACTGACACTCGGCCAACTGGTGGCCAGCGAACTCATCGTCGCCTCCATCGTGGCAGCCATGTCCAAACTCGGGAAACACCTGGAAAGCTGGTACGACGCCATGGCCGCGGTCGACAAGTTGGGTTACTTGGTGGACTTACCCATTGAACGAGAGAGCGGAGAGAAACCTGCGGTCACGGAAAGCGGACTGCGAGTGCAGGTTCGGGGGGTGAGTTACGCATCCGCCGATGGTCTACCGGTTCTCCAAGACCAGAACCTCGACATCGCGCCCGGCTCGACCTTGGGCATCATCAGTCCGGGAGGACTGGGAGGCAGTGCCTTGCTCGATCTCTTGGCTGGCCTGAGAGAACCCACCACCGGGCAGGTCTTGCTCAACGGCATCGATCTCCGACTGTGGCAACTCGGCGAACTCCGGCGGCAGGTTTTCCTGGTGCGGGGTCAGGACATTGTCCAAGGAACCATCTTGGAAAATGTCCGACTCGGCCGCCCGGATATTGACATCGACGCCGTGAACCGGGCCCTCGAATGCGTGGGACTTTTGGGAGTGGTGCATCGCATGACCGACGGACTCGAAACCGTGCTCAGTCCCGGGGGGCACCCGCTGACCAACTCCCAGCGCAGCCGGCTCATCCTCGCCCGGGCCATCATCCGCAAACCGCAATTGCTGCTGGTAGACGAAGCCCTCGATGGCCTCGAGATCGACACCCTCGAAAAACTGGAGGCCGCACTCTTCGACGCCCGTGAACCGCGCACGCTGGTCCTGGTGACACGCGATCCCGACTTGCTGCGCCGCTGCGACCATTCAGTCCAACTGGGCGAATGCCACCTCAGCCGTCCCAGCCACGGTTCTGAACTTCCTCCCCGCCCATGAACAGCGAACCGGCCACAACCGATCCCCTGACAGCGGAGGTTCCCTCGGATTCTCCGGTGCCTTCGGCCATGCCCCTGCTCGACCGCCGCAGCGGACTCAGCGCGCTCGACCGCACGGCTTCATCGCACCGACTGCGTCAACTCACCGTCTTGTCGGCCGCGTTGTGCATCGTCGCCCTGATAGCGCTCATCATCCTGCCCTGGCAGCAATTCGTCAGCGGATCCGGAAGAATCATCGCCTACAATCCCTTGGAGCGAAGCCTCACGGTCGAAGCTCCGCTTCCCGGCAAGGTCCACCGATCCTTCGTCGTGGAAGGCCAACAAGTTCAGGAAGGGGATCCGCTCTTCGAGATCGTGGACAACGATCCCAACCTATTGGCGAACCTCCTCCAGCAACGGGACGCCGCCACCGCCCGACGCGATGCCGCCAAGACCCGGGTCGAATCGCTGGGCCTTCAAATCGGCGAACAGGAGCGCGCCGTGCCTCTGGCTTTGGAGGCCGCCAAAACCCGATGGGCCGCAGCCCGATTCGCAGCTGACACCGCTCGCCTCCAATTCGACCGCCTCAAGGCTTTGTACTCCGACAAGCGCGGACTGGTTTCCCAGCGAGACTTCGAATTGGCCACCCTCGAACGGGATCGCACCGAAGCCGAATTGCAACGTTCCCAGGCCGAACTCGATCGGACTCCCGTCGACTTGCGGGGGGCGATTCAGGGCATCACGGCTCAACGCGATTCTGCCCGCGCTGAACTGGCCTCCGCAGAGCAATCGCTGACCGGCGTGGAGATCCAGATCAGCCAAACCCGCATGCAGAAAGTTACCGCGCCCAGGGCCGGCATCGTGTTCCGATTGCAAGCCACCGAGGGAACCTTCCTTCGCGCCGGATCACCGCTTTGCACCATCATCGGCCAGACTGATAGACCCATGGTAGAGGTGTGGCTCAGTGGCCAAGACATGCCTCTTGTCATCGCCCGCGAAACGAGTCCCGATGGTCGGGTCGTGCGAGAGGGAAGTCCGGTGCGCCTTCAGTTCGAGGGCTGGCCGGCCCTCCAACTCGTCGGCTGGCCCAGCCTCGCGCGGGGCACCTTCGGTGGCGAAGTGGTGCTCGTAGACCCCACCGACAACGGCAAGGGCAAGTTCCGCATTCTCGTGGCCGAAAAACCCGACAGCATCGCCAGCCAAGATGAAAAAGACACTCTCGTGCCTTGGCCAGATTCCCGATGGCTCAGGCAGGGAGTCCGGGCCAACGGATGGGTGCTGCTCCAACGAGTTCCGCTGTGGTACGAGGTCTGGCGTCAGTTGAACGGTTTTCCACCGGTGATCTCCGAGGAACTCCTTGATCCCAAGAAGTGATTCGCCCGTCATGAACGTGATCTCCGACCGGACGTTTCCTTGGAATTGGGCATTAGCCCGAAAACCGCACGCCTCCCGGTCGACCGCGGCCTGGGGTGATCTTCACAGCACCATCTTGGCTCTCCTCGTAGGCCTTCTCCTGTGCAATGCCTTGGGGGAATTGCAGGCTGCCGAATCGCCCGCGACCCCGGCAACCAATACGTCCCCGTCCGCGGGATCAGCGGAGACAACTCACCTCTCCCTCGCCACCGCCAGTGCGCTGACACTCCACGAGGTGCTCGACTCGGTCCGCCAGCAATACCCCCCCATGCTGGCCGCCTTGATCGAGCGGGATGTCGCCGCCGGACGTCTCCAGAGCGCGCGCGGCACCTTCGATTTCCAGTTCTTCTCACGCCTCTTCGACACTCCCAGCGGATATTACCAAAGCACCACCGTCGACACGGGCTTCGAGCAATTCACCGGCATCTGGGGCAGCACCCTCTTCGGAGGCTATCGCATCACCTCCGGAGGCCTGTTGCCCGACTACGAGAAGAGCCGCACCCAAGGCTCCGGCGAACCCCGGATCGGCTTCCGGTTGCCCTTGCTGCGCGATGGGTCCATCGACCGGCGGCGGGCCACGCTGATCAAGGCGCGACTCGACAAAGAGCTGGCCGACCCGGTGATCCACCGCCAACAACTCGACTTCATCCGAGCCGCCACCGCGGGCTACTACGGATGGCTCGCAGCCGGAGAGCGTCTGCGATTGTCCGAGGCGCTGCTCCGAATCGCCCGCGAGCGCATGGACGCCCTCAAGACTCAAAGCGAGTCCGGTCTGATTCCGCGCATCGTCCTGACCGACAATCGACGCCTCATTGTCGCGCGGGAACTGGCCGTGGTCCAAGCGCGCCGCCGCTTCGAGGCGGCTGGATTGGCCCTATCACTCTTCTATCGCGATTCCCGGGAGAACCCCACCGTGGCCACACGGGACCGATTGCCACCCTTCCTGCCGACGCCGGAGGGTCCTGAGGCCAGCCTGCTGCAACAAGACCTGCAACGAGCACTGACGACCCGACCCGAACTCAAGCGCCTCAGCCTGACTCAAGAAAAGCTCGAGGTGGATCGCCGACTGGCCAAGAACCAACTCCTCCCGAATCTGGATGCTGGTGTCAGCGCCAGCCGCGACTACGGCGACCGTCGCTACAAAGACCAGACCGAAGCCGAAGTCCAAGTGGGCGTCGAATTGCGAGTGCCCCTGCAGCGCCGCGAGGCCAAGGGGCGGGCGGCCGAAGTCGAAGCCCAACTCGAACAAGTCACCCGCGAGCAGCAGTTCGCCCGCGACCGCATCCAGACGGAAGTTCGGGACTCCTTCTCTGCCTGGAGTGCGGCCCACGAACAAACCGTGCAAGCCCGCCTGAATGTCCAGCTAGCCGTGGAACTTCAAGAAGCCGAGACAGAACGCTTCGCCCGCGGCGCCGCCGACTTGTTGGCCTTGCAGTTGCGGGAGCAGGCGGCCTTCGATGCCCAAGTGAGCGCCGTGGACATCGATGCCGACTGCTTCCGGGCCCAAGCCGACTACCGTGCGGCCACCGTCGCCGAGCGGCTCACCGTCATCACTCCGCCCAAGAAACCCTGAAGAACGGCTTCAGATTTTCACCTCAACCCAAGATCCAAAACCTGCGTTTGCCAATTGTACGCAGACGTACCAGTTTGAAGTCCGTTCATCGAATCTCATGAGCACCATTCCGCATCTCCCTGTCATTCGTCTCGGCCGCAACTACGCCTCCCTGGAGCAAACGGAGGTGAAAGATTTCCGCACCGGAGAAGTCTGTGCCGTCGTCTCGTCCGTGAATGCCGGCATCGTCAAAAAAGACCTGACCAAGCTGGGGGTCGCCCGAGCCGCCTTAAATCACTTCACCATCGCCGAACTCATGGCCATGAGCGCCAAGGCCGGTGAACTGTTCCTCAATGGAACGCTGCCTTTGGGAGACCGCGGCCATACCCAGAGCGCCGACGAATACATCCGCACCCTCAGCAGCACCAGCGGACTGCCCCATGTGATGGTGAAGCGGAACATGGCGAAAATTCATTACGCCCTCACCCACATGCCGGAGGTGCTCAACGGCCTCTCCCGCGGGCTCGACTTCACCATCCTCGATAAAGGACGCGGCGAGCAGTTCGGCACCAATCTTGCATTTTTTCCCACGGCCCACGCCCTCGGCCTAGTGATGCCCAGCAATTCGCCGGCCGTGAATTCCCTGTGGATCCCGGCCATCTCCCTGAAGACGCCGGTGATCATCAAGCCCGGCAAGGAGGAGCCCTGGACCCCGTACCGACTCATCCAAGCTTTCATCGCCGCCGGGGTTCCTGCGGAGGCCTTCGGTTTCTATCCCACCGATCACGAGGGCGCCGCCGCCATCCTGAACTTGTGCGGCCGGGCCTTGATCTTCGGTGACAAGTCGACCACCCAGCAGTACGCCCACAACCCGGCGATCCAGATCCACGGCCCGGGTTGGAGCAAATTCGTCATTGGCGAAGACCAGATCGAAAACTGGCCCGAGTTCATCGACGTCATCGCCGCCAGCATCGCCGACAACGGCGGCCGCTCGTGCATCAATGCCAGTGCCGTGGTGGTTCCCAAGTACGCGGAAGAAATCGCCGATGCGCTGGCCAAGAAGCTCGGCCCCATCGCCCCCACGCCCTCCGACGATCCCGAGGCCCGGCTCTCCGGCTTCGCCAACCCCAAGATGGCCGACTACATCGATGGGCAAATCGAAGACGGCCTCAAGACACCGGGTGCCGAAGACGTCACCGCCCGCTACCGCGGCGGCTCCCGCAAAGTCTCCAGCGACATCGGCACCTTCATGCGGCCGACCATCGTGCGTTGCGACTCGTTCGCTCACCCGCTGGCGAACCGGGAGTTCCTCTGCCCTTACGCCAGCGTGGTCCATTGCTCGCAGTCCGAGGTGCTCAAGAACATCGGCTATACTCTGGCCTGCTCGGCGATCACGAAAGACCCGGCCTTCATTCGCGACCTCGAGGCCTTCACTGAAATCGACCGTCTGAACATCGGCCCGGTCTCCACCATGAAGATCTCCTGGGATCAACCCCACGAGGGCAACATGTTCGAGTTCCTCTGGCAGCGCCGTTCCATCGAATACGGCTGGTAACAACTTCGGAGCCGGGACAGCCGCTCAGGAAATCTTTCCTGCAGCGGCTTTTTGCTGTCGATCTCCGGACTTACCGGCGAGGAACAGCAGCACCACCAGCACGGCAAAGGGCAGTAGCGACAGAGCGTCTGAAGATGGCCCCTCGAAGAACGGGTTGTTCGCGGTCATCCACTTCTCAACCGACTCGTTGAACCCCGTCGTCACTCCCTGACTAATCGCCACACCGATGCCCGCGATGCTGCCGCCGGCAATGTAACCACTGGCCATCAAGACCCCGGGTGAGCGATCGCTCTCGGCGATGATCTCAGCGGGGCTCAATCCCGCCGAATGCCCCCGGGCGTGCGTGGCGCGATCCACCCACCACCGCACACACCCGCCGACAAAAATGCCCAGCGAGGTGGAGATGGGCAAATAGACCCCCACCGCGAAGGCCAGCGACGGAATCCCGCTGAGTTCGAGCACCAGGGCGATCATCACGCCGATGAGCACCAAGTCCCAAGGCAGCTTGCGATCGAGAACACCCTTGATGATGTAGCTCACCAGAACGGTTTTCGGCGCATCATACTTGGTGACCGTGGCCCCACTGGGCAGCTTGGCCTCGGTTCCCGTGATGGCCGGATCCACCAACCAGACGGCCTGGCCCGAATCATCGACCAACCACTTCCGCGCCACGCCGTTGGTATCGGTCTGATGCCACACGCGGTATTCCTGGGCATCCACTCCGGCCATCGGCCCGACGAGATGGGCGCGCGGCGCGTCGACCAGCGCCTGGGCCGGGGCCACCAAGCCCGGGGCGACGTCCGAGGCACGCACGTGGATCGTCCCCGCATTGTTCATAGCCAAGAGCACCCAACCCATCACCACCGCCGAGGCAAAGGCTCCGATCAAGATGGCCAATTGCTGATATCGCGGCGTGCCACCGATGAGAAACCCGGTCTTCAAGTCTTGCGAGGTGGTGCCGCCATTGGAGCAAGCGATGCACACGATACCGCCCACCGAGAGCGCGGTCACATAGTGCGCCGAACCCGTCCACCCAACGGCCACAAAGGTCAGGCACGTGAGCAGTAGCGTGGCGATGGTCATGCCTGAGATGGGGTTGGAACTGGAACCCACTTCGCCCGTCAATCGCGAGGAGACCGTCACAAAAAGGAATCCCAGCACCAGGATCAGCGCCGCGCCCAAGAGGTTCATGCGCAGCGACGGAGCCAGCGTGATGGCCGCCATCAGCACGAACACCCCGCCGACCACCCAACGCAGGGACAGGTCCCGATCACGCCGGTCGCCCGAAGCCTCAACCCCTCCCTCGCGGGCTCCAGCCAAATCCGCCAAACCTGCACGCAACGTCCGCCACAATGTGGGCATCGAGCGCAATAAACTCACCAGGCCACCGGCCGCCACGGCCCCGGCCCCGATGTAGAGCAAGTACGCACTGCGAATGCCGTTGGGCGACAAGTCGGCGATGAGCTTCTTGCCGGGAGCCAACGGACTGGCCAATCCCCCTCCGAAATACTGGATGAGCGGAATGAGCACCAGGTAGCTCAAGACCCCGCCCGCCGCCATGACCCCAGCGATCCGCGGGCCGATGATGTAGCCCACGCCCACCATTTCAGGGGAGATCTCGCACGAAACCGATCCCCCTTTGAGCGGAGCCCCAAACACCTTTTCCGGGGCTTCTTTCCACAGCTTCAGCGCCGAGTTGCCGAACTTGTACAATAAGCCCAAGGCGAACCCGCCGAAGATGGTCTTGGCCTGGAGGCCCGCCCCGGCCACTTCGCGGGCATAGGCTGGATCCGCCGCAGCCCGGGACTCGTCATTGGCCCCGGCCTTGAGCACTTCGGCACAAGCCGTGCCTTCGGGATATTTCAGCTCCCCATGCTGCTGGACGATGAGCGGTCGGCGCAGCGGGATCATCAGCAAGATGCCCAGAAGCCCGCCCAGCACCGCCACCAACAGCACTCGACCCACCTCGAGATCGAAGCCCAGGATGAGGATCGCCGGCATGGTCACCGCCGCCCCGAAGGCCAGCGACTCACCGGCGGAACCCGCGGTCTGAGCAATGTTGTGTTCCAGAATGGTGGCATCCCGCCCGCCCAGCTT
>Ga0255100_1000537_pt1 | contig 15273 bp, 15 predicted proteins | sample Colum_Colum_RepB_2_FD_188449 | JGI IMG/M metagenome (GOLD analysis project Ga0255100, IMG submission 188449) | Freshwater microbial communities from Columbia River, Oregon, United States - Colum_Colum_RepB_8d | ecosystem: Environmental > Aquatic > Freshwater > River | place: USA: Oregon...
GCAGGCACCACCGGCGGCACGACGTCCGGCACCACTGCAGGCACGACCGGCGGCACAACGTCCGGAACCACTGCGGGAACGACGGCCGGTGACACCGGCGGAACGACGGCGGGAACGACCGGCGGCACCACGTCCGGCACCACCGCAGGAACGACCGGCGGCACCACGTCCGGAACGACCGGTGGCACGACCGGCGGCAGCACGACCGGTGGCGACATCGGCGGCATCGTCTGCAACCCCACGTCCGACACCTTCCGTCCGATTCGACTGCCCAATGCCGCGGCGACCTCACAAACCAACGGCATCTGTCTCGGCTGTTCGGTGGAGACACCGGAAAACGCGATCGATGCGGACTTCGACACCATCTCGACGCTGGTAGCGCCCGTCGGCCTTCTCACCGGCGCGCCACAGCTCAATGTCATCGATACGCTGGCCACCTACCCTGCGGGTCGCCGCGCCGGTTTCGTGATCTTTGATCCGGCGGGCCCGCTGCTGACGCTCGATCTGCTGCAGTCCATCACCGTCGTTGCTGCGCGCAACGGCGATGAGGTCGATCGGGCTACTGTCCCGACCGGGCTGTCGCTCGACTTGCTTGGCGGCACGCTGATCGGTGCGGGCAACGAGCCGCAGTTCCTGAGCTTCGTCCCGACCGCAGATTTCAACGAGCTCCGTCTGACTTACAGCGGCTTGCTCGCAACCGCACTTCAGCGGGTCGCCGTTGTGCAGGCCTGCGTGTCGGTCACCCCGGCGGTCCTGCCGTGAGCCATTTGAGGAACACACCCATGAAGCGATTGATCGGCATCACCGTCGCGATGACCTTGGCCGGCGCCCTGGCCGGCTGCGCCGACGACGCCAGCAACCTGATCGGCGGCACCACGGCCGGCACCACCGGCGGTACGACGGGTGGCACGACTTCGGGCAACACCGGCGGGACGACCTCCGGCACGACCGCAGGCACGACGTCCGGAACCACCGGCGGCACAACATCCGGTACGACCGCTGGAACCACGGGCGGCACAACGTCCGGGAACACCGGTGGCACGACCGGCGGCACTACGACCGGTGGCGATATCGGCGGCATCGTCTGCAATCCGACGTCCGACACGTTCCGTCCGATCCGCCTCCCGAATGCCGCTGCGACCGCGCAGACGAACGGCATCTGCCTCGGCTGTTCGGTGGACACGCCGGAAAACACGATCGACGCCGATTTCACGACCATCGCGCGAGTCAACACCCCGGTGGGCCTGCTGAGCGGCTCGGCGCAGCTGAACGTGATCGATACCGCGCAGACCTATCCGGCCGGCCGCCGCGCCGGCTTCGTGATCTTCGACCCGGCCGGCGCGCTGCTGACGCTGAACCTGCTGCAGTCGGTGACGGTGGTCGCGGCCAACAACGGCATGCCGGTGGACATGGCTACCGTGCCGACCGGCCTGGCGCTCGATCTGCTCGGCACGCCGCTCGTCGGCAACGAAGACGCGCAGTTCCTGAGCTTCGTGCCGAATGCGGAGTTCAACGAGCTTCGCCTGTCGTTCGGCGGCCTGCTCGGCAACGTGCTGGCTCAGCTCGGCGTGGTGCACGCATGCGTGTCCGTCAACCCGGCAGTGATCCCGTAAGCGAAGCGAGCAGAGCATTGAGCAAGACAAAGATGAAACAGTTGATGATCCTGGCAGCGGCTTCGACGCTGGCCGGTGCGCTGGCAGGCTGTGCGGACGATTCGAGCAATCTGATCGTTGACCCGGTCGACCCCGTTGATCCGATCGACCCGGTTCCGTGTGTCCTGAATTGCACGCCGACACCGCCGCCGCCGCCGACCTCGCTCGAGGATTGCAACCCGAACAATCCGAACGCGCGATTCGCGCCGATCAACAGCAACGTGTCGTCGGTCGATGTCGGTACGGAAGGCATTTGCGTGAACTGCCGCGTTGCATCGCCGGTGTCCGCATTTGACGGCAACCTCAACACGTTCTCGGCCGAAACGGCGGGCGTCGGCGTGTTCGGCACGCTGAATCTGTCCGGGCGCGGTCCGCGCGCCTACGAGACCTCGCCAACGGTTCTGCGGCGTATTGGCTTCTTTGTGGCCTACCCGGCGGACTCCGTTGCCGACGTTGCGCTGCTCGGCAACGCCAGTGCCTTCACCGTAGATGCAGACGGCGTGCAGGTTCAGGGTCCGGGCGAGCAGACGCTCGATACCGCGCTGAGCCTGGAGTTGCTGGGTCTGCCGCTGCTGGCGGGCCAGTCGCTGGCTTTCGTCAGCGTGGTGACCTCGCAGCCGTTCAACGGTGCCCGTCTGGACTTCACGCCGAGCATCGGTGTGCTGGCCGGTCTGAACGTCATCGAGGCCTGCATCTCGCGCTGAACGTAGATACAAACTGTCGCAGTACGAAAAAGGCCCGCAGCGATGCGGGCCTTTTTCGTACGCGGCGCGGGAACCGGCAGCGACAGGATCGTGCTCCGCCCGCAACCAGCACGCCGTTGATCGGCGCGCCGTTCAGGCGTCCGGCTCGGAATCTTCCAGTTCGAGCAGCGGGGCGATCACCGCCCCCGGCAACGACTCGACGCCGCGCAGCTTGCGGCTGATCGCCCGCGATCGCGTCTCGACGGCGCCCATCGAGTTCTGCACCGTTTCCAGCTGCTTCTTGGCCTTCGCGAGCACATCGCCGAACTTTTCGAACTCGGTTTTCACGGTCCCGAGCACCGTCCAGACTTCGCTTGACCGCTTCTGGATCGCCAGCGTCCTGAAACCCATCTGTAGGCTGTTCAGCAACGCGGTCAGCGTGGTCGGCCCGGCCACGGTCACCCGGCACTCGCGTTGCAGCCACTCGCTCAGGCCGGCACGGCGGATCACTTCGGCGTACAGGCCCTCGGTCGGCAGGAACAGCAGCGCGAAATCGGTGGTGTGCGGTGGCTCGATGTACTTGTCGCGGATGGTCTTCGCTTCGAGCTTGATCCGCGCTTCGAGCTGCTTGCCAGCGTCCTCGATCCCGACTGCGTCGGCGCGCTCCTGGGCGTCGAGCAACCGTTCGTAATCCTCGCGCGGGAACTTGGCGTCGATCGGCAGCCAGACCGGCGTGTCGTCGTCGCTGCCCGGCAGGCGGATCGCGTACTCGACCGGATCGCGGCTGCCCGGCCGGGTGACCTTGTTCTGCTCGTACTGCTCGGCGACCAGCACCTGTTCGAGCAGGCTGCCGAGCTGCACCTCGCCCCAGATCCCGCGCGTCTTGACGTTCGACAGCACCCGCTTGAGCCCGCCGACATCGGCGGCCAGCGATTGCATTTCACCCAAGCCGCGCTGCACCTGCTCCAGACGCTCGGCGACTCGCGAGAACGATTCGCCAAGCCGCTTCTGCAAGGTGTCGTTGAGCTTTTCGTCGACGGTGCGGCGCATCTCGTCGAGCTTCGCGGTGTTGTCGGCCTGGATCGCCGCCAGCCGCGTTTCGACGGTGTTGCGCAGTTCGGTCATGCGCTGGGCGCTGGTTTCGGCCAGCGCGTTGAACTGGCTGGTCAGCAGTTCCCCAAAGCGGGCCAGCGCCTGCGCCTGACTTTGCTGCTGCTGCTCGCGCGCAGCGCGGGCATCGGTCTGCAGCGCCTGCTGACGCTCGTCGGACAAGCGCGCCTGCGCTTCGATCTGCTGCGCGAACGTGGCCAGCTGGGTTGCCAGCTGCCGACCGAGCAGATCGGCCTGCGCGGTCTGGTTGGCAGCGAAGCGATCGAGCGCGGCAGCCAGTTCGCTGCGGCCCTGCGCCGACAGCGCCGCGGTCTCGCGGCGGGCGGTCGCGGCTTCATCGCGCACCGCCGCTTCGATGCGGCTGCCATCGCGGGCGCCAGCGTCGAGGCTGGCGCGCAGGCCACGCACGGCGAGCAGCGCCAGCACGGCGGCGAGTGCTGCGATCAGGGAAACGGCGAGTACGGCGAGATCGATCGAAGTCATCCCTCGATTGTACGGGCCGGCCCGGACCGACTTGCGATCAGCCGAACAGACGCGCCTCGTCGAGCGGCGCAGCGCCGGCCTGCGCGCTGGCAGCCGCACTGGCATGCGCGGATTCCAGGTGCGCGAACGCGCGCGGCAGCAGATGCCGGACGTAGAACTGCGCGGTCCCCAGCTTGGCTGCATGGAACGGATCGGCAGCACCGACCTTCGGCAAGGCGATGGTTGCCGCCTGCACGAACAGATGACCGAAGCACAGATGCCCCAGTGCCTGCAGCGTGTCGTAGGCAGCGGCGTCCGGAGCCTCGCGATCGCGCTGCTGCGCGTCGGCAAGCTCGCGCACCAGCGTCTCGAAGGCATCAGCCAGGCGGCGCACGGGGGCCACCAGGCCGCCCAGCGCGGACATCGTTTCGGCCGCGGCCAGCGCGGCACGAATCCGGGTCATCAGCTTGGCCAGCCGGCTGCCGCCGTCGCCCAGGATCTTGCGGCCGACCAGATCGCGCGCCTGCACGCCGTTGGTGCCTTCGTAGATCTGCGCGATGCGGACATCGCGGACGCGCTGCTCGATGCCGTGATCGCGCAGGTAGCCGTGGCCGCCGAGCACCTGCATTGCAAGGTTGGCGTCGTCGTAGGCGTTGTCGCTGAGGAAGGCCTTGGTCACCGGCGTCAGCAACGCCAGAAGATCGGCGGCATCGGCACGCTCGGCCGGGTCCGGATGCTGGCTTTCGAGATCGCTGCACAGCGCCATCCAGTAGGCCAGCATGCGCCCGCCTTCGATCCGCGCCTTCTGCGTCATCAGCATCCGGCGCACATCCGGGTGATGAATGATCGGGTCGGCCGGCAGCTCCGGCCGACGGGCACCACTGGACACGCGCATCTGCAGGCGTTCGCGGGCATAGGCGAGCGCCGCGTCGTAGGCGCCCTGCGCGACGGCAACGGCCTGCACGCCGACATTGAGACGGGCGTCGTTCATCAGGATGAACATCGCCGCCAGACCCTGATGCGGCTTGCCGACCAGCCAGCCCAGCGCAGATTCAAGCGCTACCGCGCAGGTCGGACTGCCGCGCAGCCCCATCTTGTGCTCGACGTTGGTGACCGCAAGCCGGTTCCGCGTGCCGTCGTCGAGCTGCTTCGGCACCAGGAACAGCGAAATACCGCGTACGCCGGGCGGCGCATCCGGCAGCCGCGCGAGGACCATGTGGACGATGTTGTCGGTCCACTCGTGATCGGCGCCGGAAATGAAGATCTTGCTGCCGCTGATGCGGTAGGCGGCGGTCTCCGCCAGATCATGCTCGGGTGCCGCGACAGCGGTGCTGCGCAGCAGGCCGAGATCGCTGCCGCAGTGGGCCTCGGTCAACAGCATCGTCGTCGTCACGCCGCCATCGACGATCGGCGGCAGCCAGCGCGCCTGCAGCGCCGGCGACGCATGCTCGCTGACGATCCGGTAGACGCCGTGCGACAGGATCGGCGTCATCGTCCAGCTTTGATTGGCCCCGTTCAGCAACTCGACGATCGCCGAGTGCGCCAGCCCCGGAAAGCCCTGCCCGCCATGCGCCGGTGCGCAGCTCAGCGTCGGCCAGCCGCCATCGACGTACTGCCGATACGCAGCGGCGAAGCCCGGCGGCGTCGTCACCGCACCGCCATCGAGCTGGCAGCCGATCCGGTCGCCATCGGCATTCAGCGGCGCCAGCACATCCTCGGCGAACCGCACGGCGCCGCTCAGCGCACTGTCGATCAGCTCGCCATCGATCTCGGCGAATGCCGGCATCTGCTGCAACCGGTCCGGCGCGCGCAGCAGTTCGTGAATCACAAAGCCCATGTCGCGCAGCGGAGCGGTGTAGGCAGCCATGTCGAAACTCGTTGATCGGGATGGAATCGGCCGAAACGGTCAGTCGGCCGGCAGGGGACGGCCGCTGCCGACGGCTGCAGCCGCCTTGGGCAGAGCCACCAGCGCCAGCGCCTCATCGCACCAGGCGAGCGTTGTCCGCTCGGTCAGGATGCCCATGCGCAAGCCCAGATAACGCCCGCGTCGCCGGGCGTTCAGCGCTTCCGGCTGCGGATAATGTTCGGCCATGATCGCTTCGTAGCGGGCCAGCCTTTCGGCGTGCAGCTGCCGGCGGCTGCGGATCTCGGCCAGCAGATCGTCGCGGTTGTGCTCATCCAGCGCGAACAGCTTGACCAGCAGTTCTTCCTTGAACGTCGGCGGCTCGGTCGGCTCGGTCAGCCACTGATCGAGCGCGCGCCGGCCTTCATCGGTCAGCTCGTAGACGATGCGGTTCGGCCGTTCGCTCTGGGTGACGGTCTCGGCGCGTACCCGGCCTGCCGCCGCCAACTTGTGCAGCTCCTGGTAGATCTGCTGATGGCTGACCGGCCAGAAGAAGCCGACGGTCTGGTCAAAGCGCTTGGCGAGGTCATAGCCGGAGTGCGCGCGATCGAGCAACGACACCAGGATCGCGTGCGACAGGGCCATGACCGCGCCAGCCCCCGCTTCAGGCGGCCAGCAAGCGGCCGCGTGCGGCGATGTACTCGCGTTCCAGCCGATCGACCAGTTCGCCGGCCGTGGTCACTGCGCCGATGCCCTGACCGCAGCCCCAGATGGTCTTCCAGGCCTTGGCGTCGGTATTGCCGCCGGAGCCGAAATCCATCTTGCTCGGGTCGGATTCCGGCAGCTTGTCCGGATCAAGACCGGCGGCCACGATCGACGGCCGCAGGTAGTTGCCGTGCACGCCGGTGAACAGGTTCGAATAGACGATGTCATCGGCACCGCAGTCGACGATGCACTGCTTGTAGCGCTCGTCGGCATTGGCTTCCTGGGTCGCGATGAACGCCGAGCCGATGTAGCCGAGATCGGCTCCCATCGCCTGCGCCGCAAGGATCGAGCTGCCGCAGGCAATCGAACCGGACAGCAGCAGCGGGCCGTCGAACCACTCGCGGATTTCCTGGATCAGCGCGAACGGCGACTGCGTGCCGGCATGGCCACCGGCACCGGCGGCCACCGCGATCAGGCCATCGGCGCCCTTCTCGATCGCCTTCTTCGCGAACTTGTTGTTGATGATGTCGTGCAGCGTGATGCCGCCGTACGAATGGATCGCCTCGTTGACATCGACACGCGCGCCAAGCGAGGTGATGACGATCGGCACCTTGTACTTCACGCACATCTCCAGATCGTGCTCGAGCCGATTGTTCGACTTGTGGACGATCTGGTTGACCGCGTACGGCGCTGCCGGACGATCCGGGTTCGCCTGGTTATGGCGATCCAGTTCCTCGTTGATCCGGGCGAGCCACTTGCCGAGTTCCTCGGCCGGGCGCGCGTTCAGCGCCGGAAACGAACCGACGACGCCGGCCTTGCACTGGGCAATGACCAGATCGGGATTGGAAATGATGAACAGCGGGGAGGCGACGACGGGAATGCGGAGACGGTCGCGAAGCACAGGCGGCAGGGACATGCGGGCAAAGCCTCATCGTGTGGTGAGCTTGCAGCTTATATGCAGAAATTTGTCTGTGCAATAAATTGCATATCTACGATGACATCGACCCCATGGCCGCGGTGCAGCGCCCGTCACAAGGTCAAGCCCCGCACCTCCGGTTCAGGACTTCAGCGCCTGTCGGCGGGCCTCGGCGGTCGGCAGCGGTGCGGTCTTCTCGGCAATCACCGGCAGCTCGCGCGATCGCTGCCGATTCAGCGCGATCAGTTCATCGGCCCCGGCTTCGAGGTCGAAGGCATCGACGATCGCCTTGACTGGGCAGACCGGCACGCAGGCCGCGCAATCGATGCAGACGTCCGGGTCGATGTACAGACGGTCGTCGGCGGCGTGGAAGCAATCGACCGGACAGATCGCCACGCATTCGGTGTAGCGACAGGCCGCGCAATGGTCGGTGACGACATGCGGCATCAGACCAGCTCCACTTCGACGGCGTTGTCGGAAAACGTCGGCGCACCGCCCAGATCGCCGAGCACGGTCGGGTTCAGCGCGGCCGGTGTCGCCTGCGCGCGCGAACGAGCCAGCCAGTGGCCCATCGGGGCGACGACGACGCCGGGCATTGCCTCGTCGCCTACCTTGGCAACGGCAACGAACGCGCCGCGCGCATTGCGGACGCGCACCAGGTCATCGCTGCGAATGCCGCGCACGCCGGCATCGGCGGGATTGATGAACAGCTTCTGCTCCCCTTCGCGAACGGCCTGGCGACGCAGGTTGCCGTAGCTGGAATTCAGGAACGAATGGCTCTTCGGCGACATCATCGCCAGCGGATACCGCGCGCCGGGTACTGCATCGGCAACGCCGGATTCGCGCGGCGGTCGGTAGGTCGGCAACGCCGGTACCGGCGAGCCGTCCTGGTGCTCGTTGCTGCCTTGCCGGAAGGTCGGCAGCACGAAGTTGCCGCCAGCGGCCATCGAGGCTTTCATCTCGACCTTGCCTGATGGCGTTGGAAAGCCGCCGTCGGCATGCGGCGCGAACACATCCGCCGCCGGCAGGTTCAGGCGCGCATAGCCCTGCGTTTCCAGCAATTCCATGGTGATGCCCCGCATCGACGGCGCATCCCAGTCCAGCGACTCGCGCAGGATGGTTTCGTCACTGCGCTGGAAGAACGGGTCGTCGTAGCCCATCACCGTCGCCAGCCTGCGGAACAGCTCGGCATTGCTGATCGCTTCGCCCTGCGCCGCGACGGCCTGCCGGTTCAAGCTCAGGTACAGATGGCCCCACGAGAACATCAGATCGTCCTGCTCGACCTGCGTGGTGGCCGGCAGCAGCAGATCGGCATAGCGGGCGGTGTCGGTCATGAACTGCTCGCTGACCACGGTGAACAGGTCTTCGCGCGCCAGCCCTTGCTGCAGCCTCAGCTGATCGGGTGCGACCACCAGCGGGTTGCTGTTGTAGACGAACAGCGCGCGGATCGGCGGCTCCCGATCGAGGCCGCCGGTCAGCGCCGCACCGAGCTTCCACTGGTTGATGACCCGAGTGCCCGGGGTCGTCAGATCGGCCCGATGCAGACGGTCCCAGCGCACCGGGAATGCCCATAGCGGCAGCTGCAGCAGCCCGCCGCCCGGACGGCGCCACGCACCGACCAGTGCCGGCAGGCAGGCGATGGCCCGCACCACCTGCCCGCCACCTGCCGAACGTTCGATGGCAACACCGATCCGGATGGCCGACGGCTGGGCGCTGGCGTAGTCGCGCGCCAGGTTCCTGATCACCTCGGCATCGATACCGGTCTCGGCCGCCGCGAACTCTGGCGTGTAGGCGGCCACATGGGCCGACAGTTCGTCGAAGCCGATCGTGTGGCGATCGACGTAATCGCGGTCCACCCGTCCTTCGCGAATGATCACGTGGATCATCGCCAGCGCCAGCGCCGCATCGGTGCCCGGGCGAGGGCGCAGGTGCAGATCGGCCATTGCCGTGGTGCCGGTCTTGACCGGGTCGATCACCACCAGCTTCGCGCCGTTCCTGCGCGCCGTGTCGATGAACGGCCACAGGTGCGCGTTGGTGCTCAGGACATTGCAGGCCCACAGGATGATGAAACGCGAATGGACCAGACTTTCCGGATCCATGCCCGGCGTCGGGCCCACCGTCATCACGTAGGCGGTCGAGGCGCCGGAATCGCAGAACGTGCGTTCCGAGATCGTCGCGCCGAGCTTGTTGAAGAACGGATCGCCAACGGTCAGCCCGTTGACGATGCCCTGCGTGCCCAGATAGCTGTACGGCAGGATCGCGGTCGGGCCATCGGTATCGATGATCGTCCGCCAGCGCTCGCCGATCGTCGCCAGCGCCTCATCCCAGCTGATCCGCTCGAACGTCCCCGTACCCTTCGGCCCGCTGCGGCGCATCGGGTACAGCAGCCGCTCCGGGTGATAGACGCGTTCCTGGTAATGACTGGTCTTGGCGCACAGCCGCCCTTGCGTGAACGGGTGCGCCGGGTTGCCCTGAACGCCGGTGACCTTGCCGTTCTCGACCTTGACCAGCATCGAGCAGGTGTCCGGGCAATCATGCGGGCAGGCACCGAGTACGGTGGCGTCCTGGGCGAGCGTCCTGGTCATTGCGGTCCCCGATAGTTGGCGTTGGCGCGTTCGAGCTTGCTGCGCGCCCTGCGCCAGTTCAATCCGGAAGGTCCCCCGCTCGACAGCACCCGGCGCCGTGGGCGCAGCGGGTGCGCCTTCGACTCAAGCGCCGGCGGGCAGCAAGAATTCGGTGATGCCGTAGCCGGCGGCGGCCGGGATCCGCAAGCGGATGCCGGATGCCGTGTCGATGCGCTCGGGCAGCACTTCGATGATGGTGTCGGCACGGGCCGCTGCCAGCGCGTCGGCCACACTGCGGCTGCGGCCAAGCTTCTCGACGTTCAAGCGGGTGGCCGGCACCAGCGTGCGCGTGCCGGCATCGGCTTGCGCCAGCGCGTCCTGCGGGCGGATCCAGACCGAATCGACCGCTTCGCTGCCGTCGTGCAGCAGCACCTGTTCGGCCGGCGCGGCCGCGAGATAGAACCGGGTATCGAAGCGCTTCGGCATGAAGGTGGGCGTCGTCCAGTGCGCGAACGGCACCAGCGCATCGCCGGCCAGCACGAGGTCCTCGGCTTCGAGCATCGCGGCAACGCCGATCGCGCCCTTGTCGAGCGCAGCGCGGTAGCGCGGGCCAAGTGTTGCGACGCGCGCCGGATCAACGAACGCCGTCGATCCGCGTGGCCGCGCCAGCAGCACACCGCATTCCTCGAAGGCTTCGCGGACGGCGGCAATGCGCAGCGCGATGGCATCGGCATCCATTCCCGTGACACCTGCGCAGCGCGCTTGCGCTGCAGGGTCATGGTCGCCGGGCGCAAGCTTGCCGCCGGGAAACACTAAAGCGCCGGACGCGAAATCGATCTGCTGGTGACGCACGACCATGAACACCTCGAGGCCGTCAGCGCCGTCGCGCAACAGCAGGACGGTGGCGGCAAGGCGCGCGGGGGCGATCGGTGCAGCGGGAGCAGTGGTCACGGTGGCGGGTGCAATCGATCGGCGATCAGGGGCGCCGACGATCCCGCAGATCAGTTGCGGACTGCAACCTTCTTGCGCGCGTAGGCGAGCAGAAACTCCATCTGGTCGGCCAGGATCCTGCGATTCGACAGGATCAGGTACTGCGCCAGATTCGGGATGTACGGCACCGCCAGCAGCTTCATGCCGGCTTCCTCGGGCGTGCGGTCGTCCTTGTACTGGTTGCAGGCGCGGCAGGCGGTGACGCAGTTTTCCCAGATCGAATCGCCGCCGCGCGACGCGGGGACGATGTGGTCGCGGGTCAGTTCGTTCGGCGAGAACTGCCGGCCGCAGTACAGGCAGAGATTCTTGTCGCGCTGGAACAGCGTGCGATTGGTCAGCAGCGGCGCGTTGCCACCGTTATGGCGTCGCGAGCGGTCGGCGACGGCGATGATCGAGCCAATCCGCAGTTCGGATGGTTGCCCGGTGCGGGCGTTGATGCCGCCGCGGACGATGAAGCGTTCGGCGCCAGTCTCCCAGCGCACGCAGTCTCGGGCGTAAAGCGTTGCAGCGGTCTGCCAACGAATCCAGCCAACCGGCATGCCACCGATATCAAGCTTGAGGATCGAATGCATCATGTCCTTGACTCTAGCCGACTTTTGCGAACCTGTGTGTCCAGCGCAAGAATGGTCCGGCGATGTTGCAGCGATGCGTTGATCGCGCAAGCGGCGACACCTTGGGCAAGCCTGCGCACGCGCCTGAGGCCTGCCCCGCGGTTGAACCGACGCCCGGCCGCCCCATCGTTTGTTGACCGGGCGAAGCGCCAGAGACGGTCGCCGGACCGCCGCGCAAGCCGCTCCGATCCTTTCCGTCTGGAACTCCGATCATGAAGATTCTTCACACCATGCTGCGCGTCGGCAATCTCGACCGCTCGATTGCCTTCTACCGCGATGTGCTGGGCCTGAAGCTGGTATCGCGCCGCGATTACCCGGAAGGGCGCTTCACGCTGGCTTTCATGGGGGCAGAGGAGCGCGTCGACGGCGTGCAGCGAGGCGCCGAACTGGAGCTGACCCACAACTGGGATATCACCCACTACGAGCTCGGCAATGCCTATGGCCACATCGCGCTGGAAGTCTCCGACGCCAGCAAGGCCTGCGCGGACGTCAAGGCCCGCGGCGGCAAGGTGACCCGCGAAGCCGGGCCGATGAAGCACGGCACCACGGTGATCGCCTTTGTCGAAGACCCGGACGGCTACAAGATCGAATTCATCGAGCGCAAGTCCGGCCACGACGCCGGCACCGCCTGAGCCACCGGCGCTGCCGCATCGGTCATGAATCCGGAACGCGCCGGTACAGATCGCATCGGGCACCGGGCACGACGATTCGGCGCATGATCCGCCTGCTCGCCCGATGGCTTGCGCGCCCCGCTCCGGCGGCAACGGCTGCAGCCTCATCCACTTCGTTCAGCGAGAAACCCATGAACACCGTTTGCGAACTTCCCGCGGCCGCGCGCCGCGCCGACCACTCCGGCTTCCCCGATCCGGCTCGCGACCTGGCAGCCACGATCCCCGGCCCTCAGGAAGCCGTGTTCGCCGCCGGCTGCTTCTGGTGCGTCGAAGCCGTCTTCGAGCGGCTCGATGGCGTCTCGGATGTGATCTCCGGTTATGCCGGCGGCACTGCCGACACCGCCAACTACGACGCCGTCTGCACCGGCCGCACCAACCACGCCGAAGTCGTGAAGATCGTCTACGACCCGGCGGTGATTTCCTACGGCCAGCTGCTGAAGGTGCTGTTTGCGGTAGCGCACGACCCGACGCAGCTCGATCGCCAGGGCAATGACCGCGGCCGGCAGTACCGCTCGGCGATCTTCTTCCAGAGCGAAGCGGAGCGCGATGTCGCGGCCGCCTACATCGCCCAGCTGGACGCCGCACAGGTGTTCCGCAGCCCGATCGTGACGGTGCTGACGCCGCTGGAGCGCTTCTACATCGCCGAGACCTATCATCAGGACTACGCGATCCGGAACCCCGGCCAGCCGTACATCGCTGGCGTGGCGGCGCCGAAGGTCGACAAGCTGGAACACAAGTTCACCGAGTACCTCCGCAAATGAGTCTGTTCGACAAGAAGCCGGCTGCCGGCAAGCAGGACGCCAGCGATGCTGGCCCCACAATCACTGTCAGCCCCAGCGGCTACGATCTGCGACCGCTCAGCGACACGCTGAAGCAGACGCTGGCCCAGGGCCTGAACGCCGAGGAGCGCCGCGTGCTGCTGGAACACGGCACCGAGCGCGCCTTCTGCGGGCACTTCAACGACAACAAGAAGGATGGCGTCTACGCCTGCCGCTTGTGCGGCCTGCCGCTGTTCCGGTCGACCGCCAAGTTCGATTCCGGCACCGGCTGGCCGAGCTTCTTCGAGCCGTTCGATGCCAGCCACGTCCGCAATATCTCGGATTACAGCTACGGGATGATTCGCACCGAGATCCGCTGCCGGCGCTGCGACGGTCACCTCGGCCACGTGTTCAACGACGGCCCGAAGCCGAGCGGCCAGCGCTACTGCCTGAACTCGGTATCGATGGCCTTCTTCGGCGACGGCCAGCCGATCCCGCAGCACAGCGACGCCGCCTGAGACCGGGCCGGTCTGGCTCGCCCGCATGGGCGAGTGTTGCCGGCCCTGCTACGGTCCACGCAACGTACCAACCACGATAACGAGCCTGACCGAGGAGAGCGCCGCATGGCCGACCCCAAGACCCTGACCCAGATCGCCGGCGCGCCGCTGACGCCGTCACCGCTGGGCAATTCCGCGCTGCTGGTGATCGACCTGCAGAACGAATACCAGAGCGGCGCACTGAAGCTCGACCAGCTCGATCGCGCGCTGACTGAAACGAAAAAGCTGCTGGCGTTGGCGCGCGCCAACGGCGTGCCGGTATTCCACTTCCAGCACAAGACCGGCCCCGGCGCGCCGATCTTCGATCCGACCGGCCCTTACTTCGGTCTGATCGATGCCGTGAAACCGGTGGCCGGCGAAACGGTGATCGAGAAGAACTATCCGAACTGCTTCACTGCAACCGGCCTGGCCGATGCGCTGAAAGCCACCGGCCGCAGCGAGGTGATCATTGCTGGCGCGATGACCCACATGTGCATTTCGGCGACCGCCCGCTCGGCCACCGATCACGGCTACCGGGCAACGGTGGTCGCCGATGCCTGCGCGACGCGGCCGCTGCCGGGCGCCCTCGGCGGCACCATTCCGGCGTCGCAGGTGCACGACACGGCACTGGCCGAGATCGCCGATGGCTTCAATGTCGTCGTGAAGAACGCGGACGCCTGGGCCTGAGATCGGCGAGCACCGCTCGCGCATATCAGGCGCCCGGTCATGGATGACCGGGCCGGGGCCAGCTCAGGAAGGACGCGGCCTCGCCAGGGATGGCATGAGACATCCAGCCCGAGCAGGACGGCGCGCCCTCAGCGCCGCTTGAACGTCACCACCAGCACATCGCGCCAGGCCGGCTGAGTCGGGTCCTGCGCTTCGACCGGCGTCACGCCGTGGCGCACGCGGCTGTCGTCGACCAGGGCGGCATCGAACGGGTGGGTCAGCGTGAAGCTGCCGAGTTCGCTGTCGTCCGGACCAATGATCGTGGTCGTGCCTTCGACGATGTTGTGGCGGCGGATCATCAGCACCAGCACATGATCGACACCATCGCGATGCGCGCCTTCCGGGGTCGGCTGGCCGGCCACGCCGGGCCCGGCCTCGATGCGGAACTGGTGGACCTCGACGCGCCAGGCGGCGACCTCCGGCGACAGTCGCCCGAACAGGCCGGCGCACCAGCGCAGGATCGTGTTGATGCTGTCGCCGTTGCCGATGGCCGCCGTGACCGGCTCGAACCAGCGGGCGACGCCGCCATTCAGCGGGTTGTACTCCAGCCCCTGCCAGTGCGGCTGATGCGCTTCGCGGACGACGGCAGCGCCCGCTTCGACGGCATAGACCGCATGACGGCGACGGCGGTAGCGGCCGCCATCGGCCATGAAGGTATCGACCGCCAGATCGTTCCAGCTGGCGCTGAACGCCGGCCAGTCGACCATCGAGCCGGCGGCCAGCAACGCACCCTGCATCGCCGCGCTGCTGACAAACGCGAAGCCGTCGGCCTCGATCGTGGCACGCAGCTTCGGCAGTGACGGCAGGCCGATGACGGCAGGCTTGGTCGGAGGCAGATTCATGGGGAGCGGATTATCCGCGAACGCGCGGCAGCGCGAACGCGGATCTTCCGAACGGTCCTGAAGCGGGCCGCCTCAGGCCTTTTTCACCTTGATGAAGAACGCCAGCAGCGACGGCAGCAGGATCAGCGCGCCGAGCATGTTGACCAGGAACATGAAGCTCAGCAGCACGCCCATGTCGGCCTGGAACTTCAGCGCCGAGAACGC
>Ga0255100_1000551_pt1 | contig 15029 bp, 10 predicted proteins | sample Colum_Colum_RepB_2_FD_188449 | JGI IMG/M metagenome (GOLD analysis project Ga0255100, IMG submission 188449) | Freshwater microbial communities from Columbia River, Oregon, United States - Colum_Colum_RepB_8d | ecosystem: Environmental > Aquatic > Freshwater > River | place: USA: Oregon...
AATGTCGTAACGCGGCAGCGGTTTACCTACTACGCGCAACTGCTGTACCGGTTTGACAGCAGCCGTGCCGGTAGTCGCATTGATGTTCTGTCCTGTAAGCGCGACATCAAAACGCTTGCCGCCGACGAGATCGGCGTAGCGCACTGATTTGCCGGCATCTGCCGTCGACGTAACGATGCCGTTGTTGGCAGTGAGTTGCGCCACTGGCGTGTTGAGGCGTTCAGCGGCGAGCTCCAGCAATACGCGGCGTGCTTCCGCTGCCACGCGGCGCATAGGCTTGCCATCAGTCTCGATTGCATCAGAGCCGCCGGAGCCGCCCTGGTCGGGAGTAGTATCGGTGCTGCCCATCACCAGGCTGGTTTGTTCGTAGGCGAGGTCAAGTTCGTCGCACATCATCTGGCGGAATGCGGTGCCTGTGCCCTGGCCGCCATCGGTTTTGCCAACGAAGAAAGTGGCGGTGTTGTCGGGATGAATGACGATCCAGGTATCGAGTTGCAGAAAATCCGGATCAGGATAGGGGCCTGCCGCTGCCTGCGCCAGCACGCGCGCGCCGGGCACAGTGCCCAGGCCGAGGCTCAGCACCAGCGCGCCGGAGGACGCCAGAAAGTTGCGGCGTGAAGTAGATGGATTGAGGCGCTGCAGCGCGGCTTCGATAGCCTGCGGTAGCTGGAGAGTTGTGCTCATACCTGTGCCTCCGTCTTGTCGCTGGCATCGATGAACAGCGCAGTCGCCGAATTGGACACCACCCGTTTGATCGCGGCTTGGATGCGGTAATAGGTCATGCAGCGACACAGCGCGCCTTCCATGCCTTCACGGATTTCTGCATCAGTGGGAGAGGGGTTGCGGTCGAGCAGCGCCTTTGCCGTCATTAGCTGGCCGTTCTGGCAATAACCGCACTGCGGCACCTGTTCATCTATCCATGCCTGCTGCAGTGGATGCAGGATGCCGTTCTGGGCGAGACCTTCAAGTGTGGTGATGTTGCCGCTCACCGCTGCGGCAGGCAGCTGGCACGAACGTACAGCAGCACCATCGATGATTACAGTGCAGGCGCCGCACTGGCCCAGCCCGCAGCCAAAGCGCGGGCCACGCAGGCCCAGATCGTTGCGCAGCACATACAAAAGCGGGGTCGTCGGGTCGATATCGACTTCGTGAACCGCACCATTGACGCTCAGTGAAATGACACTCATGGGATGCCCTCCGTTCGGCAGTGAGCAACCGTAACCCAAAAAGCCGAGGTACGGCTACTGCCCAAAGAGTGGGTTCCCGCTTTCGCGGGAATGACGGATGGTTTCGAGTTGCTTTCAGGAATCCTGATTCACATTTATTGAAAGTTTGGCCACTATGCTGCTGTAGCTGTTCACAAAACCATAAAGTCCACTTCAGGGGATATGCACTTGTTTACTTTGCTTCCGCGTCGTCCGCGTTTCCTGTTTGCCGTACTGTTGCTGGCCTGCACCGGCGCCCAGGCCCAATTCCGGTCGCCAGCGCTTGGCGATGGTCCGTGGGAAATCCAGACTTTCCAGGCCAAATTCAGGCTTGAGCTGGTGGCGCGTGGTATCGAACATCCCTGGAGCGTGGCCTTCCTGCCCGGCGGCGAGATGCTGGTGACGGAGCGTGCGGGCCGTTTGCGTCGTATCCGTGACGGCCGACTTGATCCCGAGCAGGTTGCCGGCATGCCGCCGGTTCAAGCCAAGGCCTTGCTCGGCTTCATGGAAGTGCTGCCGCATCCCGACTTTGCCGACAACCGCGTGGTCTATCTCACCTATCACAAGCTGGTGACTGCCGAACCTGAAACCGTGGCGTTCGTACTGGCGCAGGCGCATTACGCCGACGGCAAACTGTCTGATGTCAAAGAACTGCTGGTCACCGATACCTGGGATGGCGCCGGCGGTGCTGCTGCCCGCCTGGCCTTTGGTACTGACGGCAAACTCTACATGGGCATAGGTGCCACCCGCGATGCCTCAGCGCAGAACCCGGCCAGCCTGCGCGGCAAGATCCTGCGCCTCAACGACGACGGCACTGTGCCGCAGGACAATCCGTTCATCGGCAAGCAAGGTTTCCGTCCGGAAATTTTCACGCTCGGCCATCGCAATCCGGCTGGTCTGGCGGTGAATCCGAACACCGGTGAAATGTGGGCGTCGGAGTACGGCCCCAACGGCGGCGACGAGATCAACATCATCCGCGCCGGCAACAACTACGGCTGGCCGGAAGTCAGCTTCGGCCGCGATTACCCGGGTCCGTTCATCTCGCCAGTGCCGTACAAGGAAGGCATGGAAATGCCGATCTCCAGCTTCATTCCGGGCATCTCGCCTTCAGGTCTCGGTTTCTATACCGGTACCGACTTCCCCACCTGGACCACCAGCGCCTTTGTTGGCGCCAACCGTGTCGGCCAGATCCCTGGCACCGGCCACATGGTGCGGGTGTTCTACGACGACAAAGGCAACGAGCGCTCGCGCGAAGACCTGCTGGAAGAAATCGGCCAGCGCGTGCGTGATATCCGCATGGGCCCCGATGGTTTCATGTACGTGCTGACGGAAGAGCAGGACGGCGCGTTGCTGGTGATCAAGCCGGCGCAGTAGCAGCAGATGCAGCTGCTGCTGCAGCGAAGGCGGCCACTGCATCGGCATGGATGTGTGGCCATAGCTGTGCCAGAGTTCCGCGCCGAATATGACTTGCTGCTTGCCGGCAGTGTCGCCGAATCGCTGGTGCCGCCATCGCGTGAGTTCCGTGTACTGGTCTCCGATCTGCGCGGATTCACTCCAATGACGGAGCTTTATCCCCCCGCTCGCGATAGTCGAACTGCTGAATCACTATTTCCGGGCCATGGTGAGCATCATTGACAGCCATGGCGGCGTTGTCGACAAGTTCATGACCTTCTTGGCCGGTGTCTCCAGCAGCGAAATATATGCCAAGGTGCTGAACTGCAAGCAAGAGCAGGGCAAGCTGGGCCCCGAAAAATTTGCAGACAGCCTCGAGTTCACCGACATGGACGAGAGCACCTCTGCCGCCATGGCCCTGTTTGTCGATCATCTGGTATGAAATGAAAACCCCGGCAAGTGCCGGGGTTTTTGTCGTTGCTGCGGGATTGAGTGAGTGAATCAGTCGCCGGCCGATTCGATGCGCAGCACCAGTCCGTCATCTTCGTCCGTCAATAAATACAGCCGTCCATCGGGACCCATCTTCACATCGCGAATGCGCTGACGCAGATCGGTTAGCAGACTCTCGCGGCGGATCTCTTGGCCGTCTTCATTGAACTTGATGCGTTGCAGGCTGCCGGTGCCGGGGATCTGACCGGCCTGCATGGCGCTGACAAACAGATCACCCTTCCAGCGCGGGAATTCATCACCGTCGTAGAACGCAAGGCTTGAGGGCGACACGCCCGGCATCCAGAACGCGATCGGATCCCTGGTGCCTTCCATCTGGAAGCGTTCACTCTGCCAGCCGCCACTGTAGGCGCGGCCGAGGCTCACCAGCGGCCAGCCGTAGTTGCCGCCGCGCTCGATGCGGTTCACTTCGTCGCCGCCGTTGGGGCCCATTTCGGTTTCCCAGATTTCGCCGGTGGCCTTGTTCAATGTGATGCCGGTGGGAGTGCGGTGGCCGTAGCTGTAGATTTCCGGCAGAAAGCCTTCCTTGCCGACGAAGGGATTGTCGGTCGGCACTTTGCCTTCCGGCGTGAGCCGCAGCAGCTTGCCTTTCTGGATGCCGGTGTGGAAGTTGGGTTCCGGATTGTCGGTGGTGACGTAGACGCCGACATACAACATGCCGTCGGCACCAAACAGCAGCCGCACGCCGTTGGTGGTGCCTTCCTCGCCAACGAAGATGTCCTGCGTGTTCTGGATGTTGTTGCCGTCCCAGCGGCCGCGCGCCACGGCGATGGCTTCCTTGTCGCCGCCGAGCGACTTGTTGTAGCTCATGTACACATAAGGCTCATTGGCGAAATCAGGATGAGTGGCGATATCCAGCAGCCCTTTGTAGCGGCTGACGATGGCGCCCTGCGGTGTGCCCAGCACGGGCGCCTCCTGCAGTTGATCATTGACGATGCGGCGAATAGCGCCGGAATCCTTCTCGGTGACCAGCGCGCTGCCATCGGGCAGCCAGGTGATGCTCCACGGATGATTGAGGCCGCGCGCCACTACCCGCACGCGGATATCGGTGCCTTCGGCGGTGTCGTAGTAGAACGGACCTTTACCGACGGGATCGATGTTCAAACCGTCCGGGCGCGCTGGTGCGTTTTCGGCGGCGAACAGTGTGGCTTGCGGAAGTGCGCCCAGCAGCATGCTGGCGGCCAGATAACTGTAAATGAACCTTTTGATAACCCACCCCATGTTGTCGAATTAACGATTTGTTGTTTTGGGTGATGCTAGCCGGAGCTGGGCCTGAAAAGCAAAACCCCGGCAAGAGCCGGGATTCTGGTTTGGAACATGTGCAACCGGGTTTATTCAGGCTTCGCAAACTCAGGCGTCATTTCCTTGCACGGCTGTGTTTCGAACGGCACATCCGACAGGTACATAACGTCATAGCTTTCGTATGGCGCGGCCAGGTAAGCAGGATCGGTCACGCTGTATTCGCGTTTCAGTGCCATTTTGGCGGTATCCAGCGTGAAACGTTCAACGATGTGCATCTGATCGCTGCTGCGCGTCGGTGCCGACAGCACGCCTGGTGCAAAACCGATGGTATCGACTACCAGCGTGTCGCCTTCCCAGCTGCCGATGGAGTGGCCGGCATAACTCGGGGTTATGTTGGCTGGATGTTCGGTCATGCCGATGTGGATCTGGCGTTTGAAGTTGTAGAGACCGTAGGTGATGTTGATGACTTTTTCGCCTTGCGGAGTGACGGTCTGGGTGAACTGGTTGATCGGCCAGTCAGCGGTCCAGTCACGGATGAAGCTGGTTGGTTTGCAGTTGAACCATGGGTTGTCGTTCGGGTCGCGGTTGTTGAATGCCTTGGCAGCAACATCACCCTGTTCGGTGTAAACCGGACGTACGCGCGGTGGTTGGGTAGCCTGTACCTGTTCCAGCGTGATTTTGCCGTCGCGGAAGTCTGCGCTCATGCTCTTTGGAATCATCGAGCCGTTGCCGCCAGTCGGCGGAACGGTGAGAACCAGCTGTTCAACAGCCCAGTCACCGCTGATGTTCAGTTGGCCGTCTGACAGACGGGCTGCACGGGCGGATGTATCAACCGGAGCCTGGGAAATCTGGTCGTTGCGGTTCATCTGCGGGCCGCCGTCGATCGAGAAGTTCTCGATGTAGCAGGCACCTGGGTCATCACGATGCGGGTTGCCTTCGATGTGTACGGTGGAACCGACTTTGAACATGTCGACTGACCAGCCAGAACGCTTGATCAGCGTGGCAGCACGCATTTCGCAGCGCATGTGCTGGATCGAACCGTCAGCCAGCTTTGCATCCAGTTCCATGTAGGAATGCGGGTTGATCAGGTTCATCTTGGTGAGAGTGCCGGTCCATTCTTTTTTGATGTCCAGCTGGAACAGACCAAAACCATGATGGGCCATTGCCTGGGTGGCAAAACCGGTGAGTGCTACGGCGGCGATGGCTGCCTGCAATGAATTACGTGAAAGACGCATATTGCTCCTCTTCTGTGCGGGTGCGGAGCCGGCAGTATAGAGAGCAGGTCGGCGGAAACCAGAGACGAACCGTTAAGTTCGCTTTTTTTACTTATTCGCTGGCGGCCCCTGTCTGCTCCCACTCATGGAAATATCGGCTGGCTGCGGTCCATCGACTGGTAACCGTCGCCATTACCCAGCATCAGGTCGGAAGCGAGGTTGTCGTCCTGGCAGACGAACTGGAATGTTTCGCCCGGGGTCCAGAACATATAGAAGCCCGACGACCAGGTCTTGGTGTAGGCGCCGGGATCATCGATGGTGACTTCGTACTTGAGACGTTCGAGCGACACGCGAGTGAACTTCTCGATCAGGTGCAGCTGGTCGGTGTGCGGCGAGCCGTCGGAATCGAACCACATCTTTTCATTGAAGCCGACAGTGTCGACCACCAGTGTGTCGCCTTCCCAGTGGCCGATCGAGTGGCCGTGGTAAGTCGGTTTCAGGTTTTCGGGATGGCTGCGGCCATCGAGCCAGATTTCGCGGAAGTGGCGCGGGCCACCGGTGGGGAACACATACATCTTGTTCATGTCCGGGAATTCGACGAACTGGGTGCCGTAGGCAGTGGCTACTTCACGCGGACCCGGTGAAGGTTTGCAGCGCACATAGGGTTCGAAGCGGGTGCGTGAGCGGGCGGCAAACAATTCCTTGGCCCAGGGTTGATACGGAATCTCGCTTTCACGGATCTTCGGAAAGTTGTTGGGGTCCTTGAGGGCTTCTTCCGCCGGGGTGTAGGCAATGATCGAGTCGGCAGGTATCACGTCAAGAATACGCAGCATCGGTCGTGAGCCGAACCCTTCCCAACTGCCGACCTGTCCGGGAACCGAACCGAGCACGGCACGGCCATTGGCATCGCGCGGCGGCGGCGTATCGAGTGTTCGTTCCGGTGGCCGCGATGAGCCGGCGGAAAGTGGCTGCAGGCCATTGGCATCAGTGCCGGCAGGTTGCAGTACCTGCGCGGTTTGTTGCGCCAGCGGTTGATCAGTTCGCTGTGTTGTTGCAGCCGCTGCGGATGCTGTCGATTCAGGCGCTGCGGCATCAGGAGTGCAACCCTGCAGCAGGACAAATGACGTACAGGCGAGTGTCAAAACGCGGATATTCATGGTGTCTCTCGAAAAGCGCCCCGGGCCGACAGTGCCGGCCCGGGGCGGGTGGTTACTTGGACTCTTGAAACAAGTGTTGCGTCAGTAGCTGTAGTTGAAACTGATGTTGTAACGACGACCATACTGGTCATAGGTGTTGTTGGTCCAGCCGAAGATCGGTGGTTCGCGGTCCAGAATGTTCTGCACGTTGAGACCGAGCGACCAGGTCGAACCGCTGGTGAACTCACCGCTGTAGCCCAATCTGCCGTTGAACCAGGTCATCGAGGCGACATTGTTGTTGTCGACCTGGATGCCTTCGAGCCAGGTGGCATCGCGAATGACCCGGTCGACGTACTGGGCCTGCAACTGCATCGACCACGCGCCGATGCCATAGGTGGCGGTCAGGTTGGTCGTCAGGTCCGGCATGCCGAGACTGCCTGATCTGTCGAGTGGAGTCGAGTTGGGCGCCGTGTCGGAACGCTCAAATGTGCGGCCGGTCAGCCAGCGCAGCGAGAAGGTCTCGTCGGCGTTGGCGAAGATGTCGACTTCTTTGCGGATGGTCATCTCGAAGTCGACCCCACGGGTTCTGGCTGCTGCCACGTTGAGGAAGACGTCGAGCGTTTGGCTCACGGTTCCCGTAACCGGATCGCGGGTGATGAGGGCGCACAGCGTTGGTGACTGCGTGGTGTAGCACTCGTTGATGATGCGTTGTGCGGTGAGGCGCGCCACGGCGTCTTTGATGGAGACATCGTAGAAGTCCACTGACAGCGAAACACCTTCCACCATCGCGTTGAACGACGGCTGGTACACGAAGCCGATGGTCTTGGTATCGGCATATTCCGGCCGCAGGTTGGGGTTGCCGCCGCGCAAGGTGTTGGAAAGATAGGTGCCTTTGCCGGGTACCGGATCGCTGATGGTTTCGCCCGAGCCCTGGGCATCGAACAACTCGGCAAAGCTCGGCTCACGCACATCACGCGATTTTGTGACACGGAAGCGCAGATCTTCCAATACCTGCAGGTTCGCACCCACCTTCCAGCTGTCGATGGCACCGCTGCGATCGTAGGTGGAGCGGCGGAAGGCAAAGTCGGTATCAACGCGCTGGCCGCTACCCGATTCCCACACCGGCACGCTGACCTCGGAGAACCATTCCCACACATCGGATTGGCCGCCGATTTTGGGGATGCCGGAGAACAGGTTGAGCGAGGTGCTGGTAGAGAAGCCGGAGCCGATGCCGCGGATACCGAGCGCCGGCACGTTGACTGCGGGGCCAAGCAGATCCACATCGAGCGGAGTGGCGACCGTGATGAACTGCTGGTCGCGGAAGGTAAGACCACCGGCAAAGCCGATAGGGCCGGCGCCCCAGCCTTCATACAGTTCGCCGGTCACGAGTATTTCCGAGAAGTCCTGATCGACATAGCCGATGTTGAAGCGATCGGTACCGACGTAGTCGATCGCGGCCTGACTCATGTTGCCGCTGCCGAGCACGTTGAACGGCACGCACTCGGAAATGGATTTGGGATGTACAGGATACGGCAGCGGCTGGGTATTGCCCGCCACGCCGGCGGGAACGTAGGGGTTGAGAGGCACATTGGAAATCCTGCCGGCTACCGAAGCGCGCAACTGGGCGTCCGTCGGACTGTATTGCGGCAGATTCACACGGCAGACGATCTGACCGGAAGTGGGATGCCGCACTGCGTCCAGACCCAGCGCCACGCGATCCATCTGCAGCAGGTTATAGGCCTGCGAATTGCGCTTGGATTCACCCTGTTGCCACGAGGCACGCAGGTTCCAGTTCTCGGCGAAATTCCAGTCGACGCCAACGCTGTACTGCCACTGGGTAAACACGTTGCGGCCTTCACGGGTGGAGCCCAGCTCTGGCCGGCCGGCAAACTGCTGGCTGGATTTGTTGAGGGCGAACTGGGTGATGTTGCGCGCCTGCAGGACCGAGCGCACCGATTCCGGCAGGAAGGCATTGTCGACTGCAATCAGCGGCGCAAAGGTATTGGCCATGCTGAAGTTGGCGTTGTTGGAGGAATCGTTGGATTCGGTACGGCCTGCAATAAATTGCGCAAAGCCGGTAAGTGTCGGGGTGAAATCGAATTGCACACCCAGCAAGCTCGATCGAGCCACCACGCCCATGCCCGTGGGGCCGAGCAGCGAGGTCTGGTAATCGATAGCGGTTTCCGGTGTGCCCGCGGCTGTAGCGGTACTGCCGGTGCCGCCTGGCAACGCCGCCACGCTGCCGCGATCAAACGGCACGATGGAGCTGCCGTCCTGCGAGAATTTCATCCAGTCCAGCGGGGTGTTGGTGCCACGGATCAAACCGGTGGGTGCGCTGTTGAGAGTGGTTACGCCAGCATAGGTCAAGCGCTGCGGGCCCGCGCCACAGTAGACGTTGACGCGACAGCCGGCAGCAGCCCACGCTGGATTGGTGACATAGCCCATCATGTCCTGCAGGCTGTCCCAACGTTCTTTATCGGGCTGGATTTCTTCGATCTGGCGTCCTTCCACAGAGCCAATCACGTGCAGGCGGTCATCGAAGAAACTCTTGCCGCCTGCAACGGACAGTTCGAATTGCTGGCCGGTATTGTCGTAGTCATGCATGCCGGTACCACCGCTGACCTTGAGTCCTTCAAATTCGCGGTCCAGCACAAAGTTGACGACGCCACCGAGTGCGTCGGCACCGTAGGCGGCGGACGCACCGCCTGTCACCACGTCGACACTGCGCATCAAGGCAGTGGGGAACATGTCGACGTTGACGGTTCCGCGTTTGTCAGTGGGTACTACACGGGCGCCGTCGAGCAAGGTCAGTGTGCGTGAGATTCCGGCGCCGGTAGAGGCGCTGTTGAGGTTGCGGATATTGAGTGCGCCGGGTCCGCCGGAACCGACTGACGGATTGCCGCCATCACCGCGCTGCGGCGAACCGTTGTTGAAGAATTGCGGCAGGCCGTCGAGCTGCTGCGAGATGGTGCTGCCGGGTTCCTGGTCAAACAGTTCCTGCGTGGTGATGGAGGTCACCGGTACCGGTGTTTCCATGCCGGAAGTGCGCGCAATGCGTGTACCGGTAACGCGGATTTCTTCCAATGCCTGCGGTGCTTCGTTCTGCGCCTGGGAACTGGCAGGAATCAGGGCAAGAGCGGAGATAGTGGTGATGGAAAGGAATAGGGCTTTTCGTCTGTACTGAGTCTGGCTTCCTGAATTTTTCATGTAGCAGTTTCCCCTGTGAACTTTTTTGTGTTGTTTGTGTACTGACAGAACGGGCAGAGGATTTCTAACTCGCGGCTGAAGAGGTGGTCAACGAAATTCCGCGCTTCCGGCTGTCTTTTCCGGAAGCGAGCCGCACCGTACAGTTCGGAGAATTGTGCAAAGAGTGAGATGTGGCGTCTGAAGTCGTATTCGGCAGATCGGAATGAAAGCTAAAGCGTATTGCGCAGTGCCCGATCGCGATAGGTCGCCGACTGCATCTCACTCAAGCGACTCAGTGTGCGCTGGAACTCGAAAGCCAGCTTGCCGCCGGCATAAAGTGTGGCAAGTGGCACCTCGGCTTGCAGATAGAGCTTGATGCCCTGGTCGTAGCATTCGTCAATCAGGCTGATGAAGCGACGCTGTGCATTCTCGCTGGAGGAGTAATGTGTGCGTTGCGTGCTGCCGAGAGCATCTTCTGTGCCGATGGTCGGCTTCACTGCATTGTCGCTGCCACCGAACTGCGGCACGCCGCTGACCAGCAATGATTTGAAGCGCTCGCCGAGTGCAATGTAGTCCTTGGCCGAGCGCGGACGTTCGCACAGTTCGTGGAAGCTGAACCAGGCGAGTCGCTCGTGGTGGCGCAAGGCAAGCAAGCGGTGGTGATTGATGACGAGCGGCTCACTGCTGAAGTGGGTGGACTGCTGGACCTCTGCATTGAGCTGGTCGAACAGTACGGCGAAATCCTGCGCAGCACCCACAAACCACGTCGGGTGGTCGTGTCCTTTCAGTCGGCGGTAGTCCTCTTTGCCTGCCAGATGCAGTTCTTCTGTGTGCGCTTTGATCAACTTGATCGCCGGTTTGAAGATAGCGGGCTGCAATTCGTCCTTGTACAAAAAGTCCGGTGCGAAGTTGGACGTGATCAACAGTGCCACGCCTGCGTTGAACAGGCTGCTGAACAGCTGATGCACGATGCGCGCATCGCCGAGGTCGGTGATGTACAACTCATCGAGACAGATCACCCGGTATTCGGCGGCCAGTTTTTTGCCGATGTGTGTCAGCGGATTTGCAGTACCGCTGATGGCGTTCATTTCACGATGAACCCGTGCCATGAAGTGCTGGTAATGCTGGCGGGTTTTGCCGACCTTGGCCGGCAGGCATTCAACGAACAGATCAGTCAGCAGGCTTTTTCCTGTACCCACCGGGCCCCACAGATAGATGCCGGTGATTGCCTTGCGGCGTGAATACCAGGGAGTCGGTTCAAGCAGGCTTGTGTACAAGGCATCCAGCCGCAGCACGGCCTGTGCTTGCAGCGGGTCTGCCTTGAAGCCTGCCTGCAAAAGCAGTTGTTGATAACGTTGGGAGGGAAGCAAGAGGGTCGATACTACGTAAATTTGGCGCACATATTAGCACTTCAGCGGCTTGTGCTTACCTCCAAATCCAACGGGGTATTTTCGATCAGAGCGCTTCGATGAAAACTCCCTCCGTGCGAGTGACAAGGGCAAACCGTGCCAGCAGCTCGGTGCGATAGGCCGGTTGCAGCACGGTATCGACGGCAACGAAATCTGCCACAGCTCCGGATGGCGTCAGATCCAGTCGCACATAACCCTGGTGCATGTTGTCGGTCCAGACGATTTCGGGGTTGTGGTCAATGAAGGCCTGGTCGAGTTTGATCGACAGTTGGTCGCCAAAGCCGCTGGAGACGAAATCGCCGGGTGAGGTGACACCGGCTGTGCCCAATTCAATGCCGGCACTCTGGCCCTTGGCATCGGCCAATTGGTTGGCCCAGAAACTGTGGCTGTCGCCGGTCAGGAAGACCAGATCGCCGGCACCGGCCTGGCGGCTGAGCTTATACAGCCGTTCACGCGCCCATTCATAGCCGTCCCAGGTGTCAGGGTAAAACGGCAGGTTCCACCTGCCTTTCCATGCCAGTGCCTTGGCGTCGTCGGAGGCGTTGGGGTCTTGTGCTGGATCTGGCAGCAGACCGAGTTGCACCACGTCGGGTACCAGTGTGCGGGCAATCGGCATCGGATTGCCGATCAAGCGCCAGGGTTGTTTGCGCTCGACTGAGCTCTTGAGCGCAGCCAGCAGGTCAGTTTCCAGTTCCGGTGCCAGCAGCGGGCGCTCCGCTGCGGCGATTACAGTGTCTACCAGGTTACTTGCAGCGGCTGCGCTGGTGATTTTGTCGGCGTAGGCCAGATAGTCGATTTGTTCGGCGCGCGCCGTGTGGCGGGTTTCCAGCGTGAACAAAGTGGCGAGATCGCCGAAGGAGTAGCTACGCCAGAACTGCATCTGAGTGCGACCTTGCTGACTCAGCCACTCGGGTTCACGTATCGGCATCCATTCGAAATAAGCCTGCACCGAGGCAGCACGGCGGGCCTGCCAATCGCCTTCCGTTTCTTGCTGGTGATTCTGGGCGCCGCCGGTCCATGGATTGTTGGCGCTTTCATGATCGTCCCAGCAGGCCAACAAGGGATGGGCTGCGTGCATCGCCTGCGAACCGGCATCGGTTTTGTATTGCGCATGGCGTGTGCGGTAGTCGGTAAGGCTGACTATTTCGTGGGCAGGATCGTGCCGGCGTCCCAGGGTTTGCGCCACATCGTCACCCCAGCCATCGTGACCATATTCGTAGAGGTAGTCGCCGGTGTGCAGCACGAAGTCGACATTGGCATCGCTGGCGATGGCGTCGTAGGCATTGAAGAAACCGAAAGGGTAGTTCGAGCACGACACCAGCGCGATGCCAAGCCGATCAAGCGCGCCCTGCGGCAAGGTGCGGGTTCGCCCTGCTGGGGAAACTGCAGCACCGGCAAGGAAGCGGTAGTAGTAAACGGCACCGGCTTCCAGCTGGTCGACCAATACCTTTACGGTGTGATCACGACTCGCATCTGTGACGGTGCTGCCTTGTTGGATGATCTGTTCAAACGCGACATCCTGGGCAAGCTGCCATTGCAGCTGTTGTTCGCCACTGGCCGTTACTCTGGTCCAGATCACCACGCTGGCATGGTCAGGATCGCCGCTGGCAACGCCATGCCGGAAGACGGCTTTGTCAGCTGCATCCTGCGACTGCGCGTGCCCGCTGCCGAGCAGCCCGGAGGCTGCCAGCCCGACCAAGCTGGCGAGAGTGCTCCGGCGGGATACCGGGAAACTGGAACGAGAATCGGGTGATGTCATGTGGCGGACCCCGGGGATCAATAGCGGTATTGGAGTCTGCTGAGGTTAATCCTCGATAAAGATCATTGAGCAGTGCTGCCTGTGCACTGTCAGCAGGCAGCATGGCGGCTCTTGCCCTCCGATGGGGAACGACAGAAAGCGATCGACTGTGCATTCGTCCACAACGCTGCTTCATGCGGGCGCAGGGCGGGCGCTGTTTGAGTGCATCAAAGCAGTCATGCAGGCAATGCGTGCGCCAGGGCAGTGCAGCCAATGGCGAGCGTTTGCATGGTATGGAAGTTGCAAAAACTGACAGGACAGCAACCTGTCTGCTTCCAACCTGCAACCCAAGCCGAGCCTGTGTCCATGCTTCCATCACTTGATCGTCGCCGTTTCCTGCTTCATTCCGGTTTTGTGTCTACCCAATATTCATTGCTGATATCGACAGCGCTGGCGCTGGCGACGCCAATGGCGTCGGCGGAAACCCCGGAAGCTGCCTTGGCATTTTCAACCCTGCAGGCGCATGAAGCGGCGGGCCTGGAGTCAATCGCTGGCCGCATCCTGCCGGAAGACGAATCAGGTCCCGGGGCAATCAAGGGCGGTGTCATCTATTTCATCGACAAAGTGCTGGGTTCCAGTCGGCAGGAATGGCTGGGCTTGCTGCGTGAGGGTCTGCTGGAGCTCGATGCGCAGGCTATGAGCGCGCATGGCAGCGCCAGTTTTGCCTTGCTTGAAAGTGCCAAGCAGGACGAGCTGTTGCGCGCGATAGAGCAGACAACATTCTTCGACACCATGCGCATGCTGACAATGGCAGGCATGTTTGCGCTGCCGGAGTACGGCGGCAACCGCGACCACGCCGGCTGGCAATTGATCGGGTTCGGACATCATCAAGTCTGGCAGCCGCCTTTCGGCCACTACGACGCTGACTACATCGCAAGGGGGGAGTAATCATGGCCGAAGTCACTATGCCCACCTTTCCTACCCGCGAAGCGGTTGATTTCGTCGTCATCGGCTCTGGTTCCGCCGGTGGCATCGTCGCCAAGGAGCTAAGCAACGCCGGTCTGAAAGTAGTGGTACTTGAGCAGGGGCCGCATCTGAAGTCCGCTGATTTCAAACACGACGAATGGGCCTATGTTCACAACGAGGAACTCGTGTGGGGACGCCGCAAGGGCCACCCACAGACTTTCCGCCGCAGTGCCAGTGAAAAGGCCGAGATCGCGGACGCCAGCGTGCTGAACTATGCCCACAATGTTGGCGGCAGCAGCGTGCATTTTTCCGGCAATTTCTGGCGTCTGCGTCCCATCGACTTCCATGAGCGCAGTGTGGTCGGCGCCATCGAAGGCACCACTCTGGCCGACTGGCCAATCAGTTACGAAGAACTCGAGCCGTACTACACCAAGGTGGATTGGGAAATCGGTGTGTCTGGCCTCATGGGACCCTGGGATCCGCCGCGCTCGCGTGACTATCCCTGTGCACCAATGCCGGTGAAATCCTCGGGCGTTTTGTTGGAGCGTGGCGCCAAGGCAATGGGTTGGACTGCCTACCCGGCGCCGGTAGCCATTCTGTCGCAGCCCCACAACGGCCGCCCGCCCTGCATCCATTGCGGCTTCTGCAACGGCTTCGGCTGCGAAGTGTCGGCCAAGTCATCTTCGCTGGTGACCATGATTCCACTCGCGCTCGCCAGCGGAAACTGTGAGTTGCGCACTGGCTGCACTGCAGCGCGCATCGAGACCGATGACAGCGGACGTGTGACTGAAGTGGTGTACTGGGAGGCCGACGGCACCGTGCAGGCGCAGCGCGCCAAGGCAGTGGTGCTGTGTTCCAACGGTGCTGAAACGCCGCGCCTGCTGTTCCTCTCCGAGTCGTCCCGCTTTCCCGACGGCCTCGCCAACAGCAGCGGTGTGGTGGGTCAGAACCTGATGTTCAATGGTTCCTCGCGCGCAGTCGGTCTGTTCGAACATGAAGTGAATGCGCACAAGAGCATCGCCACCACCCGCGTA
>Ga0255100_1000552_pt1 | contig 15020 bp, 19 predicted proteins | sample Colum_Colum_RepB_2_FD_188449 | JGI IMG/M metagenome (GOLD analysis project Ga0255100, IMG submission 188449) | Freshwater microbial communities from Columbia River, Oregon, United States - Colum_Colum_RepB_8d | ecosystem: Environmental > Aquatic > Freshwater > River | place: USA: Oregon...
GTGTCGGACTTGTCTGCGCTGGCAGCTGCTCGAGCGTCACATTCGTTGAAGTTGTCGCCCACATGATCTGGACGTAATCGCCTGCCGCCAGCTGGATGTAGTAGTTAAGCGCAGCAATCAGATGACCGTCCGTCCCACCATGACTGTTGGGGACTGAAAACTTACTGTTCGACCCAGGATCATCAGTGCCGTTCTTGCGAAACCAAACGTCTATATCTTGGATTGAAACACTGGTGTTGGCGAACTGGAACGAGAACTGGATGTTGTAGATACCAGCAGACCTAACAGTAATCTGCGAGTTGCTGACAACCGCAACACCAACGGCATAATCCGTCGTGTTAAACGTGACAGCATAGGCTGCGGTAGTGCTTGCCGCTGTTTGGTCTGTAGTGTCTTGAAACGCCCCGTAAGGCACTGCGTCTGCTATGGCAGCAGCAGAGTAGGGGACGAACAGAATAATGCTGTCAGGACTGATCCTGGCGTCGTATAGGGTGGTTGTAGTAGCGTTGCCGGTCGCAATAGTAAGTAGACCGACAGAGTTGACCTTGCCGTCAAGAATCCGGTTGACGATTTCGGCAGTCTCTCGCGGATTGCCACCCTGTTGAGGTAGCCGACGAAACATCATCGACCCCCACAGGGAACGAGATCGAGATCAGTACCGACTAGGCTTGACCAGTTGCCAGTTGGTACAACAGAAAGACGATGATACTTCCCGCGACTGCGTAGAGACACGCGATTGTCAGAATCAGCAGCAACAGCACTCGCATAGCTGATGTTCCCGTCCAGCCGTTTTCTTGACGCTATCGCAATGGTCGCTGATCCACCGTCAATGATCGGCCTTGCAAGCGTTGCGAGAGTCTCAAGACCCTGCGCCTCAATATCGCCAGTCTGCAACTCAGCAGTAAGTGCCGAGCCACCAAACGATACGATTTTTGCACCCTTCACCCCACCAGCTAAAAGTTTGCCGCCAACCCATAGACGGGAATCCAAACTAGCCGGAACCGAATCTAACGTTGGATACATTGCACTCAAGACTTCCAGACTCTTTCCAGTGGAAGCAATTGTCGCGATGAAGTTTGCTGTCGTGTCGCCGTGGCTCCACTTATCCGTAGACCAGTTATAAACCAGCAACTGATTGTTGGCGAAGATGTCTGTAAAGCACCACGTAACAGTCTTGTTGATTGGATCAACTGCCGCCGACATCTGGTCAAACTTACCAGGATCGCAATTATCAAAGAACCACCGATCTATCCGCTCGCTCCCGATAGGCTTCACCTGCTGACCGTCAGTCATGTAAAAACCATCGTCAGACAGGAAATACGTCAGCGCCCCGTACCGCACGACAGAACGGGACTCATAACACCCAAGAGCAGAGGTGACGTTATCAAACTGGAAGAACAGCGGAGCGCCGACATACGTCATCCGTACAACGGAGCGTTCCAGCAACACGATGCCAAACTCCCCACCAGTGATGCCGCGGATCTCGCCACCGTCTGGAATGTCTTGTGTGTCGGATTGGCTTGCAGCACCAGGAGTCCAGTCGGTCTCGTCGTTGATGTCAGACCAGTAAAGCCGATTCGGATACGTCGAGGTTTTGCCAGCAACCACAAAGTCCCGAACGGTAGTCACAAACTGTGCAGTCGGAGCAGCAGCAGCAAGATCGGCAAAGTTGGAGGATGAACCAACCGTCCAGGCTTGCAACTTGTCCTGCCCGTTAGCAGCGATAACTTTCTGCCCGAACTGGGTAGAAGTCCACAAAGTTGATGCCGTATAGGAGGATGCTGTCCTAGAGACGTTGACAAGGTTCAGCAGCGCAACAGCAGTGCCACCAGAAGTATAAGTTCCGTACCCAGTGGAATTGACCCCAATGCTGAAAGTTGTAGAAGTTAAAACTGTTACCGTATAGGAATTGCCATTCAACTGCGTCATTCCAACTACACCGAAGATCGTTACCGTTTCTCCGTTAGTCAACCCATGATTGCCAGATGAGGTAATTACGCAAGGATTGGCTTTTGTCGCTCCAGTGATTGTTACAACTTTTGTCGGAGCATTCCAAAGATAATTAGCACTGGCAGCAAAGAGAGTAGTGTCTGTAATCCACCGGCCAACAAAACAAGTCAGCAGGTTTTCGCTGGCAGAATTAGAGTAGTCCGAAACAGATGGCATCGGCCCGTAACCTACAAGCGTAGGCAGGACGTTCTTTGCCTCAACCAGACTGTCGGCAATACCCGGACGGTCTGGCGTCCACTGACCGAAATTTACTCTCATTCTGCCTTCGTCTGCTCTTGAACCTGCTCACGCAGCTTTTGCCACAGCGCGACCGACATCTCCAACGGCAGTTTGCCCAGCCCCATCGCAATGATGTTCGCTTCCTCTACCGTGATCTTGATGGTGAACTCTTGCATCTCAGGCAGCCCAAGGAAGGGGAGGGGTGATCGTTACCGGGTTCTTTTGAAGGTAGATCTGCTGTGCCACCGCAGCTTCAGTGGCGTCCTTGTCAACCCCATTCGCCCAGATCCAGCCGAGCACTTGCTCTTGGGTCAGGCTGGCGTAGGGGGTAAAGGACTCAGGATCAGGAGAAGGCAGCGAGCAGGTTGCATAGACGGATGCTGAGTAGCCGTCTACGGTGTCCGAGCACTGCCAGTGGGCGACGATGCAAACGTCAGACAGATCGCCTTCTGAGACTTTGCAGTCAAGCTGGGAGATGTTCCAGTTCATTATTTGGCCTCCAGTTGGGCTTTGAGGCTGTCAACCTCGGCCTTGAGTTCTTGAATGGCTTTGACCAGTACAGGAATCAGATCGGCACGAACCGACTTGTACGGCTCCTCGCCTTCAGGCGCGGGGTCTTTCCATTCATCAATCATGTCGGGGAATACTTGCTCAAACTCTTGAGCAATCCATCCACGGTCGCCTTTGATGTCTTTGCCCTTACCTTCTTTCCAGTCAAACTTGCGGGGCTTGAGCGCCATGATCTTGTCAAGGCCGACATCAAGGTCTTGGATGTTTTCCTTTAGCCGCTGGTCTGAAATGGCGCTAATAGTGGTGTTGGTAGCACTAATGGTCCCGGCAGAACTAACATAAAACCTATACGCCGCTGCTGATGAGTTGTAGTAAGAGAAACCGTCAGCAGTAGCAGCATTTACAACCCAAACACCGCCCCCTGATACTAACTTGTTTCCGTTTCCTGACCCTTGTGTAGCATCATTAGTACCAACCAACAAATCCCCACCGCTGGTGATACGGGCGCGTTCCGGTGGTGCTCCTGAAGCCGTGCCGTGCGTATAAAAAACAAGCGCCGCATTTGAAGTTGTGCCGTCCGTTGTCCAATCTGTCGTGGCAACACAAGAAATCTGCGCCCCAAGATTGTTGTTGCCTGCGGTTACATCGTTGTCAGCGCCATAAAAATAAATGTTACCGAGTACATCGCCGTTAAGAATCTGCGGAGTTCCGGATTTGAACAACCCCAACGCAAAGTTTGCACTCCCGCTTGTTGCGCCTTCTACAACGCTTTTGAATGTAGAAAGAAATGCAGAAGTTGTGCCTACCAACAACCTCCCACTAGCATCCAGCGTCATTGCTTGGGTGAAGGTGATCGCGTTGCCTGCGGTGCCGGAGGGGGCGTTGAACCATTTAAAAACACCAGCATCTTGTGAAAATGCTGTAGCCGCAGCGGAAGCAATGTAAATGTTAGTGCCGGACGAATTAGTAAACCAGTTATTTGCTAAAACAGTTTGTGTTGAATCACCAGCAAAAACTGCTCGCGCATTAACTTGCTGCGCCTTATAGGAACTATTCCACGCACTAGGCGTCACCCCCAGACCGAGGTTGCCGGAGGTGTCGAGGCGCATCTTTTCTCCGCCGCTTACATCAAAACGCATACTGTTATCGGAGTGCTCATAAGCAATTCGACCGACAACATCACTATCACCGTCAGCAAAATTAAGAACAGACCCTTCTGTATTTTTAGCTCTTATGTAAAGATTTGCGTTTCTATTTGTGCTTGTAAAATAAACAGCAAGATTGTCAGCCGTAGTCCCTGCTGTGCCGGTGTTGGCTACATGAAGTTTTCCTTCGGGCGAACTTAACCCAATACCAACGCTGCCGGTTGCTGTCACTACAAACGGGCTGCTGTCCGGGTTGGAGCTGTCCTCCACCAGAATGGAATCGCCAGTACCCGTCTGCGTGATCCTGAGTGCTGGAGTGGTGGCGTTCACCACCATGACATAGCTGTCGCCTGCTTGTGCGGCTTGGATCTGCGGGACTGCTGTGTTGAGAAGAAGTGCTTCGTAAACAGCCATGATTTACCTCAAATTGGGTAGTATTCTGTTCCGTCACTCGTCTTGACGGATGATGCAACCGTGTAGTCAACCCCTGACCCATCCCTAACAGGCAGGCCAATCGTGTAATCCGTCCCTGCACTATCTTTCACGATGAACGGAGCGCCAGGGACAGGCACATAACCACCGAGTGATCGGAGGTTAGGCAGCTTCAGGTTAAGACCGAGCAACATTACAGCAGTCCAACAATGTTGCTGGCAGTCGTGTTGGTTGACCAGACCCGTCGAGCCATCACCGGCAGGATGACGCCAGCAGGGACGTTGTAAAAGATCACGCTTCCACCGCCGGTGTCGTTGATCCGCACGTTACCCGACCCGCCGATGTAGAGCGCACGAACGGGCGCAACCAGATCAGAGTCGGCAGGAGTGATAGCAATGCAGTTGACTGCACAACTATCGGGTGTCGTTGAGAATGGTGCAGCCATGTTAGACCTCTACCCACGAACTGGATGATGTTGAAGAATCTTGCCACAAGTTAGTGACCGGAACAAACGTCGTGCCGCTGCTGTCTTTGACTTCTCGCGGCACCACAAACCGAACAGCAGAACTCGATAAAACAATAAGCGAAGCCTGATACTGCACCCCGTTACTAGCCCTGACCAGAAAACTCGATTCTGTCGGGTCAATACGAGTCCAAACATTACTGTCGCCTCGTATCTCTTGCCATATCCCACCGCTCGTCGGCAGAGAACTGAACGGTACTTCAGAGAATGCTGCAATCCCGAACATCAGAAGCCTACTTCAGTGGCAAAAATTCTCGCCACCCATCGAATCGTCTTGCTTGCTTGCCCCGTCACGGTAATAACCAATCCACCGTTTGTCGTGTCAGCAGAAAGCGCCATCAGCCACGTCGATGCGCCTGTGCTTTTCTCATAGTTCTGATAGCCAGGACTCTTAAGAACTGTTGATGCAGCATTGGCACCGCGAACGATCAGCCCGTTGATAACGTTGACCGTTATGTAATCCGTTTGATCCCAACCGATCAGATCAATGTACAACAAGGCAGCAGAGTTGTTTTGCAGGATCAGCTGATTCGTTGCCCCAGCAGCACTGCTATTGCTACGCAACTTTGTCGCAGTGGCATTGGTGGTCTGCACTCCGACAATCAAACATCCAGACTGCTGCACCCCTGCTTTTGCTTCAATCGGCGTGTCACTAGCAGGAGTGACTAAATAGCCAATGATCCCCCGAGTAGTGCCGTAAACGCCACCGATCACCGCAGACACATTCCCCGACGCTACGTTGTCTGAGCCTCCTGCAACAAACGAGTAATCCCCAGACGCAGTATTTGCGCCACCGCTGGCAACATAAGCAATGCCACCGCTTGCGATATTGTTTAACCCTGATCCAACACCAGACCATAGCCCAGAAGCGGTATTGCTGATCCCACCACCAACGGACGAATACCCACCAGACGCGACGTTTTCCCGGCCTCCGCCAACCATTGCGTAATCTGCGCTGGCTACATTCAACCGGCCTCCCGCAACACCGCTGGAGATGTTGTTCGCTTGGTTATCTATGCCACCGCCAATAAACGAACTGTTTCCCGTTGCAAAGTTTCCCTGCCCACCTGCAACAACACTGTAGGAGGCGGAAGCCTTGTTGTCATACCCTCCACCAAGAACGGAGTAGTCGCCGCTTGCAACATTTGCAGCATTGCTCCTAAACCCAACTAAGTCAACAGCATATTGACCACGCTTATTGCCACCAGCATCCGTACCTGTCGGAACCTGTGCAAGCAGAGCACCAGTCCCTTTTTTTACTAACGCAAGGTCGCCGTTAGTCGTAGTTACAGCAGACGTAAGACTTGCGACGTTTACCGTGGCATTAGGCGAGGCACTACTGATCGCACCCGTCACCGGCAGACTGTCAGTGCTTACTGACTTGCCAGCAGGGTAAGTACAGAACACATCCTTTACGCCAGACCCAAACCCGACGAGACTTCCGTTGTTGCTGCTTGCAAGAACGGTATCTCGAGTGAGCGATCCGGCTCCGACCGTACCAATACCGACTTCCCAATCAGCCGTGTCTTGGATGCAGTAATAGGTCGTGTTTCCAATCCCGATAGACGAGAAACCTTGATACCCTTGCACAGCACCCAGCAGGGAAATCGTCCCCGTTCCTTGGGTGGTGGTCGTCTCTTTGACGCGATCTTTCAGTACGAGCGCCATTATCGACTCACTCGCATCGTCAACGGTGATGCACTGAACTCAGCATCATCGTCCGACTTCGTTAGACTGTTAATGCCACGCTGATACAACGTCGCCCAGGTCTGCAATCGAGCGTCGTTCATGAGATACGGTTCAGCCTCGCCCAGCGAGCCATACAGCAAACAATCCATCGCGTTCGCTGTCCAGACGTTCGTCGTCTGCGTGCTCGAGAGGAAGGGTGGCGAAGCGTAGTAAAGCATATACAGCGTATACGCAGTGTCAGGGTAGGGTGCGAACTTGAACTCGTCTGCCAGGATCGTGTAGCGAGTTGGCTTGCCAGAGTACGTAGACTGAGCATTGCTCGTGAACAATGACGGAGTGAGGTAGATCACCGGCTGGAGCGGGTCTCCGTCGATGTACAAGTCACGCATCTGAAGGAAGTCTGACGGTAGCTGCACCGTCGCATCACCGCTCGTGGTCAAGGTGGTGACGTTCTTCAGCATCTGACGGATGCGAAGCTCTCGACGTAAGCGAATCTCTGCCAGCCGAATGAAGTCCGGGATCTGGCTACTTAGATCGCTTCTTGCGAGATAGTTTGCGATTGCGGTTTGCAGATCGCTGTAGGTCGTTAGGGCCATGCTTTACGTCGTCCCATCCGAATGTCTTGACTCCGATATGCCCGATGTGCATCGACAATTCGTGGTCTACCCAGACGGGAATGTCGTTTTCCATGCACCGAACACAGAAAGTAACGTCTTCCCCAATAACGTTCCCATGATCCGTCCAGATGATGTCAAACCAAGGACGAGGAACCTTCTCAAACACTTCTCTACTGACAAGCGTACACGCAAAACCGACCGCTGTCACCTGCTCAATTCCCTGCTTACCCCGTGACTCTACTTTGTGCCACACCTGATACGGTTCGCCTTCAGGCTTGCCGTTCAGCATCTCCCGCTCAATCTTGAGATTCAGCGCAGTAGGGAGAATCGGCTCTCTCCTGGTCGTGGCATTAGTCCCGATCATCGACACTTGCCTTGACTGTAGGATCTCCAGCGCGTTCGCAGGAAACCGTTGATCCGAGTCAATCCACAACGTCTGATCTGCGCCCCACTCCAGAGCCTCCGATGCCAGTTTCTCCCTTTGCGTGAAGATCAGCGTCCCCGGCATCTGCAACAACTGGATGTCGTTTACTCCACGTTTGGCCTCGTAAGCACACAGCCTAGCAAGGTCGAAACAGAATCCAGACATCACCTCGTCCCGGCATGGGACACAGATTGCAACTTTCAAATATGCCCCGGATGAGTTCTGAAAAATCGGTTGTCAGGATGGTTGAGAAAGGCTTTGAATGCCTTGTCATCAATAACTTTGAACCCTTTCAGGACGCGCTTGCGATTTAAGTCGTCGATAACCGTCAGCGGCAGGGTCGCAACGTGCGTTGCAAATTCCTTGAACGTGCCATCAGAGTCGTTAAATTTACGCTTGTTGGCTTCAATGATATGAGAAACATCCTGTCTTGTTTCCAATATCACACCGTCGTCAGTTTCGTGAGCGACAGTAACAGAGCCTTCGTTTACTGAAAATAATTTTGGCATATTAAAAAGCGTCCCCATCCGAAGATAGGGACGCCCACTCAGTTAAGAGTTACAGCGCGGGATTTAGATCCGCAACGATAGCCGAAGCAGCTTCGTTCCGCATCTCGAGCGTAAACTCGCAAAGCAACTGCGTCTTTTCCGAGTCGCCAGTCTTTGCCAGATCATTCGTCTGGAACGGACGAAGATACGACAGAGCCATATACTCAGGATCAATCAGCAGCGCGTCACGGGTACGCATAAATCTATCAGGGACGATTGAAATTTGGCCGAAATCTCCCATATAAATTTCAGCCGCCCCGATAATTGTCGTAGGTTGATCTCCAGGCGCCATATAACGCTGTGCAGCGATACCGGCAAACGAACTGACCTTCTGCTTCAGACCGGAACCAACAACCAGCATCGTCGGATTGCCACCCGAATCAAATACAGCAGCAATCTCGTCCTTCAGAAGCTGCTCGGTGAAAGTACGAGTCGCGCCATCCGAACGAGTCGAAACGCCGATAGTCGTCGGGTCAGTACCGGAAGTACCTTTCGACGTATTGGTTTTCAGCCAAGACAGAATCGCGCCGAGTTTACGAGCAGACGATGACGAACCAGCATCGCGGCCTTGGTTGGCAGTGATGATGGTTTCCATGTCCCGCTTAAGCTCAGAAGAAGCGCGGGCAAGCTGGTATGCGCGTTCCGAGCGCCGACCTGCCTTGTTAACTGCCTCGAGCGTGCCAGAAGTTTGTACAACTTTCTGAACAATCTGCGTGTAGTTACCAAGACGAACCGTCGGGCTGATCGTCGCGGAAACTCCATCGGCACCCTCGACTGCGGCATTCGCTGCGGTAGCGGCTGCAAGCGAATCCGTCTGCCACTCATGGAACACCGCGGTCGCTTTAGTGCGAGCCAGAGTGCTCATGATCGGGGTTTCGGTCGGGCTGATGTCGTAGATGACATCGATCAAATCTTCGCGCTGGCCAATGGCCGTATGTGCGGTAAAGGTAGGCATGATGGACCTCAGTAATTGAATCGTTCAAACAATGAAGCTGCATCCCTGGCTTTGCCAGACTTACGCAGCCGGTTTCGTTCCTGCTTCGCTGCATCAGACTCAGGGTTTGAAACCTTGCCAGTTCCGGGCTTTAGCGTCTTAGGAGCCTCGGCAACCCTCTTGGCTACCTCCGGCTTGTTCGACATTAGCTTGCGGTACTGAGCGGCTTCCCACAAAACCTGAACAGCGCGTGAGTCATAAACCTGATTGAGTTCGCCTTCCGTAAAACCGACGTTCTGTGCATACGAGCGAATATCCCGTCGGACTTCTTCACCCTTCTGCGGGTCGGCATACTCTGGAATGGCTTGCTGTAGTCGGGCCTGTTGCTCGGCAAGGTACTGCTGGAGTTGCGTCTGACGCTCCGCTTGTTGCTTCTCGGCAATGCGTTGCTTTTCAGCCTGAACTGCGGCTAGCTGCTTGTCTCGCTGGACAGACTCTGCGACTTTCATCGCGTAGCCAATCGGATCGGACTCTTTCAGTGACTCTAAATCTTCCGACTTGTTCTGCTCCGATAGAACCTTTTCAATCAGTTCCAATCGTTGAGCATACTGGTCTCGGAGTTGTTTGGCTTGCTCGACAGCGGCTTTCTCAGCTTCGATTGCCTTCCGCTGTTCTGCTAAAGCCTGGGTTTTCTGAGTGTAGTCAGTGCCAAGTTGATAACTCTTAATCAGGTCGTCCAACGAAACTTCGCGTTCCTCACCTGCGGCTTTCACCCGGTAGCGCGGTGTTTCCTCGACTTCCTGCTGCTCAACTGCAACCTCCGTCTCCTGCTGCTGTGCCTCGGGATTGGGCTGTTCGCCTTCCTCCGGCCCCATCAAGCCTAGAAACGCATTGGCTGCACTGTTTACATCCAGCGGGCCACTTCCTTGCGGATTGGTGTCCATATCACCCCTTAAAGGATCTTCCAACGTCTACGCTTAATCTCGGCAGTATCAACAATCGACTGAAAGTGATTAACAACCGTGGTTAAGCATTTAATCATTCTATACGCATTTTCTCGTGCGTCAATATCTTGCTCAGACGAATTCAGAATCAGGTCAATCTGCTCCTGTTTCAACTTTTCCAGTTCACCCCGGAAATAATCGTCTCGCAGTAGATTCGCAGCCTGCTCTGGACTCATCCCGGAATCTCGACGTTTTGCGTAATCCCAGCACCGACCTTCGCCGCTTTCAGTTGAGCCTCAACCGCAAACTCCTGCTGCTTCAGTTGTAGCTCTGCTGCGGCTTTCTCACGAGCCAGTTGAATGTCGGCCTGCGCCTTCATCCGCTGAGTCTCAATCGCTGCCAGTGCCTTCTGCTGTTCGATCTGGATTTGGGCTTGCGCCTGAGCCATCATCGCGTCCAGAGCAGGATTAGATTGCTGCTGCGGAGGCGGGTTACTCAGTTGCTGGTCAAGCTCGGGGGGAATCTCTTTGAAGAACTCAGTTGAATCCTTCAGCCCCGCAGCCTCGATAAACCGTCCAAGTGTCGCCCGATACTGTCCGACAGAGACAAGCGGATTTGCGGGACCGTATTGCTGGAGAATCTGCTCCTGCTTAGCCAGAATCATCTGAAGCATTGCCATCTGCTCATTCTTCGATCCGGTTCCGAGTCCGACACTGATCGAAACGTCGTACAAATTCGACCACTCTCGCGGATCCATCTCGACAAACTTGCCACGCATCCGAATCAGACGGGGCTTGTCCTGATACTTGCAGAGCAGATGCAGAATGCCGCGGAAAAGGCTCTTAACGCCCGTCTCAGCGAACAAACGAGCGATTAGCTCCATCTTGCCAGCACCCGCTTGCATCGTCGCTGCTACAGCCGCAGCCGTGACGTTTTGCAGGATGTTTGGATCAAGACCTTGCGAAGTCTCCGACACACCAGATCGCTTGGCTTGCACCGAGTCGAAATAGCCCAGCATCGGGTAAGCGGAACCAGTGATGTCCGGCACCTGAATCGGAGCCACTGCACCAGTCGATTTCGTCCTGACAACACCACCAGGAGTGACGTTCAGCAAGTCGTCTAGGTTCACCTGACCGTCAACAACCTGCATCCGAGCGTTGTTGATGAGGTAGAGGTTATCCAGCATCTGCCGAGTGACGGTGGATTTGATCAACTGGATGTCCATCGTCCGGTCTGCCAGCGACTGACCGAAGAACTTGTGCGGAATCGGGATCGGGCAGATCACGTGAAATGGCACGTAATCGGTAGGAATGTTGGCTTCCCGCCCGTCAGCGTAAGTCAGGATCGTACTGTTGGAGTAGAAAATCTGCCGGAGTTCTGCGATCCCATCCTCGTCGTAATCCACGTATAGATAAGACTCGTAGACCTCGACCTCTTGCATTGACTCGTCGAGACTGTCCTGCTCGTACGGTTCTTCACCAGGAGAGTATCTAGCGATCCGCTCCTCGGTAAAGTCGAGACTGTTGTAGACGGGAAGGCTGTATACCTCGTCCTTGTCGAACCCCATCTGAACAAGTTCCGACCGCGGCATCAGCCTACGGTGCGCCATGAACGGTGATTTCGTCTCACCGAACCGCGCCTTTTTGCTGACGATCAGTTCTTCGGGAGGAATGCAGTCAATCTGAATCCGGCCTGACTTGGTTTTCTTGCGGACGACAACATTGTGCGAACGAGTGACTTGATCAACAACCGTTCCGTCCGGCATCTGCATCTGCGATACGGATTCTTCCGTCTCCTGGCCGACGATCTCCATCGTACCGTCTGACAGTAGTAGGACAAGCTCCGTGTCTGACAGACCCCGGTAGGTTTCCTCGTCTACCTCAATCTTTTCTTCCCAGACCGCTTTAACCGTCCCGGTCTTGGCAAGCAGAGCGTCCTTGAACCAGTCATGCAGGATGGCAAAACCGTTATTGTCTTTGGTAAACACCCAATTACCGTAGTCCGTCGCCTGATCTGCGCCTTCCTCATCGCCTGGGCCAACAGGCTCGTATCTGGCAATCTCATCGTTTGCAGTGAATACGCGGATGAGTTGCGGCAGCGCACCATCTATAACCTCTGCCACCTCGCCGGTAACGATCTGGCTGCGACCTTCTTGCTCGTTGCCGTAAGGGTTTCGCAGGTAGTAGTTAAGTGCTTCGGCACGTTCTTCCGTGGTTTCGCTGTCCAGCATCCCGATAGCATCGTCAATCTCTGCTTGCAGAATGCCGGTAAGAGTCCCGTTATCCATTTACCACCTCGCGCCTAAAATACTTCCGCTTCTCTGGGTCTTTCGTTTCCAGTTCAGCGAGTTTCTTCTCTAGTTCAGCAACCCTGCGCTGCAAATCTTCAAACTCGCGCTTCTGAACGATGAAACCTTGTGGCATTAGCATTAAAACCTCCCCGTCATCTGCAACCCAACGTAAGGATTAGACCCTACTCGACCCATCAGCCCTAACATCAAGTCCTCATTAAGTTTCTTAATGTATTGGGCTTGCAGTGATCGGACAAGGTTTCCGAACTGATCCTGCGACATTGTGGCCGAGACATCTACGTTTGGCGTTGGAGAGAACCCAATAGAACCTTTCTTGTAGTTCTCGCCAACTTCGCCTTTCACTCCAAGTAACCCGCCCAGCAGGTTTTCGTAAGTCAATTGACGCTGTGCTTGTCCAGGCTCATTCCCGTAACTGACACCAACCGTTCCGAGAGGGGTTTCCTGCTTTGCGCCTAGTCTGGCAAATTGGCTTGCAATGCTCTGCAACTCCTGCGGGGCAGATTCCGGCATTTGCGGAACACCCGTAAACTTCAGGTTTTGCCCGGAAATATCTACAGGCAACCGTTCTTGCGCCATCATCAACAGCAATCTGCGAAGATCGGTTTCATCCATCAGACCACCCACCTTGTATTGACGTTGATCGGCTTCGACCAGGATGATGTTTCATTCAGACCGACTGCAAGATAACGAAATGCGTCCGATCCGTGGCTAGACCAATCGTGTAAGGGTCTATCATAAAAGACTTTCTGCTTTTCGTCGAAAGTCCGGCGGTAATTCCGCAGGCAGTTCAACCCTTCGCTCGTTTGCGGGATGTTGAACCAGCAGCGGGGCAAAAGTCTGCGGACAGCTTGGATACCGTCATCCACCGATAAACGTGGCGCAATCGTGCAACTGAGGTCAGCCTGCTGCAAGACCTCCAACCGAGACTTTCCCGAGCCTAGTTCCCTGACCTGTACGTCGTGCGGGACGATGTGCTCGGCCTTGTGCCAGCCTTTGTTCCGCAGTTCTCGGACGTACCAATCCAGCCCGACCCCGTGGTTCTCAATGTAGTCTAGGAGTCTGACTTCTTGTCCGTGGACTTGTGCAATCCAGATCGAAGTCGAGTCGCCAATGCCGAGATCCCATGCAGCAAACGTCTTGCAGAGATCATCGCGGACAATAGAGCAGAAGCGACCTTCTCCCTCCATCTGGTTAAGAATCTGCCCATAGTAAGCCCCCTCGACAGCAGCATGGAATGAACACTCAAACTCTTGGTCGTACTTGTCGCGCCCCATCTCTCGCAGCGCATCGTCTAATTCTGACTGAGCAATGATCTTCGTCTGACTGGCGCGGAACTCGAGCAACTTCCACCCAGGTTCACCTTGTGCCCTGTTCCGCAGATCGTAGAAGTGGTTCTGGCCTTTAGGTGTGCCGATAAACATTGCCCAGCCTTGACGGTCGGCTAGGGCAGGTCGGATCACTTCGTTCCATATCTTTGGATTCTGATCCCCCACCTCGTCCAGTACCACTCCGTCAAAGTAAGACCCGCGTAGTGAGTCGGGATTGTCGGAGCCGTACAGACCGATCCTGCGATCCCAGAAATCAACACGAAGCTCTGAAATGTTTGGTGTGGCTCCCAGCGGACGGGTGTAGTGGAGCAGGTAGTCCCAGGCAATGCGTTTGCTTTGTGCATAGGTTGGCGCAATGTAAGCGAATCGTGGGCGTTCCTTCTGGCACATCACCGCAGACTTTACCAACTGGTTGATGGCACTGACAGTCTTGCCTAAACGACGATGGGCCACTACCACCGTGAAGCGGTGATCGTCCATCGCCTGATGGATCTCAAGCTGTGGCTCCCGCGGGCTGTAGGGAATGATTATTTCTCGGCTGCCCAAGTCACCACCATCTGCATTGGCTGATTCTGGTCGCCTGCTACCTCTGTTCTTGCTAGCTTCGGAATGTGATACTCGATAGCTCTCAAGTACAGGTCAGCGGCTTTGGCTGGGTCAGGCTTAACCTTGTCACCATCGCCGATAGCAACGGTTTGGAGCCACAAAGCGAAGTTCTCTGCATTGTCCTCCGCTACCCGCCTGATAGCCTCTCTAACGTCCTTTGTGGTCTTATTAGGGATACCCGGAGGCCTTCCCCGACCGTCGTTAGGCTTTTTCCTTCTACTTCCTACTTTTTCTTCCACTTTACCGACTCCTGTCTGGGTCATCGGTTGACTTTACGTTGATCGCTGACGGATTAGTTGGTCAACATCAGCGTTGCCTTTTTGCTCGGCAGTTGGAGCGAACAATGCTCGGCTTCTGCTGTCTGTAGTGTCTGGCTCGCACAGGTAATAGACTGCGAAACTGTTGCGGGTGACATCTGCTGGACAGGTTAGCGGGGCTGGTAGTCCATGCCAACTGCCACGAGTGTCGAAAATTATAGCCCGATTGAACTTTGGTTCAACTGCTTTTACCAGTGTGTCGGAGTCTTTGTACAGTCCGAGGTGACCTCCCCACTCTGGCTTCCATCCTGGCGTCAGGTACACAATCAGGTTTAACCGTCGCTGTAGGTGGAGTTTCGGGTGAAGGTTGTAGTCCAAGTGGACGTTTAACTTTCCCCCCCTGCCGTGTTGGTGCATCCCTCCACCATGTAACCCGACATCTGGCATGAGGTCTGCCTTGGTCAGCCGCTCCAGTATCTCCGTGAAGTGAGGACTAAGCAGGTATTGGAAGCCTTTGTATGTC
>Ga0255100_1000555_pt1 | contig 14985 bp, 13 predicted proteins | sample Colum_Colum_RepB_2_FD_188449 | JGI IMG/M metagenome (GOLD analysis project Ga0255100, IMG submission 188449) | Freshwater microbial communities from Columbia River, Oregon, United States - Colum_Colum_RepB_8d | ecosystem: Environmental > Aquatic > Freshwater > River | place: USA: Oregon...
GGCCAACAGTCCGGATCTGGTCCATGCCGATATCAAGTTCTTCCGCTGCCACTTGCAGCAGCGCAGTCGATGCGCCCTGACCGAGTTCGGCAAAACCGATGTAGACGGTGGCGGTGTTGTCGCTGTGGATAGCGATCCAACTGTCGATCTGGTCGGCAGCAGGCGGGCCGGGCTGCGGTTCGCGCATTTGTGTCTGCGCTGTGGTGCCTAGTGGCAACAACGGAAACGTGACTACCAAGGCACCACCGGCTTTCAACAAGTCGCGGCGATTGAGCCTGAAGTTGCTCATGCCTCACCTCTGATGGCGCTGGCTGCCAACTGGATGGCTTCGAGTATCTTCGGGTAAGTGCCGCAGCGGCACAGATGGCCATTCATCGCCGTACGGATTTCCTGCTCGGATGGGTTGGCGTTCAGCATCAACAGCTCAGTCGCCTTGATCTGCAGGCCGTTGCTGCAGTAACCACACTGTATCGCCTGCGTGTCGATCAATGCCTGTTGCAAAGGAGTGTAAGCGGGCGGACTTTGCAGTCCTTTGCTTTGCGCATAGAGCACTGGCAAACCCTCCAGCGTGGTGATCTGCTTGCCTGCTACTGCAGAGAGCGGCGTAACGCAGGAGCGCGTCTCTACGCCATCAACCAGCACCGAACACGATCCACATTGCGCCAGCCCGCAGCCGAAGCGCGGCCCCAGCAATTGCAGTTCGTCGGTCAGTACATAGAGTAGCGGGGTGGAAACATCGGCTGTGACGCCGACTTCGACACCGTTGAGCCTCAGGGTAGTAGCGGCAGCCATGGCAGGTTCCTCTGGAAGACCGGTGGCATACTAGAATAGCCAGTAGTCGCAAACCAACATATGTCGTCATGAACGTAGTGAGTCGGGCAGTGGTTGCTCTGTGGTCGCGTCAGTTCCCAAGGTTTGTCGACACAAGCGGCTGCACTGGGCCAACACCGGTTGGTAGGGAAATATTCCCGTCAGCGTGACTTTCATGGGCGTTTAACTACGACGTCAAAGGCATATTGTTGTTTCGTCGACACTCCGTTAACAATGTAATTGAAATCTCATGCAAACATAGGATATGGCCATATTGCATTGATAGTTTACGCCGCCGCGCTGGTGATTGTGATCTTGCATTTCACCCGGTTTTGGTCGAACCGCAACCTGGAATGGGTAGTGCTTGTGGCGCCGGTTATCGTATTCACTGTGAACATTCTCGACTTCCTCTGATGTCCCGGCAGTCAGCCTGCCCCATGCGACAGCAGGGGCAGGGCTGTTGCCTCGGCACTTCCTCTCCCGCAACTTGCCAACTGCCGGGCCGCTGTTCCAAACATGCAGGCCGCCAGGCTCCAGCTCACCAGCAACAACGCCAGTATCGCCAGTCCGATAACACGGCTGCCCAATAGTGGGCCGAAGTGATCACTGCACAGTCCGACAAACAATGGGCCCAGCGGCAGCGCCACCAGGTTGCTGACCAGCACCGAAAAGGCCTGCGCCAGGGCGCGTTGGTGTTCGCCGCCGAGCAGTTGTAACAGCGTCAGCACGGGGCCGACATTCATATGCATAAGCACCGTGATACCAAAGTGGAAGCACAGCGCAGGTATCGGCGACTCATTCAGCAACACCAGTGGCAACAACGGTAAAGCCAACAACAGTGACCACTGCCCCACGCGGGCATAAGCACTGCCGCTGCCATCACTATCGCTACGCTCAGCCACCCATCCACCCAGCAACGAACCCAGCAGGCCGCCACCGCCATACAGGCCTGCCATCCACAAGCCGATTTCAGCGCTTTGCATGCCGTGATGGCGGATAAAGTACGAAGGCAGCCACATGCCCGAACCGACAGCGCCAAGTGTGAACAGACAGGCAGCCATTACCACCCGTGCATAGCCTGGGCGGTGCCAGAGTTGTTTGCATTCACTGATGAAGTGGCGCGAGGGCAAACCATGGCCGCGTTTTTCCCGCACCGGATCGGCCAGTGTCAGCCAGATCAGCAGGCCCACCAACAGCCCAGGCAAGCCGGCGACCATCATCGCCATCCGCCAACCCCAGTGTTGGGCGACGACGCCGCCAACGAGAAAACCTGTAAGCACTCCCACCGGGATTGCCGACGCCAGCACAGCGCAGGCCCGGCCGCGTTTGGCTGGCGGAAAATAGTCAGCCAGCAGCGAAGTAGAGGGCGCATAGGCGCCGGCTTCCCCGAGTCCGACACCGACACGGGCAAGGAACAGTGTGGCAAAGCTGTGTGCCTGACCGCACAGTACTGTCATGCCACTCCACAGCGTGATGGCGGTGGCAATGATGGCGCGGCGACTGTAATGCTCGGCCAGCCAGGCCACGGGAATCCCGAGGCCGCCATACAACAGTGCAAAGGCGAGACCACTCAGTAGCGCAAGCTGGGTATCGGTGAGAAGGAATTCGGCTTTGATCGGTTCCAGCAGTACGGCGAGAATCTGCAGATCGACGAAACGCAGCACGCCGGCGGCCCACAACAGGCCGAGCACATACCAGGAATAAAAGCGGGAGTGGCGCATACAGTTCCTCCATGAACCGTGGGTGATATCCTGCAGGCAGTGTAGCGGGCTCTGGCCAATTTGCCCGGAAATCTGAGCTGCGCGCTTTACTTGGCCATCAACTTGGTACATACCTATCAAAGCGAGCGGCAATTGGAATTAGTTTTATATATATTTCAATAAATTATATATGAAAGTTAAATTTACTATTTGATATTGTAAATTAAGTTAATGAGTCATCTTGTTGTAAGTATTGACGAAAACCTCGCCAGTGCAGGTCTGTTATTGAGCGTCGATGAGCACGGTCTTGGCCTGCGCGATCCGGTTGAGCGCGCCGCTGCCACCCGTGTTGATTTTCTGGCCACCGACTTGCATTACCGCCTGAAGACCACTGGCAAGCGCCAGGGTGTTGGCAAGGCAGTGGGGCTCGACAAAGTTGCCGCCGGTCTTCGACTGCAGGTAGTGGATGCCACCGCCGGCCTTGGTCGCGATGCATTGGTGCTGGCTCATCTCGGCTGCGATGTGACGATGCTGGAACAACACCCAGTAATGCATGCACTGCTGGCCGATGGTCTGGCACGTGGTCTGGTGCAGGCCGAGGGGGAGTTCCTTGGCGTACTGCAACGCCTGCAGTTGTGCCACATCGATGCCCGCAGTTGGCTGGCTGCCGTCGAGCGCGGTGAGCACGAGGCGCCCGACGTGGTCTACCTCGATCCGATGTTCCCGCCGCGCGACAAAAGCGCCAAGGTCAAGAAGGACATGGCCTTGCTCCATCGCCTGCTTGGCAGTGAACAGGATCTGGGATCGTTGTTGGAGGTAGCGCTGAGAGTGGCGCGCTATCGCGTGGTGCTGAAGCGGCCCGATGGCAAACTGCCGCCCGAGCTGCCGGCACCCACGCTATGGATAGGTGAGCAACCGGCGGCGTTCGCGGTTTACGTCAACAGCAGCCTGGCCAATATGCGCTGATAGATGGCTTCGAGGCGGTCGAGCTCAACCAGCTCGATGCATTCGTTGCTCTTGTGGATGGTGGCGTTGACCGGGCCGATTTCGACCACTTCGGCGCCGGTAGGCGCGATGAAGCGGCCATCGCTGGTACCGCCGCCGGTCGACAGCTCAGGCGTAATCGCCATCACTTCCTGCACAGCTGCGCGCGTCGCTGCCACCAATGCACCTTCCGGCGTCAGGAAGGGATTGCCGCTCAACTGCCAGTCGAGTTGGTAGTCGGTGTAGTGCTTGTCGAAGATGGCTTCGGTGCGGAGCTTCAGTTCATCGGCCGTTACTTCGGTACTGAAGCGGAAGTTGAACAGCACGTTCATGCTGGCCGGAATCACGTTGTTGGCGCCGGTGCCAGCGTTGATATTTGATATCTGGAAGCTGGTTGGCGGGAAATAACTGTTGCCACGATCCCATTCAACCGCCGCCAGTTCCGCCAGTGCAGGCAGAAAACCGTGAATCGGATTGCGCGCCAGGTGGGGGTAGGCCACATGGCCCAGCTGGCCGTTGACTTGCAGGAGCCCATTCAAGGAACCCCGGCGGCCATTGCGTATCACGTCGCCCGTGAGTGTGGTGCTGGAAGGTTCGCCCACTACACACCAGGTGATCTTTTCGCTGCGAGCTTCCAGCGTTTCAATCACTCGGCGGGTGCCATCAATGGCGATACTTTCTTCGTCGCTGGTGATCAGGAAGGCGATGGAGCCGTGGTGGTCGGGATGCGCGGATATGAACTGTTTGCATGCTGTCAACATGGCCGCCAGCGAGCCTTTCATGTCGGCGGCGCCGCGCCCGTACAACTTCCCATCACGTACTGTTGGTATGAATGGGTCGCTGTGCCAATCGCTGTTGTTGCCGGCGGGTACTACGTCGGTATGGCCGGCAAAACACAACACTGGTCCGGTGGAACCACGCCGCGCCCAGAAATTGCTGACGGCACCAAACGGCATCAGCTCGATAATGAAACCGAGTTGCTGTAGTTCATTGATCAGCAGTTGCTGGCAGCCGCGGTCGTCCGGGCTCAACGATGGTTGCTGTATCAACTGCTGGCAGAGGGTGAGGGTGGTGGTCATCGTGGCGGTGTTCGCAGTAATGATTGACAGTATTTATTGATCGCAATGATCAGTTGTGACTGTGTAGAGCAGCGTTGAGTTCAATTTCGCTCTTGTTGGTCAGGCATTCAATGCGGCCGGTTTGCGAGTTGCGGCGGAACAGCAAGTCGCTTTTGCCCGACAAACCCCGGGCCTTGATTACCTGCACTTCCTTGCCGGTACTGTCGAGCAGTGACACCTTGCTGCCGGCGGTCAGGTACAAACCGGCTTCGATGGTGCAACGGTCGCCAAGCGGAATGCCGAGGCCGGCATTGGCGCCGATCAGGCAGTTCTTGCCAATCGATATCACGGTCTTGTTGCCGCCCGACAAGGTGCCCAGCACGCTGCAACCCCCACCAAGATCGCTGCTGGCGCCAACGAATACGCCGGCGGAAATGCGGCCTTCGATCATCGCCGGGCCTTCGGTGCCGGCGTTAAAGTTGCAGAAACCCTCATGCATGATCGTGGTGCCTTCACCGAGATAAGCACCCAGACGCACGCGCGAGCTGTCGGCAATGCGCACACCACTCGGCACCACGTAGTCGGTCATCTTGGGGAATTTGTCGACCGAGGTGACCTGTAATGCCTCACCGCGCACACGGGCAGCCAGTTGCAAGGCCGGCAGCTCGTTGGTGGCCACAGCGCCGGCAGTAGTCCAAGCCACGTTTGGCAACAGACCGAACATGCCGTCGAGATTGAGTCCGTGTGGACGCACAAGCCGGTGTGACAGCAGATGCAGCTTCAAGTAAACCTCAGGCACGCAGGCAGGTTGACCGTCGTTGGCGATCAGCATCAGGACGCGCGGCTTTTTCGAAGCAGCCAACTGGCGGCACAGCCCAGCCTGATCGGCATCAATTGTTCCCAGCGCATCAGCGAGCGCCAGCAACTGCTCGGTTTGCAGCGGTATAGACTGGGTGCTCTTGCTGCAACTGAGGACGCGGCAGGTGGTGGAAACAAGATCAAGAGCCGGGTGCAGCAGCGGACGCGGGTAGTAGACTTCCAGCCACTGGCCGCCTTTGTTATGGGTGCCGGTGCCGAATGCAAAACTGAACATGAATAACTTCCTGGTGGGGGCTGCAAGAGGGAAAAGGAGGGAAGATTATAGCTGGGCGAAGGGGTGTGGCACGATCGGCAATTGGCAGATCAGGGCCAGGTTTCATTGTCGAGACGCGAACGCACGGTGGCCTGCAATTCTTCAATGACGGCAGGATCGCATAACTTGTGGTTATTGTTGTCGGTAATGAAGAACACGTCCTCGACGTTCTCGCCCAGAGTGGTGATCTTGGCGTTGTGCAGCACGATGCCCATCTCGATGAATACGTCGGCGACGCTGGCAAGCAGCCCGGGGCGGTCGGGGCACAGTACTTCGAGAATGCTGTAGGGCTTGCTGTCTATGTTGGCCAGTGTAGTCACCGTGTGGCGATTGAAATGCCGCTGCTTGCGGGTGGGAGCCTGCGGACGGTTGCGTGACTGCTGGTGTTCTGCCGCTGCCGCTTCCTGCAGCATTTTCTGCATCTGGCCAAGCTGGGCTTCGTCACGCTTCAGTGGCCTGCCGTCGGTTTCAAGCACGATGAACGACAGCACACAGACCTCGGCGCCCATCACATACATGCGGGCATCATGGATGTTGAGGTTGAGCCTTTCCAGCGCCGCACTCAGGTTGGCGAACAGAAAGGCGGAATTGGTTGCACGCACGAATACCTGAGTGGCACCTTCCTGCTGGAGGTCGGTGAAGTTACGTATGATGACGAGTGGCGTGCGTTCGTTGGCGTGAATCGCCAATGCTTCGGTCTGCCAGACAATGTCCCTCACCGATTCACGCAGGAAGTAGTCTTCGCTCGCGTGCTGCCACAGCTCGATTACCTGCTTGTGGGTGAAGCCGGTTTCGAGTATTACCGCCAGCGCACGCTCGCGGTTCTGTTGTACCAGCGTGTCTTTGCCTACAGTGACTTCGAGTCCCTGGCTCAGTGCCCGCTTGGTGGCGAAATACAGTTTGCGCAAAAGTGACGCTCGCCAGGTATTCCACAGGTTGGGGTTGGTGCCGTTGATGTCAGCCACGGTCAGTACGAACAGGTAGTCGAGATGCAACTGGTCGCCCATGCGCAGGGCAAAGGCGTTGATGACTTCGGGGTCGTGGATGTCTTCGCGCTGGGCAACGCCGGACATCACCAGATGCTTCTTCACCAGCCATCCGACCAGCATGGTGTCCCATTTGCCAAGATGGTGGCGACGGCAGAACTCTTCAGCGTCGTGCACACCGAGTTCGCTGTGATCACCGCCGCGGCCTTTGGCAAGGTCATGGTAGAGGCCGGCGATGTACAGCAGCTCTATCTTCGGCAGCTGTTTGATGACCTGGCAGGCTACCGGGAATTTCTCTTCCGACTCGACATTCCAGAAGCGCCGCATGTTCTCGACTACCTGCAGAGTGTGGTCATCTACTGTATAGATGTGGAAAAGGTCATGCTGCATCTGACCGATCACGCGGCCGAATTCGGGCAGGTACGCCGGCAGCACGCCGTAATGCTTCATCTTGCGCAACAGTGTCACCATACGGTGCGGCGAGCGCAGTAGTTCCATGAACATGCTGGTATTGCGTACGTCCTTTCGGTACTTGTCATCGATCAAGCTGAGGCTGTTGCGCAACAGGCGGATGGTAGAGGCGCGGATGTTCTCAATGGCCGGGTCCTGGCCCATCAACATGAAGACTTCGACCAATGCCATTGGCGTCTGGAAAAATACCCGATTGTGGCGGGCCTCTATCGTGTTGCCGCGCTTCTGGAAACGCGAATTGATGACAGCAACTTTGTCTTTCTTGCCCGAGCCGAGAATTTCTTCATCGAACAATTGCAGCAGCACGTCGTTGAGGCGGCGCAGTGTCAGTACCGCCTGATAGTACTGCTTCATCAGTTTTTCGATCGCGAGGCTGCGCCCGTCGTTGCGGTAGCCGAAGAGTTCGGCCAGCTTGCGCTGGTGGTCGAACAACAAGCGGTCTTCGCGGCGGCCGTTGAGCATGTGCAGGCCGTAACGCAGTTTCCACAGGAAATCACGGCCATGCATCAGTTCGCGGTATTCACTGCGCAGCAGGAAGCCGCGTAGCACGAGATCGCGGAAATCACCTGTGCCGAAATAATGGCGGGCAATCCAACTGATGGTCTGTATGTCTCGCAGGCCGCCGGGGGCCACCTTCAGGTTGGGTTCAAGCGAGTATTCGATGTCGTCATGTTTGCGATGACGTTCAAGCTGCTCTGCTTTCTTGGCATCGAAATAGCGCTTCTTTTTCCACACCTTGTCGGCAGTCAAGCGCGCCATAACTCTGGCATGCAGTTCCTTGTTGCCGAACACCGTGCGTGATTCGAGTAGTGCAGTAGCTACCGTAATATCGGCCTTGGCCTGTTCGACATTCTGCTTCATTGTGCGCACGCTCTGGCCGACCTCGAGATTGATGTCCCACAGGAAGGTGAGGAAGCTCTCGATCGCACTCTGGTACTTCTTCAAGGTACTGGAGCGGGCGAGCAGTATCTGGATGTCGATGTCGGAAAACGGGTGCAGTTCGCCGCGGCCATAGCCACCTACTGCGATCAGACAGATGTCGGTAGCTTCGCCAAGGCCAAAGCTACACCAGGCGTGGCCGAGGATCTGATCCACTAACCATGATGTGTCACGAATGAGGATTTCAACACGCTCGCCTTCGATGAAGCGGGCATCGAGCAACTTGCGGGCAGTTTTGATGCTGGCCTTGTAAGTGGCGATTGCCGGAGCGCCAGATTCGAGCGAGCGATTGAATTCACGTGGGTTGAACAGTGCCTGGCGCTTGGTGCTGTTGCGGGGCGTGACGGCCATGGGCGTGATTGCCTTGCGGATGGCCACCGGCTCAGAACCGCTCTTCCTGGCGGCGGGTCAGCACTTCACAGCCATGGGCTGTTACAGCAATTGTGTGTTCCCACTGGGCAGAGAGGCGGCGATCGCGGGTGGTGACAGTCCAGCCGTCCGATGTTGACAGCTTGGTGTGGCGGGTGCCGGCATTGATCATCGGTTCGATCGTAATCGTCATGCCTTCGCGCAACTGCATGCCGGTGCCCTTCTGACCGTAATGCAGCACCTGCGGATCTTCGTGGAAGATGCGACCGATACCGTGGCCGCAGTATTCGCGCACCACTGAATAATTCTGGCCCTCGGCATGTTGCTGGATAACCTGGCCGATGTCGCCGAGGAAAGTGCCGGGGCCAACGAGTGCCAGTGCCTTGTACAGACATTCCTGCGTCACCCGCATCAATTTGTCGGCATGGGCCGGCACGTTGCCGACACCGAACATCTTGCTGGTGTCGCCGTGATAGCCATTCTTGAGTACGGTAACGTCAATATTGACTATGTCGCCTTCCTGCAGGATTTTGCTGTCGCTCGGTATACCGTGACAGATAACGTGGTTGACAGAGGTGCAGATAGACTTGGGGAAACCGTTGTAATTGAGCGGGGCAGGGATAGCATGCTGGACGTTGACGATGTAGTCGTGGCAAATGCGATCGAGTTCACCGGTACTGATGCCGGGAACCACGTGGGGACCAATCATTTCAAGCACTTCAGCCGCCAGCCGGCCGACTGTTCGCATGTGCTCGAGATCCTCGTGGGTTTTGATGGTAACGGGCATGGACGGCGACTACCTCTGACTGGTCCCGGTCGGGAGGCGGCATTCTAATGAACCCCTGCCTGCAAGTACATTCGGCTTGGTAGGGCCGCGGCTCCTGTGATATAAAGCCGCCCGCTTTGTGCCCGGTAATCCGGTCGCGGGCGAAGCTGTAAAGAGAAACTGTAAAGAAACACTAAACAAAGGTTGCAGGCCAAGCCTGCACTTCAACCCAACGTCACACATATATCGTCACATCCTACCAGGGTGCCCGGGAACCGGACTTCTGCCAATGAGTTGAAGCCGGGTCAGGGTTGGCAGGATGGGGTATATGGAGGCCTAACCCTTAAAAGGTAAATACCATGACTGTCACAATGAAAGACATGCTGCAGGCTGGCGTCCATTTTGGTCACCAGTGTCGTTACTGGAACCCGAAAATGGGCAAGTTCATTTTCGGCGCCCGCAACAAGATCCACATCATCAACCTCGAACAAACGCTGCCCGCATTCCAACAGGCCATGCTCATGGTCAAAGGCATGGCTGAGCGCAAACAGAAGGTCCTCTTCGTCGGCACCAAACGCGCTGCCGGCAAGATCGTCAAGGAACAGGCAGCCCGCGCCGGTATGCCCTACGTCGACCAGCGCTGGCTGGGTGGCATGTTGACCAACTACAAAACCATCCGCGCCTCCGTGCGTCGCCTGCGCGATTTCGAAACCCAGGCCACTGACGGCACCTTCGACAAACTGACCAAAAAAGAAGTTCTGATGCGTCGTCGCGAAGCCGAGAAGCTGGAAAAGAGCCTCGGTGGTATCAAAGACATGGGCGGCCTGCCGGACGCGCTGTTCGTGATCGACGTTGACCACGAGCGTATTGCGGTAGCTGAAGCCAACAAACTCGGTATACCAGTAATCGGTATCGTCGATACCAACAGCAATCCAGAAGGCGTTGACCTGGTAATCCCGGGCAACGACGATGCCCTGCGTGCGATTCAGCTTTACGCCGAATACATGGCCAATGCCTGTATCGAAGGCCAGAGCCGGGCATCGATGGAAGGCGCCAGCCAGAAGCAGGAGTTCCAGGAAGGCGAGAGTATTGAAGCTGCCACTGAAGGTGGTGATGCTGCTGATTCCAAGCCCCGCGCCAAGCGTGCGCCTTCTGCAAAACCGAAAACCAAGGTGCAGGTCAGAAGCAAAGCCAAGGCACCGGGCGCGGAATAATCGGCGCCTGTCAGCCGGAAAAAAAGGGGCTTTTGGCCCCTTCTTTTCGTGCACGGAATTCATTCAAGCATTCGAACAGAGGATAGCGATATGGCAGAAATTACCGCAGGTGCAGTGAAAGAACTGCGTGAACGCACCGGCCTTGGCATGATGGAGTGCAAGAAGGCACTGACCGAAGCCAACGGCGACATGGACCTTGCCATTGAAAACATGCGCAAGGCCGGCAGCATGAAGGCGGCCAAAAAGGCCGGCCGTACTGCTGCAGAAGGCATCGTGATGACCAAAATCGCCGACAACGGCAGCTACGGCGTCATCATCGAAGTGAACAGTGAAACCGACTTCGCCGCCCGCGAGGAAAACTTCGTTGGTTTTGCAGCCAAAGTGCTGGAACGGGTTTTCGCCACCAAAGAAACCGACATTGCCAGACTGATGGCTGATGGTATGGAAGACCAGCGTTTGGCGCTGGTACAGAAAATCGGCGAGAACATCAGCGTACGTCGCGCCGTTTTGGTGGGTGGCAACGGTGAAACAGTTGGCAGCTATGTGCATTCCAACAACAAGATTGCCGTATTGGTTGCCCTGCAGGGTGGTGATGTGGAGCTGGCACGCGACATCGCGATGCACGTGGCTGCCACCAACCCGCTGGTGGTCCGGCCTGAAGATGTGTCGGCTGACGTATTGAAGAAGGAAGGCGAGATCTACACTGCCCAGGCTGCCGAAAGCGGCAAGCCGGCCGATATCATCGAGAAGATGGTCAGCGGCCGTCTGCGCAAGTACATTGAGGAAGTCAGCCTTACCGAACAGGCTTTTGTCAAAGACCCAGACATCAAGATCGGCAAACTGGCCAAGCAGAGCAACGCTACCGTGGTATCGTTTGTGCGTTACATGGTGGGTGAGGGCATTGAGAAGGCCGTGGTCGATTTCGCTGCCGAAGTTGCCGCTCAAGCAGGGCTCAACAGATAATCCGGCGCGGTTTCCCAAAGGGGCAGTCCGATGACCACCAAGATACGCAAGTATGACCGTATCCTGCTAAAGCTGAGCGGTGAGGCACTCGCGGGGTCTGCCGAGTACGGCATTGATCCCAAGGTGCTGGATCGTATGGCTGTTGAAATCGGCCAGTTGGTCGAGATCGGCATACAAGTGGGGCTGGTGGTGGGTGGTGGCAATCTGTTTCGCGGCGCGGCCTTGCATGAAGCCGGCATGGATCGCGTCACCGGTGACCACATGGGCATGCTTGCTACGGTGATGAATGCGCTGGCGATGCGTGATGCGCTCGAACGTGCCGGCATCACCACCCGCGTGATGTCGGCGATTCCGATGAGTGGCATGGTTGAGCACTACGACCGCCGCAATGCCATGCGTCATCTGCGCGATGGGGATGTTGTCATCTTTGCCGCCGGTACCGGTAACCCGTTCTTCACCACTGATTCAGCCGCCTGTTTGCGCGGTATTGAAATCGACGCCAACGTGGTGCTCAAGGCCACCAAGGTGGACGGTGTATATTCGGCCGACCCTGTCAAGAATCCTCAGGCGATCAAATACAGCCGGCTTACCTATGACGAAGTACTCGACCGCAAACTCGGTGTGATGGATCTCACCGCCATTTGCCTGTGCCGCGACCAGAACATGCCGGTGCGGGTATTCAACATGCACAAAGAAGGCGCCTTGTTCAGCATCATGGTAGGAAAAGAAGAAGGCACATTGATCGAAAGAGGGGTGTAGCAATGATCAGCGACGTTCTGAAAGAATCCGAAGACCGCATGAAGAAATGCCTGGTGAGTCTGGAAACGGCTTTCAACCGGATACGTACCGGTCGTGCCCATCCCACCATCCTCGACAGCGTACGCGTGAACTACTACGGTTCCGAAATGCCGCTCCAGCAGGTTGCCAATATCATTGTTGAAGATGCCCGCACCCTGCTGATCTCGCCATGGGAAAGAAAGATGATGCAGGAGATCGAGAAGGCGATCATGCGAGCTGATCTCGGCCTCAACCCGTCCAACAACGGTGACGTCATTCGCGTTCCGATGCCAATGCTGACCGAGCAGACCCGCCGCGACTATACCAAGCAGGCAAAGGCTGAAGCCGAGAATGCCCGAGTGGCTGTACGCAATATACGGCGTGATGCCAACAGCCAGTGCAAGGATTTCCTGAAAGAAAAAGCCATCAGTGAAGATGATGCGCGACGTGCCGAGCAGAACATCCAGAAGATGACCGACACCTACATCGCCATCATCGACAAAAAATTCACCGAGAAAGAAGCCGACTTGCTGTCGATTTGACGCGGAGCCCGTGCCTCGGCAACAAACATAATGAAAGCCCGCACCAATAATACTGCGGTGACTGCCGTGCGCCCCCCTCGACACATTGCCATCATCATGGATGGCAACAACCGCTGGATGAAACAGCAGGGTGGCAGTGGCCTCAGCGGCCATCGAGCCGGTGTCGAATCTGCGCGTCGCGCGATACGTCTGTGTGCCGAACGAGGTATCGAATGCCTCACTCTGTTCGCCTTCAGTAGTGAAAACTGGCAGCGCCCTCCGCGGGAAGTCAGTGGTTTGATGACATTGTTCGCAAACTTTCTGCAGCTTGCCGAAGTACGCAAGCTGCACGAAAACAATATCCGCTTGCGGTTTATTGGTTGCCGTGAGCGGTTCGATCCGAAGCTGCGCAAGTTGATTGAAAAGGCAGAGAAACTCACCGGTGACAACAGTGGCATGACGGTACTTGTGGCTGCCGACTACGGTGGCCGTTGGGACATCACCAATGCCGCGCGCCAATTGGCGCAGCAGGTGAAGGCTGGCAAGCTTGATCCCGAAAAAATCAGCGAAGAGCTGATGCATGCTCACACGGCAGCCAGTAACCTGCCAGCGCCTGATCTTTGTATCCGCACCGGTGGAGAGCACCGCATCAGCAACTTCCTGCTGTGGCAGTTTGCCTACACCGAGCTCTACTTCACTTCCACTCTCTGGCCTGATTTTGATGCGGCCGAACTCGACCTCGCATTGGCGGATTTCGCCAGTCGGCAGCGTCGGTACGGCAAGCTGAGCGAGCAGGTGGAAACCAAGCGGGAAGGAGCCTGACATGCTGCGGCAGCGTGTCATCACGGCAGTGATCCTGATGGCGGGTCTGCTCGCTGCGCTGGTATGGCTGCCACCAATTGGTTTCGATCTGTTGCTATTGTTGGTGGTGTTGGCTGGCGCGTGGGAATGGACGACGCTGTCCGGTACCAGCCTGGTGCCCCTGCGTATTGGTTTCCAGTCGGTGCTGCTGCTGTCGTGTGGTTTGTTGATGCAGCAAAGCGAGCACTGGTTGCAGGGCGTTTTGCTGGCAGCCGTACTTTGGTGGCCATTCGCGCTTTATTGCATCATGCGTCAGCCGCGGTCTGTCTGGTTGCTGCATCAACCCTCTGGATTGTTGCTGGTTGGCTGGCTGGTGCTGGTACCCAGTTGGCTGGCTGTGTACTGGATGCAACGTTTGCCGGGCGAAAGGTTGTTCCACGTGCTGTGGTTCGTCGCGCTGGTGGCGGCGGCCGATACCGGTGCCTATTTTGCCGGCAAGGCTTTCGGTCGACACAAGCTGGCACCGTTGGTCAGCCCCAACAAGACTTGGGAAGGCTTCTTTGGCGGCATGGTGGCCACCGCCCTTGTCGCTGTTGCCGGTGCGAAACTCGGTCCCACTGCAGCCTTGCATGACGTAAATGTCGTGCTGGTGATAACTGCAGCCTTGTTGCTGGCCGTCTACAGTGTGGTTGGTGACCTTTTCGAAAGTCTGCTGAAGCGCACGCAAAACCTGAAAGACAGCGGCAACGTGCTGCCAGGGCATGGCGGAGTGATGGACCGGCTCGACAGCATTACGGCCGCACTGCCGCTGTTCGTACTGCTGCTGTTGCAGGTGACTGGCCTGTCGTCATGATCCCGCAGCGGCTCACCATACTCGGCTCTACCGGTACTATCGGTGTCAATACGCTGCGTGTGGTGGCGGATCATCCTGAGCGATATCTGATCCACGCTCTGACCGCCCATCGCAATACAACGCTTTTGGCCGATCAGTGCCTGCGCTTCAGCCCGCGTTATGCCGTGCTCGCCCAAGGTGATGAAGCTGAAGCCCTGCAACGTACATTGCGCTCTGCAGGCCTCCCAACCGAAGTATTGCATGGCAGCGATGCTTTGGCTGCCGTAGCTTCTGCTGCCGAAGTGGATACTGTAATGGCAGCAATTGTCGGTAGTGCCGGATTGTTGCCGACGCTGGCAGCAGCCAGTGCGGGCAAGAAAGTCCTGCTGGCCAACAAGGAAGCGCTGGTAATGGCCGGCGATATCTTCCTGCAGGCGGCCCGCCAGAGCGGCGCGGCCATATTACCGATCGATAGTGAACACAACGCCATCTTTCAATGTCTGCCGATGAATGCGCAGGCCCGTTTTGATCATGCGGGCGAGCATGGTTTCGATCGCATCGTACTGACGGCTTCCGGTGGTCCGTTCCGTGATATGCCGGCGGCCGCCTTTGCTGCTGTCACCCCTGAACAGGCCTGCGCGCATCCGAACTGGGTGATGGGG
>Ga0255100_1000567_pt1 | contig 14845 bp, 9 predicted proteins | sample Colum_Colum_RepB_2_FD_188449 | JGI IMG/M metagenome (GOLD analysis project Ga0255100, IMG submission 188449) | Freshwater microbial communities from Columbia River, Oregon, United States - Colum_Colum_RepB_8d | ecosystem: Environmental > Aquatic > Freshwater > River | place: USA: Oregon...
CGTCAAACGTCCCCTTACTCCCACCCGGTGCCTCACTTTTTCGTCTGCCCCCCCGCGTAGGCGGGCAGCCGTCGGGTACGCCGAGGCAACCTTCCGTACCTGGCTAGGGGTGCAAACCGTCTATGTCGCGATAGTTTTTCCCGGCGACTTCAAAAGCCTATTCGCAGCGCCGGAACCGCCACTGCCTGCTGCCAACTGCCGCTCTGCTTTTAAAGCCTACGGTGTTGCGGCCGACCGAAAATTGACCAGCGGGGGATGCGGACTATTTCTTGGACTATCTGAGGAGATAGTTCATGTATTCGTACGAGGATCGGCTTCGTGCCGTTCGGCTGTACATCAAGCTTGGTAAGCGCGTTCGCCTAACGATCCGCCAACTCGGCTACCCGACCAAGAACGCGCTCAAGGCATGGTGCCGAGCATACGAGCGCGACGCCGCCATGCCCGCCGGCTACGCACGGCAGTCGAGGTACTCGCAGGCCCAGCGAGATCTTGCGGTCGAGCATTATCAAACGCATGGCCGCTGCCTCGCAGCAACGATCAGAGCAATGCTATCCCTCGAGGCCGCTGCTGTCGGCGTGGGTCCAGGGGAAAGACTCGGCGGCCCGGGTGCGGGTCGTTGGGCGATCTCCGGAAGCGTCACCGGAAACGAAGCAGTCGGCGGTCATCGCCATGTGCATGCGCCACGGCAGCGCAAGGTTGGTGGCCGACGAGTTGGGCGTGTCGCGACCGACGCTGTACAAGTGGCGGCATCAGCTCCTCGGTCACGATACGACTGCCTCCATGCCCCGCCGCCAGAATTCACCGCCCAACCCCGACCGAGATGCGCTCGAACAGCAGGTCGATGCGCTTCGTCGAAATATCCGGCAACTGCAGCTTGAACAGGACCTGCTGAAGAAGGCGAACGAACTGTTAAAAAAAGATCTGGGCATCGACCAGCGGCTCCTGACAAACCGGGAGAAGACGGAGCTGGTTGATGCCCTGAGGTCGACCTACACGCTGAATGAGCTGCTGGCCGCAGTCAGCCTGCCGCGCAGTTCTTTCTTCTATCACCTCGCCCGGCTCGACACGTCCGACAAGTACGGGGAGATCCGTGGTGCCCTGGTCGACATCTTCGATCGCAACTACCGGTGCTACGGCTATCGCCGGCTGCATGCCTCGCTCAGCGACCGATCGCTGCGGATATCCGAGAAGGTCGTTCGTCGCCTGATGAAACAGGAGGCGCTGGTCGCCGTCGGCCGAAGGCGCCGTCGATACGGCTCTTACATGGGCGAGATTAGCCCTGCGCCCGACAACCTGCTGAATCGAGATTTCAGCGCGGAATCGCCGAACGAGAAGTGGCTGACCGACATTACGGAGTTCCAGATCCCGGCCGGCAAGGTGTACCTGTCCCCGATGATCGATTGCTATGACGGAAAGGTCGTCAGCTGGTCGATCGGAACCCGGCCCGACGCCGAGCTGGTCAACACGATGCTGGATGCCGCCATCGAGACCGTTGCAGCCAGCAGCCATCGGCCGGTTGTCCATTCCGACCGAGGCGGACACTATCGATGGCCCGGCTGGCTGTCGCGGATCGGAGACGCGAAGCTCGTCCGGTCCATGTCTCGAAAAGCATGCTCGCCAGACAACGCTGCATGCGAAGGCTTCTTCGGTCGACTGAAGAACGAACTGTTCTACCCGCGGGACTGGCTGTCCACGACCATCGAGGAATTCGTCGCAGCTCTGGATCGCTATATCCGCTGGTACAACGAGGAACGGATCAAGATGTCGCTTGGCTACCGCAGTCCGATGCAGTACCGCAGAAACCAGGCAATCGCGGCTTAACCCGTCCAAGTTTTTGTCCGCATCCCCAGCGGGTCAACTTTCAGTCGGCAGCCACAACCATGTGCCCTGTCTGCGCGGCGTCGGCACGCGGCAGGACAATTACAGTGCGCATAACGGCTCCGATCGCGGCAAAGCCGACGGCGAACATTAGCGCGCGCGGTTGATCGGTCGACTATCCGGGCGGCATCTTGGCGATTTATGTACGGCCAGAACCTGATGATTTTCCTTGCGAACGGTTGCGATCGAAGGTCGAGCCGCTCGCCGTCCGATGACGTTGAATTCTTCGTCGGGTTCTGGCATCTTTGTCGTGTCAGCTGCGAGGCCGACCGAATAAGACTCCGACCCTGTGCTATCTAACGCGGGCAACTCGGGGTCTTTTTTCGTTTGTGTGTACCCGGGTTCGACCGGAGGCGATGCTTGTAATCTGCACGCCGACGCACCAGAAACGATAACGAAAGCAACCGGTAGTGCACATATCCATCCCGCTTGACTGTGCAAAGCCATGGCGCGACCATTTGTCTGGACACCGTCCCGACGGCGGCCCGTTGGGTTGTAGGAAGGTCAGATTCAGCGTCGCGCATACGGCGGCGCCAAACGTCCCCTTACTTCCACCCGGTGTCCCTCATTTAAGCCTGTACCCCGCGCTATTTGCGCCGTCTTTGGCATGCAGAGCCAACCATCCGTACATAGCTCGGGGTGCAGGTACCTAGATCGCAGCGGTTTTCAAGCGCATCGGGTCTTTGGTGCTTCACCCTTCGGCACTGCGCCACGGACTGAACGCATCGTTGAGGACGTAGAGGCACCGGCGTTAGTTGATGGTATCCGTGATGGTACTTCGGAAATCCATATTCAACGAATCCCCGTCGTTGCTACGTTTCAGCGCGCAATTCGACGCCTGCCCGGGGCATACCATCGCCACCCGCACCGTCCCGGCGCCTGCTCGCGCCACCCGATCGGGCAGGATTTCGCCATGGGCCGCCCCATCTGTTCCCCGTGCGGCGCATCTGGTTTCATGTCAGTAGGGCCCCGACCGTTCCCGGTACGAACCAGGGCTCCCAAAGACATCAACCGGAGGAGATTCCATGTCCGCAGTTGCCAAGACCCCCGCCAGCGCCACGGCTCATCACGACGCAGTTGTCATCGGGGCAGGCGTCGCCGGCCTTTATCAGGTGTATCGACTCCGCGAAGCCGGCTTCGACGTCAAAGCCTATGAGGCCGGATCGAACGTCGGCGGCACGTGGTACTGGAACCGCTACCCCGGTGCCCGCTTCGATTCCGAAGCCGAGATCTATCAGTACTGGTTCTCGAAGGACATGTATGCGCAGTGGAAGCCGTCCGAGCGCTTCCCGGCCCAGCCTGAAACCGAGCAGTGGCTGAACCATGTCGCCAACATCCACGACATTCGCAAGCACTTCAGCTTTTCGACCCGGGTCACGGCTGCGCACTACGACGAAACCCGGAAGCTGTGGACGATCTCGACCGACAAGGGCGACACGGTCACGGCGCGCTTCTTCATCAGCTGCGCCGGCATGCTGTCGGCACCGCTGGAGAACCGCTTCCCCGGCCAGGACACGTTCAAGGGCCGCATCTTCCACACCGCGCGCTGGCCGAAGGACGAGATCGACTGGACGGGCAAGACCGTCGGCGTCGTCGGCACCGGGGCCACCGGCATTCAGGTGATCCAGACGATCGCACCGAAGGTCGGCAAGCTGAAGGCCTTCGTGCGCACGCCGCAGTACATCATTCCGATGAACAACCCGAAGTACTCGGAATCCGACTGGGCGAAGAAGGTCGACGGTTTCGAATCGCTGAAGGCGCGCGTGCAGTCGACGTTCTCGGGCTTCGAGTACGACTTTGCCAACGGCTCGTGGTACGACAAGACGCCGGAGCAGCGGCGCGCCATCTACGAGCACTACTGGAAGGATGGCTCGCTGGCGCTGTGGCTGTCGGCGTTTCCGGAAGTGTTCTCCGACGAGGCGGCCAGCGCCGACATCTCCGAGTTCGTGCGCGAAAAGATGCGCGAGCGCCTGAAGAACGACCCGTTCCTTTGCGACAAGCTGATTCCGAAGCCTTCGGACTACGGCTTCGGCACCCACCGCGTGCCGCTGGAATCGAACTACCTCGAGGCCTACCTGCGCCCGAACGTGCAGCTGGTCGACTGCCGTGAATCGGCGATCGAACGCATCGTGCCGACCGGCGTGCAGATGAAGGACGGTACCGTGCACGAGGTCGATATCCTGGTGCTCGCCACCGGCTTTGATGCCGGCTCGGGCGCCCTGAGCCGCATCGACGTCCGAGGCCGCGGTGGTCGTTCGCTGAAGGAAGACTGGGGCAAGGACATCCGCACCGCGATGGGCCTCGGCAAGCACGGCTATCCGAACCTGTTCACGACGGCGGCACCGCTGGCACCCTCGGCGGCGCTGTGCAACATGACCACCTGCCTGCAGCAGCAGGTCGACTGGATCAGCGACTGCCTGATTCGCCTGCGCGACAAGGGCATCACCGAAATCGAGCCGACCAAGGAGTTCGAGGACGCCTGGGTGCAGCACCACGACGAGATCGCCAACGCCACGCTGATCGTCAAGACCGACAGCTGGTACATGGGCTCGAACGTCGAAGGCAAGCCGCGCCGGCTGCTGTCGTACTGCGGCGGCGTCGGCACCTATCGCGGCAAGTGCGACGAAGTGGCGGCCAATGACTACGCCGGCTTCGCGATGAGCTGAAGCGGCGACGCGCCTTGCGCTGACGCTGGCCCCGCTGATCGATGATCGGCGGGGCCTTTTTGATGTCCAGACGAAAGGCGGGTCGAGCCGACGTGCCCTACGAGGCATGCTCGAAAGTCCGGCGTTAGCCATTACGGCGGACTGTCGCCGGCGACCTGCCCTTTCCACCAACAGACGAACCCCCGCGATGAAGACCAGAGTCACCGAACTGCTCGGCACCCGTTACCCGATCATCCAGGGCGGCATGATGTGGGTCGGCCGCGCCGAACTCGCTGCTGCCGTCTCCAATGCCGGCGGTCTCGGCATCCTCACGGCGCTCACGCAGCCGTCTCCGGAAGATCTCGCCAAGGAAATCGTTCGCTGCCGCGAGATGACCGACCAGCCGTTCGGCGTGAATCTGACGATCCTGCCGAGTGCGAAGCCGCCACCGTACGAGGCCTATCTCGATGCCGCGCTCGACAACGGCGTCAAGGTGCTCGAAACCGCAGGCAACAACCCGAAGGAGTTCATCGTCAAGGCCAAGGCCCGCGGTGTGAAGATCATCCACAAGTGCACCGCAGTGCGGCATGCGCTGTCGGCCGAGCGCAATGGCGTTGATGCCGTGTCGATCGATGGATACGAGTGCGCCGGCCACCCGGGCGAAGATGGCATCGGCTGCATGATCCTGTTCGCGCTGGCAGCACGAAAGGTCAAGATTCCGCTGATCGCCTCCGGCGGCATCGCCGATGGCCGGACGATGGCTGCAGCGTTCGCGCTCGGCATTGAAGGCGTCAACATGGGCACGCGCTTCTGCGTCACCAAGGAAGCGCCGATCCACGACAACATCAAGCAGCTGCTGGTGACCAAGACCGAACGCGACACCAATCTGATCTTCCGCACGCTGCACAACACCGGCCGGGTGCTGAAGACCGCAGTATCGGATGAGGTGGTGGCGATCGAGAATCGCCCCGGCGGCTGCACCTTCGCCGACATCCAGCATCTGGTATCCGGGGCCAAGGGACGCGTGGCGCTGGAAACGGGCGACGTCAATGCCGGCCTGATCGACCGCATGGTCAGCGAGTGTCGCGAACTGCTGGCCGTTGCCCACCAGCGCATAAACTGAGCGGCCACCGATCCGGCCCCGGCGCACGATCCGGGGCCGGACGCCACTGCAGCATCCGAGGAGACGCCGCATGCTGAAGATTCATCATCTGGTGCTGTCGCGTTCCGAACGCATCGTCTGGCTTGCCGAGGAAATGGGCATTCCCTACGAGCTGGTCCGGCATCTGCGCGACCCGGCAACATTCCGGGCTCCGCCATCGCTGCGCGCTGTCACCCCGCTGGCCAAGGCGCCGGTCATCGAGGACGGCGGGACCGTCGTCGAGGAATCGTCGGTGATCTGCAACTACCTCCTTGATCGCCACGGCGATCATGGACTCCGACCGACCGCCGGGACCGCGGTGCGGCGGCAGTACGACTACTGGATGGCCTGCGCCGAATCGACCCTGATGTACCCGGTGCTGATCGATCTGCTGTCGGTGCTGACCCAGTCCGATGCTCCAGGGCTGCAAGCGTTCGCGATGGGCGAGTACCAGACCATGCTGGAGCATGTCGAACGGTCGCTGGCCGGCGGCGACTACCTCGTCGACAACCGCTTCAGCGCGGCCGACGTGATGGTCTACTACACGCTGGCAATGGCCGCCGGCACGGCGATTCCATTCCCGACGCACGCGCCGATGGACCGCTTTCCGCTGGTACGGGCCTATCTCGCCCGCCTTGAGCAACGGCCTGCCTGGCAGCGAACCGCAAAGGCTTGCGCTGCCTGAGCGCCTTCCGCACCACGGTGGAGGGTATCCATCGGGGTACCAGCGCCTGACCGGCGCAGGCGGTTCGCCGTGCGACGCCCTAAGATGCCGCGCCTGCCGTAACTGCGCGACCTCCGATGACGATGCACCGCAACGCTGATGCTGCTCCTGCCGTCCCGGTCGCCATCGGTACCGGCGCAGCCCCCGGTGCCGCAGCCCATCCCTTGCGCGCAGGGTTGCTGGTGATCGCGGCCGTGCTGTTGTTCGCCTGCATGGACACGACCACCAAGGTGCTGACGACCGACTACGCGCCGCCCGTGGTCATCGCCGTGCGTTATGCGGTCCAGTGCCTGCTGATGCTGGCCATCCTCGCGCCCAGCCAGGGCAGAAGCCTGGTGCAGACCCAGCGCACCGGCCTGGTCGTGCTGCGTTCCGTATGTCTGGCGCTGGCCTCGTTGATCATGGCGATCGCCTTTCACCGCCTGCCGGTGGCGGAAGCCACGGCGATCGTGTTCCTGTCGCCACTGCTGGTGGTGCTGATCAGCGGCACGGTCCTGAAGGAGCGCGTCGGCGGTTTCGGAATCGCGGCAGCCGTCACCGGCTTCGCCGGCGTGCTGCTGATCGCCCGCCCGGGCGCCGGGCTTGACCCTCTGGGTGTGGCCTGCGCGCTGATTGGCGCTGTGCTGATTGCCAGCTATCAGCTGATGTCACGACTGCTGGCGCGTACCGAGCGCACCGTTCCGATGCTGTTCTACACGGCGGTGATCGGCTCCGTGATCTACGGGCTGATGTTGCCGTGGTTCTGGGACGGTCCGCAGCCCGATACCCGGCAAGTCGCCCTGTTCGTCTGCACCGGTGCCGCCGGCGGCCTCGGACACTTCCTGTTCACGGCTGCCCATCGCGAAGCACCCGCGTCGGTACTGGCGCCGGTGATGTACGTGCAGTTGATCTGGGCCGGCCTGCTGGGCTGGCTGGTGTTCGGCCACATCGCCGATCCGCTGAGCGTTTGCGGCATGGTGATCGTCGCGATGGCGGGTGCAGCGGTGGCGCTGCGCGCGCACCGGCCGAGAGCCTCGCGCTGAAGGGTGACTGCCAGCCGGGGCCCTCGCCGAGGTACTGGCGCTGTCGGGCTGAAGTCGAGGATGTGATCTGTCGTTGCGATGGAGCGGGAAACGAGATTCGAACTCGCGACCTCAACCTTGGCAAGGTTGCGCTCTACCAGCTGAGCTATTCCCGCAACGTGTGCAACTGAACTCCGCGAGCGAAGTTCGATGATGGAGGCTACAGCCGGAGTCGAACCGACCTACGAGGATTTGCAGTCCTCTGCATAACCGATCTGCCATGTAGCCAACGTGCTGCGCTTGAAACACTTTGGCGGTTCGCCTTGCGCGAAACACCTGCATTCGATCAGCGGATTGAAGACCCCTGAAGCGAAAAAACCTCGTTGCAAACGAGGTTCAGTCTGGCGACACAGTGGAGCGGGAAACGAGATTCGAACTCGCGACCTCAACCTTGGCAAGGTTGCGCTCTACCAGCTGAGCTATTCCCGCACCGTGTTGCCGAGGCGCGTATTCTAGTGGTTGAAGGTGGGCTGTCAAGCAATTCCTGCGAAAAATCTGCTGCTTGCCGCCGCTGCACCGGAACCGCATCCGGCGGCACAAGCGCCGTGGCGCGAGCGGCTCAGAACTCGTCGCGCATCACCGGCCAAGCCGCCTTCAGGTAGACCACCATCGACCACAGCGTCAGCGCTGCGGCGGCGAACAGCAAGCCATAGCCCAGCCTGTAGGCATCGATCTCGGCGACCGGCAGCTTCCACAGCATCAGGCTGATCGCGGTCATCTGGAACGCGGTCTTGACCTTGCCGACCACGCCCACCGCGACACGCTTGCGCTGCCCCAGCTCGGCCAGCCATTCGCGCAGCGCCGAGATGGTGATCTCGCGGCCGATGATGATGGCGACCAGCACCCCCATGACGCTGCGCGGGTCGTCGCGCAGCAGCATCACCAACGCCACCGCGACCAGCAGCTTGTCGGCCACCGGATCGAGAAAGGCGCCGAAATTCGAGGTCTGGTTCCAGCGCCGCGCCAGCCAGCCATCGAGCCAGTCGGTGAACGCCGCCGCAACGAACAGGATGGCCGCCGCCTGCCGCGCGTGGTGCCAGTCGACATAGAAAAGTCCGACGACGATCGGGATGACCACGACCCGGCCGAGTGTCAGCGCTGTGGGGAGATTGATCCGCATATCCTGAAGCTGTGGAAGTCCGTGGCCGGTGCTCGGTGGCTAGTGTCCAGCAAAAGCAGGCCGCTGTGCTCGATCGCTGCTGCGTGCCTGCTGCTTGCGATAACGGCAGATGACGCCGCCGACTCAATGAAAGTGCGCGTAGATCCGCTCCGCCAGTCGCCGGTTGATGCCATCGACGCGCGCCAGCTCGTCGATGCCGGCACGCTTGATCTGCCCGAGCCCGCCGAGCGCATTGAGCAGCGCGCGCCGGCGCGTTGGCCCGAGCCCTTCGATCGCTTCGAGCCCCGAAGTCACTCGCGCCTTGTCGCGGCGGGCGCGGTGCCCGGTGATCGCGAAGCGGTGTGCTTCATCGCGGATGCGCTGGATCAGATGCAGCGCCGGCGAATCGGGTGGCAGCATGATCGGCTGGTCGCGCTCCGGCAGGATCAGTTGCTCCAGTCCAGGCTTGCGGGTCGGGCCCTTGGCGATCGCGACGATCCGCACGCCCTCGAACTGCAGTTCCTCCAGCGCTTCGCAGGCCGAGGCCAGCTGCCCTGCACCGCCGTCGATGAACAGCACATCCGGCACCTGCACTTCGCCGGACTTCACCCGCGCGAAACGTCGCGACACCGCCTGCTTGATCGCCGCGTAGTCATCACCGGGCGTGATGCCTTCGATGTTGAACTTGCGGTAGGCGATCTTCAGCGGCCCCTCCTCGTTAAACACCACGCAGGACGCCACTGGCAGTTCACCCATCGAATGACTGATGTCGAAGCATTCCAGCCGCCGCGGCGGCGCCTCGAGGTCCAGCGCCTGCTGCAGTTCGAGCAGCCGCTTGTCCATGCTTGCGGCCTCAACCAGCTTGGTCGACAGCGCCTGATTGACGGTGTTGATGGCCATTTCCATCAGCCGCTGCTTCGGCCCGCGCTGCGGCTCGGTGATCTTGACGCGGCGACCGGCGGCATGCGCCAGCGTCGCCTCGATCCATTCGAGATCATCCGGCTGATGGCTGATCAGCACTTCCGGCGGCACCGGGCGGCTCAGGTAGTACTGGCTCAGGAAGCTGCCGAGCAGCTCGGGAATCTCGATGCCATGCGGGTGCTTCGGGAAGAAGCTGCCATGGCCAAGGTTCAGACCGTCGCGTACCGAGGTCACGACGATGCAGGTCGATGACGGATGGTGGGCAACTGCAATCACGTCGATCTCGTCGGCACCGCCGGTAATCGCGCGGTTCTCGCGCACCCGCGCCAGCGCCGCAATCTGGTCGCGCAGCTTGGCGGCCCGCTCGAACTCCAGCGCCTCTGCCGCCGCTTCCATCTCGGTGCCGATCTCCTTCGCCAGTTCGTCGCCCTTGCCTTCGAGCAGACGTACGGCGCGATTGACGTCGAGCGCATAGTCCTCGGTCGAGATCATCTTCACGCACGGTGCCGAGCAGCGGCGGATCTGGTGCTGCAGGCACGGCCGGCGACGGTTGCTGAAGAAGGTGTCGTTGCAGGGTCGCAGCTTGAACAGCTTCTGCAGCGTGTACAGCGTTTCGCGGACCGCAGTGGCACTCGGGAATGGCCCGAAGTAGCGCGCCTCGTTGTCCTTGCTGCCGCGATGAAAGCCGATCCGGGGATAGTCGTGGCCGTTGCCGATCTTGACGTACGGGTAGCTCTTGTCGTCCCGCAGGGACACGTTGTAACGCGGGTTCTGCTCCTTGATCAGCGTCGCTTCGAGCAGCAGCGCCTCGTCTTCGGTGTGCGTCAGCGACACCTCGATCCGCGCGATCTGATCGACCATCGACTCGATGCGCGGATTGCCGCTGGCGCGCAGGAAATAGCTGCCGACGCGCTTCTTGAGATTGCGCGCCTTGCCGACGTAAAGCAGCTCGGCGTCGGCGTCGTACATGCGGTAGACGCCAGGCGAGCTGGTCAGCTGCGACAGGAAGGCCTTTGAATCGAATGCAGGTGCCGGATCACTCATCGCGCGAAGGATACCGACCTTGAACCCGCCTGCGGTGTCCCCGGCATCACCTCAGGCCACGCCGCGTTGCCTCAGTGCTCGGCGTCTTCCGGAGCCGTCGTTGCCGGCGGCAGGCTTTCGGCCAGCGTCTTCAGCTTGGCCAGCCCTTTCTCGTAATCCTGACCCACGTACTTCTCCATCATCAGGCCGAAGTAGCGATGCACCGGATTGCTGCCGAGGCTGGAATCCAGCATCCAGGTGACAACGCTGCCGCCGTCTTCCGCCTTGATCGTCATCGTCGAGATGCTCGGCTGGTCGAAGCCGTCGAAAGCCAGGCGGATCACGACTTTCTCGTCCGGCGTCGACTCGATGATTTCCTGGCTGCCGGAACCGGCCGCGGCGTTGCCTTGCCACGCATAGCGAGCGCCGACACCGGCCGGCGGACCGCTGCGCTCGACCTTCATCGCCGGATCTAGCTCGGCCCAGGGCGACCAGCGGTCGAACTGCTCGAAGCTGTTGACCACGGCAAACAGCACCGCTGGCGCCGCCGCGATCTTCTGGCTGCGCTCGATGTGCGCCTTGTCCGCCAGCAGAAAACCGATACCCAGCAGACCGACGACCAGCACGGCAACAAATGCAAGCACGCGAATCAGCAGACGCATTGCAGTGATCTCCTCGATGTTGGCGGCGGGACTCTGTCGGCCCGGTCTGGCGGCGAACGCGCCTCGCCGGACTATAAGGTGCGCTGCCGCTGAGCCGTTAGCGCTACCGTGCTGCCGCTTATTTCCCCTTCCAGACCGGCGCCCGCTTCTCCATGAACGCCTGACCGCCCTCGCGGGCATCGGCGCTGCCCATCAGCCGGGCCCCGGCTTCCATGCTGAGCCGTGACAGTTCGGCGTCGGTCGCGTCGACGCCAAGCTTCAGCAGCTTCAGGCTTTCGGCGATGGCCAGCGGCGCGTTGGCGGCGATGCGCCGCCCCAGCTCGACGGCCGTCTCGATCACCTGATCGGCCGGGGCCAGCGCGTTGATGACGCCATGGCGATGCAGCAGTTCGGCGGACATCGGCTCACCCGTCAGCACCGCCTGCGCGGCCAGATTGCGCGGCAGCGCCCGCGGCAGCCGAGCGACGCCACCGGCGGCAGCGATGATCCCGCGCTTCACTTCCGGCAAGCCGAACTGGCTGTCGTCGGCAGCCACGATCAGCTCGCTGGCCAGCGCCAGTTCGAAGCCCCCGCCGAGCGCCTGACCGCGCACCGCCGCGATCCACGGCTTGGTCCGAACAGCGTTCACGTAGCCAGCAAAACCGCCTTCGATGCTCATCAGTTCCTGCAGCGCGCGCGGGTTCGACAGCGCCGACAGATCAAGCCCGGCGCAGAACACCTCCGGACGTGACGATGCGAACACCACCACACGGATCGTCGGATCCGCCTCGGTGAGCTTGATGACCTCGGCGATCGCGCGCGCCAAGCGGGCATTCACCGAGTTCATCCGCAGCGGCCGGTTCAGCGTCACCACCGCGACGAAACCCTCGCGTCGCTCCAGCAGCACCGGGCTGCCTGCAGCGCCGACCGGCGGCAGCAGCGCCTCGTCGAAGCGCCACTGCATCTGGCCGTTGACCAGCGTGATCTCGCCAGCCAGGCCCACTGGCTCGCGTTCGCCATTGATCAGCAAGGCCTGCCCGCGATAGTCATGCGGGTGCAGGGCGGCCACGGTCCGGCCACCATCCGGCGTGCACGCCACGATGGTCGCCAGTTGCGGATCACCGCTGCCATCGTGCTTGACCAGGTAGGTCTCGACCGTCGCCGGGCCTTCGTATTCCTCGATCAGCCTCACCGCTGGCGCAAGCGCGCGACGAGCCGCGACGGCCTCGTTCAGATCCAGGCTCACCGGCGGCGCTTTCGGCGGCTCGCGCAGCAGCACCGCCGCAAAATGCTTGGTGACATAGCCGCCGTTGCCGTACAGCAGGCCCGTACCGGCCTTGCCGTCGCGCAGGACGCGGGTCATCGCGGTGATCGCATGGCTCATGAAATCGCCGAGCGGGCCGCCGAAGAAACTCAAGCCACCGGTGACGCTCGGCGCGACCTCGGGACGAAGGCCGCCGATCGCCTTCAATGCCAGCTTCGGGATGCACGGAAAGCACGAATAGATTTCGGCAGCGTCGATCTGCCGAGCGCTCAGGCCATTGGCCTTCAGCGCCTCCGTCAGCGCCAATTCCATCGGCAGGCATTCGGCGTACCCGGGGCGCGACAGGAAGTCGTCGATATCCGAGGCACCGGCACCGGAACCGACGTACACCAGCCGCGCTTCCGGCACGCCAGCCGCGAGCGCCGCACCGCGCAAAGTGACGATGAAGGCCGCGCCCTGATTGACGTACAGCTGCGCGACCATGCGCTTCAGGTACGGGTAGCTGATCGGTCGGTTCTTCGACGAGGCCGTGGCAATCGCGGCAGCGTCATGGCCGGCGCGATCCCAGGCGTAGGCGTTGCCTGCGGCAACGGCCGCGTACTGCGCCCACAGCGCGGCCGATTCGGCAGTCGAGGCTTCCGCCGTCTGGCCGTTCGCTGCGCGCAGCGCGTTCTCGTACAGCGTGTAGACCTCGGTCGGGTCCTTCAGTCCGTACTTCGACGCCAGCTTGGTGACGTAGGACGAGCCGTCGATCAGCGCTGCGGCCTTGCCGCCGGGCGTCCAGCCGTCTGGCGACTTGCGTTGCGCTGCCGCGGCGCGCAGCGAGCCGAAGGCCTCGGCACCGCAGATCAGCGCCGCCACCGACTGGCCGCTGGCGATCTCGACCGCCGCCTGGCTGAGATAGCGCACCGGCGAATCGCCGCTGATGCCTTCGGTCGGGATCACCGTCGGCGCGATGCCGAGCGCGCTCGACACCAGCCCCGGCAGATCGGCGTACGGCCAGGTCAGCTGCGGCACCACGTACAAGCGATCGAGCTTGGCCAGCCAGCCACCGCCGGCGTCTTCGTCCGCCGCCCGGGCCGCAGCCTCGATCAGCCGCAGCGGCTCCAGTCCGGACTGACCCTTTTCCGGGCGGTCGGTAATGTCGCCGACACCGACGATGACGGGCAGCAGGTCAAGATTTTCCATGGCGGCAAGCAAGGTCGGCAGTTGTGGAACAGGACGCCGATGATGCCGCGCCGAGTCACGGTAAGTCTGGTGACCGTCCGCTTTCCCGTGCAGTGCCGACGGCAGCCGCCGCGGAAACCTCCGCTCAGGCCCAGATCACCGTCTCGCGCTGCTCGGCCCAGCTCTGGAACTGCGAGCCGTAGCGCTTTTCGAGTTCGGCCCGCTTGACCTTGAAGGTCGGCGTGACCAGACCGTTGTCGACCGTCCACGCATCCGGCACGACGATCAGGCGATCCAGCCGCTCGTGTGGGTCGAGCGCGGTGTTGACCTGCTCGCGCAACGCGGTGAGCACAGCGCTCACGGTGTCGCGCCCGGCAGTGGCGGCGGCTGGCGACAGCATCAGCAACGCGAACGGCTGGGCAAACCCGGAACCGGCGACGCAGCAGGCCTCGACATAGCCATGGGCTGCGAGCCGGTTCTCGATCTGCGCCGGCGCCACGTACTTGCCCTTGGCGGTCTTGAACGCTTCCTTGGCGCGGCCGGTGATCCGGAAGTAGCCGTCGGCGTCGATGCTTCCGACATCGCCGGTGCGCAGGAACCCGTCATCGGTCACCGCTTCGGCGGTCTTCGCCGGATCCTTGTAGTAGCCGATCATCTGGCCCGGCGACTTCACCAGCAGTTCGCCATTGGCAGGATCAATCCGGGCTTCCACCTGGTATGAAGGCTGGCCGACGTAGCCGATCCGGCCTGAGCCAGCCTGCGTGCGGTGCGACACCGCCATGTTTTCGGTCATGCCGTAGACCTCCAGCATGTCGAGGCCGAGATCGAGGTACCACTGCTGCAGATCGGGTGGCATTGGCGCCGCGCCGAAGGTCGGCACCCGCACGGCGTCAAGGCCGAGCTGGGTCAGGATCTGCTTGCGTACCAATGGGCCCTGGTCCGGATCGGCCAGCATTGCCGCCAGCTGCGGCTGCGGAATCCGGGCGTTGATCGCCTGCCGGAACTTGGTCCACAGCCGCGGTACCGACAGGAAGAACGTCGGCCGGGCGCGCTGCAGGTCGGCCGTGAAGGTATCCAGCCCCAGCGAAAACCACACGCGCAGGCCGGCCACCAGCGAGTGCATTTCCGAGGCCACGCGGTCGGCGACATGGGCCAGCGGCAGGTAGGACAGCACGCGATCGTCCGGCGTGGCGTCGTAGGCCAGCTTCAGCGCATAGCCCGACACCGCCATCGCCCGGAAGTGGTGCATCACGCCTTTCGGCAGGCCGGTGGTGCCGGAGG